>Ga0056115_1002021_pt1 | contig 10157 bp, 10 predicted proteins | sample WorMetOlspDAHAB1_FD_77007 | JGI IMG/M metagenome (GOLD analysis project Ga0056115, IMG submission 77007) | Marine gutless worms symbiont microbial communities from Max Planck institute for Marine Microbiology, Germany - Olavius sp. DAHAB.1 ... | reverse complement strand
GCGCCATCGACCTTCGGCATCATCATGTCGGTCACCAGGATGTCGAAATCCTCCTCGCCGCCGCCGAGAATCTCCAAAGCAGCCTCGCCCGTGCGCGCCTCGACGACCTGATAGCCCTTGCTGCGCAGCGCGCGCGCGGAGAACAAACGCACCGGATCCTCGTCTTCGACAAGCAGGACCTGTCCCCCGCCAGTCAGGTCGCCGGCATCCTCGCCCGGCGCGACGCTCTGCTCGGCAACCGCCGCCCCTTCGTGACGCTTCAGGTAGATCGCAAATGTGGCGCCCTTGCCGCTGCCCTCGCTGCGCGCGAAGACGTAGCCGCCGCTCTGGCGCACGATCCCGTAGACTGTGGACAGTCCCAGGCCCGTGCCGGCGCCGACCTCCTTCGTCGTGAAAAAGGGCTCGAACAGATGGTCGATCACATCTGACGGAATGCCCATGCCGGTGTCGGAAACCTCGATACAGACGTACTCGCCGGGCGGCATCACCTCTCCCCGCTCCTCGTGCGGTTCCTTGAAGGTCACGTTGCTGGTTGAGATGCTGAGCGTCCCGTCGTCGGACATCGCGTCGCGGGCGTTGACCGCAAGGTTGATGATGACCTGTTCAAGCTGGCCGATGTCGCCCATCACCAGGCCCAGGTCCCGGTCGTGCTGCATTTTCAGTTCGATCTTTTCGCCCAACAGCCGGCGCAGCAGGTTGGACAATTCCGCCAGGACATCGGTCACGTTGAGGACCCTGGGCGTCATCGTCTGCTGGCGCGAAAAGGCCAGGAGCTGGCGCACCAGCCCGGCCGCCCGGTTCGCGTTCTGCTTGATCTGCATGGCGTCGGCGAACGACTGGTCGCCCGCCTTGTGGCGTTGCAGCAGCAGATCGCAAAAGCCGATCATCGCCGTCAGCAGGTTGTTGAAGTCGTGCGCGATGCCGCCTGCAAGCTGGCCGACCGCCTGCATCTTCTGACCCTGGGCGAACTGGACCTCCAGGCGCTTCTGTTCGCTGACGTCGATCATATGAAAGACATAGCCGCCGCCGGCGCCGCCGCTTGCCGGCGCCGCAAACACCGACGCGACGGTCGGTTCCTCGCGCGCAAGCTGCACCTCTATCGGGGCCGAGGCGGGGTCGCGGGTCAGCGCATCAAGGCGATGCCGAGCATCGGCCTCAACGAAGTCGAAGATCGAATGGCCCGTCGGCGCGCCGTGATTGATCAAGCGACGGAACAGCGCGTTGCTGTCCTGGATCACCAGCTCGCCATCGGTCACCACCAGCCCGACCGGCGCGTTCTCGAAGATCGCTTTGCGCAAGGGGATCGGACCCCGGCCCATCGCCCACGCGACGCCGCAGACAAGCTGATCGCCATCATGCGCCAAAGACGCTTCGGCCGTGGACAGCGTCACCGGCTCGGCGTCCCTGGGTTTGAATGTCCGGCCGCCTTCGGCGTTTTCGATCTCGACCACGTCGGACAGGCGCAAGTCGCCGGTCCGCAAGGCCGCTGCTTCTTTCCCGACCCAGTGGGCGAAGGTCTCGTTTGCAAACACCAGGCGCCCCTCCCGGTCGCACGCATAGAGCCCCACCGGCAACACGTCGACCTGTCGCGCCAGCCGGTCAGCCTGGGCCTGCGCGGCAAGCCGTGCACCGCGTGCGGCGCTGACGTCGCGCAGGCGCCAGACGAAGCGTCCGTCGAGGAGGCGGCGCACGCCGACCGAAGTGCAGCCGTCCGAACCGGCGCCGGCGGCAAAGTCCTGGTTGATCGCGGCGCTGGCTTCCGCGCTGTTTCGCATCGCCAGCAGCCGAGCGCGGACTTCATCCGGGCGGCCGTCCAAGACCCCGGCAATCCGGCCCATGATGCCGTCCCCGGTGTCCGGGGCCAGTTGCGCGAAAGCGGCGTTCCAATACATCACGCGGCCGTCGGCCGACTCCACGGCAAACGCGTCTTCGTCGACCTGGCTTGCGGCCTCGGCCATGTTCAGGACCCGTCGCGCAGCGGCCTCGGCGCGGGCGGCGCGCAGGAATAGGAACGAGCCGGCCACGCCCAGCGCAAGGACGGTCGCGACCGCCAGCACGCCAAGCTGCCGATCCCCGGTTCCGGCAAACAACAGGGCGCCCAGGCCCGCCGACGCCGCCAGCGTCGCGGACACAAGCGCGATCAGCCGGATACGGGCCGCCGCTGACAGGGTCGGGTTGTTGGCAAAGTCGTCTGGCATCGCTTCTGGCCGCTCCTATGCCGGCATCCGGCGGCCTTTAAGATTGAACACGTAGGAGATGATCTGCGCGACCGCCTTATAGTGTTCCGGCGGGACCTCGTCGCCCACCTCCACGGCGGCGAACAGGGCGCGCGCCAACGGCTTGTTCTCGACGATGCTGATGGCGTGCTCCTCTGCCAGTTCGCGGATCTTCTGGGCCAGGTGATCCTGCCCCTTGGCGACAACCCGCGGCGCTTCCATTTCATCGGGTTCGTATTTCAAGGCAACCGCATAGTGCGTTGGGTTCGTCACCACCACGTCCGCTTCGGGCACCGCCTGCATCATGCGCTGGCGCGCCCGTTCGGTCCGGATCTGGCGCAGCCGCGCCTTAACGTGCGGGTCGCCCTCTTGCTGCTTGTGCTCCTCACGGACCTCCTGACGGGTCATGCGAAGCTGCTTGCGATGTTGATAACGCTGAAACACCAGGTCGGCAATCGCGATCACGAACAGGACCGCGATGATCCCCGTGAACAGACGCAAAACCAGATAATTGATCTCATCGAGTATCTGACCGATTGGCAAGGTTGGCAGAATGTCCAACCGCGAGAATTCCGGCATGACCAGCACGATTCCCAAGGCCGCGACAATACCAATCTTCAACAGCCCTTTGACGAACTCCGCCAGGCTCCTGGCTGAGAACATCCGCTTCAGACCGGCCAGCGGCGATATCTTCTCGGGTTTCGGCTCCATGCTTTTGGGCGCGAAGACCAGGCCGTTCTGGACCAGACCGGCGCCCAGCGCGACCAGCACCAGCAACGCCAGGGGCAACGCCATCGCCAGGCCTACGTCCGCCAACAACGTGCGGAACAGATCCATCATGTCGCCCGGCTGGAACGAGAACCGGTGGGCGTGCTCCAGGACGCCGGTCATCGTCCTGGTGATGTCCTTCATCATTGCCGGGATCACGAAGACGATCATCAGGCCGCCGGCGAACAACAACAGCCAGGTGTTCACCTCGCGCGAGGTCGCCACCTGGCCGCGCTCGCGCGCCTCGGCCAGGCGTTTGGTAGTAGGTTCTTCTGTTTTTTGTGATTCGTCCGGCTGTTCCGACATGCCGCCCCCCTAGAACGCGAAGAAGTTGGACAGCCGACTGGAGAATTGGGTCAGGAACCACAGCATGACCCCGGTCAGCACGCTGGACATGATAAAGAAGGACAACAGGATCTGGAGCGGGATCGCGACGAAAAAGACCTGCATCTGCGGCATCAGGCGGGCGAGCAGGCCCATCATCACGTAGAACACCAGCGATATCACCAGGAACGGCGCGGCCAGTTGAATCCCCAGGGCGAAACTGTCCGCCACGGTTCGGCCGATATACATCGCCATGTCGCCCGCATCCGGTCCGGTCCCCGGCACGAACAGCGTATAGCTGTCGAACACGGCCCGCAGCATCACGTGATGCAGATTGGTCGCGAACATCAACAAGAGACCCAGCAGCGTCAGAAATACCGAGGGCAGCGAGCCCTGATCCTGCAGCAGCGGATTGAAGGCCAGCGCACTGGCAAGGCCCGAGACGAAGGCGATCACAGTGCCTGCCGTGGCCAGCGCTGAAATCAACAGCCGCGCCACGGTGCCGATGAAGACGCCGACCAGGATCTCGCCGCCGATCAGCAGGACCAGCGGACCGACCTGGGACGGCATGGCGGGTAGAAACGGGTCGGCGACCGGCGTCACCACCAGCGCGATCAAGAGCGCCAGCAACAGCCGGATGCGAGGACTGACGAAGGTCTCACCGAACCCGGGCAGGATCACCATGGCGCCGCCGATCCGGCAGAACACCAGCAAGAAGCTGAAGACCTCGAACGGAAGCAGCCGGTCCAGCATGGGCTTCAGCCCAGGTTGGCGATGCGGTCGGCCACGTTGGCCATGAAGGTCTGCATGATGTCTAACATGAAGGGCAGGAAAACCAGCAGCGACAGGAAAACGACGATGATCTTCGGGACGAAGGTCAGGGTGATTTCCTGGATTTGCGTCAATGCCTGGAACAGGGCGATCGACAGTCCGACCACCAATCCGACCATCATCACCGGAGCGGCAAGCTGCAGCAGCGTCACGATCGCCTCTGCTGCGAACGCCAGGGCTTCTTCTTCGTTCATGCCGTCGTCAGATCGGCATGCGCATGATTTCCTGATAAGCGGTTATGATCCGGTCCCGTACCGTCACGACGGTCTGCAACGCAGTCTCCGCATTGGCAACGGCGGTCACGACCTCCGACAGCTCGGCCTCTCCGGCAACCGCCTTCAGGCTCATGGCCTCGGCATCGCGGTTGGCCTGCACAGCTTGGCCGGCTGCGGACTTGACCATTTCCATGAAGGCCGAGCCACCTTTGTCTCCAGCGTCACGCGGCTCCATTCCGCCGCCGCTCAAAGCGGTTTCCGCAGCCTTCACGGCATTGCGGTAGGCGGCAGCTGCGTCCGTGGGAGTAATCGTCATGGCTCCACCCTGGCCCCTCTCAAGCGCTTATCGGGTACGCTGGATTATCGGGGCGGTCCGTTAACATTCCATTAGCGATGCCGGCGCCTAGCGCAGCAGGTCCAGCGTCCGCGACACCATGGATTTCGTCACTTCGAGCACCGACAGGTTCGCCTCGTAGCTGCGCTGGGCTTCGCGCATGTCCATGATTTCCACCAGCTTGGTGACGTTCGGATACTTCACGTAGCCCTGCTCGTCCGCTGCCGGATGAGACGGTTCGAACCTGACATTGAAGTCGGACGGGTCCTGGCCGATCTCCCGGACCTGGACCAGATCCGCATTGAGCGACCGGTCGAGGTGATCCTGGAAGGATATGGTCTTGCGGCGGTACGGGTCGCCGCCCGCCACCTTGGCGGTCGAATCGGCGTTCGCAACGTTCTCGGAGATGACCCGCAGCCTGGTGCCTTGGGCCCGCATGCCGGCGCCGGCGACGAAAATGCTGGTTCTGAGAGTGTCAGTCATCGCTCAGGTCCTATCTGCCGCCGGAGCCGAGTGCGATGCGCACCATGCCCACATACTTGCGATAGAGGTCGGCGGTCAGACGCTGGTCCATCGCGGTCTCGTTCATATTCATCAACTGCTCTTCCATGACCACCGCATTGCCGGCCGGGGCCACCTCGTAGGGTTGCCGCTCCCGGGCCTCGCGATGGCGAACGTCCCGCTTGGTCGAGGCGATATGGGCATTGTCGGTCTGGACCATTCCCAGGCTCGGCCTGTCGTTCCGCAGCACGGTCCGGAAATCGAGCGGCTTGAGGTCATTGGGGCGGTAGTTGGGCGTGTCCGAGTTGGCGATATTCTGCGCCAAAACCGCCTGACGCTGGTTCAGCCAGCCAAGCCGGGCCGCCGACGCCCCGAACAGGGTTATGCCAGATAGATCCATCAGGTCCTCGCTCTCTCCACTCTGCGCGGTCTCTCCATCGCGCCTGCATGCCTTTCCCAGCAAGCGGCGTGCCAAGGCAGAGCGAGGCCTTCCGGCGCCCCAGGCGTCCGGAAGCGGGGCAGTTTAGAAGAATATTAACCAAGGTCATGGGATGACTGGCCCGGATCAGAGGGCAAAAACGTGCGCAGCAAGCCGCCACGCAGCGTTCCCAAGGGGACAGACCAGGAAGAATCTGCCGATGCGGGCCTGCCGCCGGCAAAAGATGCCCATGCGGTCGCGCTCAGCTATCAGCCGGACAATCCCGACGCCGCCCCGCGGATCGTCGCTTCCGGCAGCGGCTTCAAGGCCGAGGAGATCCTGCGGCTTGCCTTCACCCACGGCACCCCGGTCCGGGAAGACCCCGACCTGCTGAGCCTGCTGAAAACCGCCGAAATCGGCGACGAGATCCCCCTCGAGGCCTTCATCGCGGTGGCCGAGATCCTGCGCTACGTCTATGCGCTGAACGGCACGTCGGCACCGGTGGCGCCCGAAGAATGAGGACACGGACCGAAGCCATGGCCGAATTGCGAGACCTTGCCGATCGCGTGGCCAGCGCCAGGCGCGCCATCTCCAAAGGCGAGGTGGCCAGGGTGGTCGGCATCGAGAAGGACATCGATGCGGTGTGCCAGGCCATCATCGACCTGCCCTACGAGGAGGCCCTGGCGCTGCGTCCGGCGCTGAAGGCGCTGCAGGCGGACCTCACCGCGCTGTTCGCCGAAATGGAGGGCATCCGGGACCGGTTCGCGGCGTTCGACCTGGACGCGGACGAAGACGACGACGAAGACGATCTCGGCCTCGAGACGGTCGTGCCACCCGGCCGAACGGTGCATTAAGAGGCCCGGCTGCCATGGATTTGGACAACTACCTGAGATTCGTCCTGGCCCTGGCCTTCGTCCTGGGGCTGATCGGCGTGCTGGCCATGCTGGTTCGCAAATACGGCCCCGGCCGGATGGTCGCCGCACGACGGGGGCCGAACCGGCGACTGTGGGTCAGCGAGGTCCTGCCGCTGGACGGCCGGCGGCGCCTGGTGCTGGTGCGCCGCGACGGCGTGGAACACCTGATGCTGCTGGGGCACGGCGCGGACGTGATCGTGGAGGCCGGGATTCCGGCGCCGCCGGAGACGGGCGAAGATCCGCCCGGGGATGCGCCAAACGGCGGGCGAAACGGCCGGTTCAAGGCTGCATTGCGATCAATCGGAGGGAACCAATGACGGGTCGTTCCGTACTTGTGGCCATCGCGGCAGGCGCGGCGGCCGCGGCGGCGCTGGCCGCGACCCCGGCCCTTGCCCAGTCGATCAATCTGGACTTCGGCGAGGGCGGGACGGTGACGGCGCGGTTGATCCAGCTGGTCGCGTTCCTGACGATCATGACGCTCGCCCCCAGTATCCTGGTCATGGTGACCTCGTTCACGCGCATCGTCGTGGTGCTGTCCTTCCTCAGAACGGCCATGGGAACCCAGCAGACGCCGCCGAATACGGTGCTGATCAGCCTGGCCCTGTTCCTGACCTTCTTCATCATGCAGCCCACCCTGACGGAGATTTACGACGCCGGCATCGCCCCCTTGATCAACGAGGACATCACGGAGGAGCGGGTGGCCGCCCCGGTGCGGGAGTTCATGCTGGGGCATGTGCGCGAACAGGACCTGGAACTGTTCATGGATGTCTCCCAGCAGGGCGAAATCTCGGAAATCAGCGAGACGCCGCTGGGCGTTCTGACGCCCGCCTTCATGATTTCCGAACTGCGGCGGGCCTTTGAGATCGGCTTTCTGCTGTTCGTGCCCTTCCTGATCATCGACCTGGTGGTCGCCTCGGTCCTGATGTCGATGGGCATGATGATGCTTCCGCCGGTGATGATCTCACTGCCGTTCAAACTGATCTTTTTCGTGCTGGTCGACGGCTGGTTCCTGGTCATCGGCAGTCTGGTTCAGAGCTTCAATCCGACCTGACCACCGGGCGCGCCCGCCCGCGCGCCGTCTCTGTGCCGGCCGTCAGCCGGTGCGCGGCGCGGCTTCGTCGCCTGCGTCGTCCGGGCGTTCGTCGTCCAGGCGGACGTCCTGGCGAACGAACGGGGGCGCCGGGGGCACGCTGAGGATGCCCTCCCCGCCGCCTTCCAGAGTGGGCCGTTCGCGGGCCAGGCGATCCCGGTAGTTGGACAGGAAGGCCTCGAAATGGTCTTCCCGGGCCAGTTCCTCCAAGGTCGATTCCAGGTCGCCCTTCGCCTGCGACGGGCTGGCGATGAACTGGAACGACTCCGCGACCGGGCTGAGCGCCATCGCCGGCCCGTAGACGTCGCGCAGATGGGCAAGGCCCGGTTCGTCCTGGTTCAGCCGCAGCGCGACCGCCCAGTTGAGCACGTAGCGGGCCAGGCGTTCGGGATAAATCTCGCCGTCCTTGGGCGGCGGCCCGGCCAGGCGCTGCAGAACCTTTGCCGCCTCAGACCAGTTCTCTTCGCGCCAATGAATGTCGCGCCGGAGCATGTCGGCATCCCGGCTGATGTCGCCGGCCAGAAGTGAAATCGCCTCGTCGTTGCGGCCGAGCTCGAACATGATCTTCGCCTGAATGCGCCGTCGGTCGCCCTCGAGATCCTTGGGCAGATTGGGAAAATTCGTGCGCGACAGGGTGTCCAGCGCAGCCGGCGCATTGCGGTCCAACAACCGGACGATCGCCGCCTTGGCGCCGACCCGGGCCTTTTCCTCGCCCTGCAGGCGGAACCGCAGCTGATGGTCCAGCAGGTCCGCGGCCCGACCCAGGAGATCGACGTCGATCAGGCGATCGGCCAGCTTTTCGATCATGTAGTCGCCGTCGGTGCCGGCTGGCGTCAGCTCGCGGAACTCGTCATACAAGGCCAGCGAACGCAGCGGCGGCAGCCGGTCGGCCTCGCCGTCCACGTACAGGGCCCGGAAGATCCGCGTCATTTCTTCGGCCAGGGCCTGGGCGCCCGGCTCGTCGGGAAAGTGGGTTACCGCCAGACGCATCATGGTCAGGCCGTTGTAGTAGTCCAGGGCCTTCAGATAGAGATGGCCCAGGCGCCGCAGCACGTTCATTTCGAACACGTCGCCGCGCCAGCGATAGCGAAGCGATTCCAGCCGGTCGATGGCGTCCGCTAGCTCTATCGATTCCTGCTGCAGGCCCATGTTCACCAGCGCGTACTCGGCCCGTGCCGCGTTGCGCAGGTCCGGGCCGCTGGCAAGCTCGCCCCAAAGCTCGTCGGCGCGGCTGATGTCGCGCCGCGCCAGCGCAACCCGACCGAGCTGGTACATGAGATCGCCGCGCTGGCTGCGCGACAGGTAGTTGTAGTCATTGCTGACTTCGTTCAGCCAAATGCCCGCAGCCCGGATATCGCCGGTTGCGATCGAGGCTTCCGCCCGCAACAGCCCGAGGCGTCCCTTCAGCGGCTGCGGGTACCGCCGCAACAGCGAGTCCGCCGAGGCGAACTGGTCCGCAGCTTCGGTCCAGTCGCCGCGGGTCGCAAAGGCGGCGCCGCGCCACAGCGCAGCCTCCTGAAACCCGTCCAGACGGGGGTCGCTGAGATTCTCCAGCGCCTCGTCGATACGGCCGGCCAGCAGATTTGCCGCGCCGAGAAGCGCCTTGTATTCGGGTTTGTCCACGATCCGCTCGTCGTCGCGCTCGACCACCGACAGGACGCCCAGAGCCTCCTGTCCGCGGCCGCGGGCGAAGTAGAAGCGCGCAAGGTCGAGGCGGGCCGCATTCCGGTTCTCGACAGGAACCTCCACAATCGTCCGCATCAGCGCCTGCTGCGCCGCCACGAACGTGCGGACTCCTTCGCCGTTCAACCACTCGGCCGGTGCGAACAGGCGCCGCGTCGACAGAACGGGGCCGGTGCTGACCGGCGCATCCGGCGACAGCGCGGAGATATGCAGGCCGTTCGGGCTGGACAAGGCGAAGCCATTGAAGGTCCGCACAAAGTCCATGTTGTCGGCGAACGATTCGATCGCCACCCCCTGCGCGGATGCCAGGATATTGAACTCCGGATAGACCCGCTCGGCCCGCACGCCGTGACCGGACCCGCGCAACGTCGCCACCGTCACCACGTCGCCGACGTCGGGGTCGGGCACGAAAACGACCGTCCCGGGTTCGTCGGCGGGAAATGCAAGGCGGGGGCCGGTTTCCGCGTCGATCTCAGCCCGGATCGAGACCTGGTGGCGCGGCTGGATCGGCTGGCGTCGGAATTCCGCGACCCACTCGAAGCCCTCGCGCCGCACGCTTGGATTGATGTCCTCGTCGGTCCGCAGCCTGATCACGGTGGCGTTGTCGGACGGCAGTTGATGCAGGTCGCTCACCAGCGGCCGCCCCTCCGCCCGAAGGCGTTCCAGATCTTGCGGCGCAGCCCGGTCGAAGACGAGCCAGATATAGCCGGCGCGGCGGAAAACGGCGGCGCCGACGTCTTTCGGCCAGACAAACGCCAAGAGGACGGGGTTGACGTCGGGTTGCTCGGGTGTCGCAGCGGCGGGTGTTTCCCGGGCAGGCGCCGAGGGCGCCGTCGCGGCAGCGGTCGGCGCCGGGTCGGGCG
>Ga0056115_1002020_pt1 | contig 10157 bp, 7 predicted proteins | sample WorMetOlspDAHAB1_FD_77007 | JGI IMG/M metagenome (GOLD analysis project Ga0056115, IMG submission 77007) | Marine gutless worms symbiont microbial communities from Max Planck institute for Marine Microbiology, Germany - Olavius sp. DAHAB.1 ... | reverse complement strand
GTCTAGTGATACAATGCACTTACCCTACCTACAAGATGGCGATTACCGTAGATAGAGTGACGTCGTTGTCAGCCCGTATATTTGCAGTAGCCTATAGTCCTGCTTGTTATAATATGTCGAATGTCACCGTGACCGATTTGTTCTCTTCCATTGTGATATATGTACCTATGTTCATTGATCTTGTAGAGCGTTCTCGCAGTATTTCTGTATATGGGAGTGTTGCCATTCTTTACGTGTGTCGTCGTTAGTTTAGCAGATAAATACGTATTAATGATAGACTTGACTGTTTCAAACATTATCGTGCATCAAATAATCGATAGAAGCTTCTCCATTTCACCGAAGTGAGCATAGTATGATGTCGCCATGTTGTAGGGATACATAGTGTAAACAGAGACAGAGGTGAGCTGCGAATGTGAAGACAATACCCTTGTGCCAGACTTGTTTTTGGCAGGTGAAGTCCCACACACAACAGCTGGTCGGCATACTTAACTTTACTACATTGCACTACTACAGTATGCCATCCCGACAAGATGGCGACTGCAGCTATACCGTAGTTAGAATGACGTCATTGTTACCCATGTTTAATGGAGACTGCCCATCTAGGAAGCTCCGTTGCAATCACCTGTCGTTACCTGTTTGATTGGAGTTATTTGGATAATGGGATAAAGGCCGAATATTTCCCCAAACTGCGAAACGCAAAATTCAAGAATTGCAAGATTTTACGCGGCACTACGACCCGGTGACTAAACGAAATCCCCAAATCGTGTCCGCAGGCAGTGGCGGCCGTCCCGTTTGTGTATATTTCGTTCCCGATTGTTAATTTATGTAGATTAACTGGTTAGGTTTGCGGACAATGCTGTGCATACAACCGCGCGATTTGTTTCGAGTACAATTTTCGACTCTTACTGCATTTTTCGTAATGTCTCCGGACGAAATGTAATTTCTCGACAACCACTTGCGATTTCTGTATCTACGTTAATTTTCTCGATTTATATCAAAGAGATCCTGCTGTATTTCTGCCCCGTGTAGTTCCCGGGATTGGTAGAATATAACAGGGTCCACCTCGTTTCCTGGCCATTGTCGTAAGAGGCGTCTAAATCAGGGTTGGCTTGTTGTGTTTATTGTGTTTAGTTTACTGAGTTGTGTATTTCCCGTGTTTAGTTTTTGTTTGTTAGTACGTTAGCCAAGTGATTGGCTGGGAAGACTTACGCTCGTGATATCTTTCGTGACGATGGGTTTCCCTACAAAGACCAGATTGGAGAGTTATTAATTGTAATGGTTTCATTTTGTTTATTCCAAACACGCAACATTTTCAGCTTTCTCATTAATTGCAGTGGTTTAAAATGCAGCATACTTTTTGAAGGCACGATTTGGCCTATTTGTGCTGAAAGTGCCGTTAAACCCCAATCATGCAGTCGTTTTGGCTTCCAGTGGCTGTGCGGGCGCAGGAACTCGACTATATACCGGTACAGTCTAAAAGCTCGCTGAAGACTAAACTAGACCGCGGCGCTGTGTATAGCTTAATTTTTCTTCTGTTATTATGCTCCATGTTGTTATGCTGGCCTACACGAGTACTGGCCGTGTAATATATAGCTAGCGTAACATGGGACGACAGTTACATTATTCTGTCAACAGTAATAACGCCGCCATGTTGGAGGTATCCCTGTTGCGGCAGTGTAACGTCGTGAACTTACGTATGCTAGTACTGTATGTGGAATTATATGATGCCAGTCGAAATGCGCGGTCTGCGAATAACCTTGGCCAAAGAACGATCAGATTTTCGCAGTAACACGGTCTTTATTCGTATTAAGTATACCTCCAACATGGCGGCGTGTTATGTTAGTTATGTCAGTGACGTCACTGCACCTCGTGTACGCCATAACTAAACGCAGAGAAGTAGTGAGCAGAACTCGACGTTTTCTCGTTAAAAGATATGTTTACGAACACGGTTTACGCACGAGAAACGCGTAGTGGTCGATGAGCGTTTGACATGATGAGCAACAGAGACGAAACTCGTCGAATGCTAGAACGAAAGTGTTCGCGTGTTCAACGTGCTACTATATAACACGGCTTCAATTGATACATCCAAGAATCTTTCATATTAGCACAAAAAATAAGCAGCCTCTACCGAATTATCGTTAAATCTTACGGAAACTCGTCAATGATGCGAGACTACGTAAAATTTGAACGTTAAAAAGCAGTAGGCCTATTGTAAGTTGATATTAAGTATAGGTGACGTAACGCAAGACGTCACCGATTACCTGACTTAAGCTGCTGCGACATTGGTAAAATAAGTGTATATGATAAAATCGTATTATGAAATCTGCAAAAGAGAAAAGATATGAAAAGTTTTTACATGAATTTCCATTTAAAGATGGTTTAGGAGTGGAATTCATAGCTTGTTAAAGCTTAGTGATGCCAGAAGGAATGCTGACATTTATTTTACATTAGGGTTCGTACAGATTCTGGAAAAGTCTGGAAAAGTTTGGAATTCAAATTGTAAATTTTCCAGGTCTGGAAAATCATGGAAAATGACCTTAGGTATGGAAAAGTTTGGAAAAGTCGTAGAAAGTGTGAGTGCTGACCTGGAAAATTACTCAGCATGGGTATCGATTGTTCCACCGTTTGGCTATAATTTTGCATGTATGTAAAACAAATTAAAATACTTAAAAAAATCATGAGTCAATTGAGGCTATTTATAGTGTAAATAGTGACTCTGTATTATACGTTATTAGTGTAGTGTCGTTTCCCATGCACTTCATGTCAAGTGTCAGTGAGACTTGCGCAACTTTATCATGAAATGCTGCTGTTGTCATCATCATTCGGCAAATGGAATACTCTCGCAATAACCTGTAAGTTGGACTTCATGTAGTTGCTATTGGTGTTTTTGCTCATATAAACATAATAAAAGTACCTGCAAAAGTTTGGAAAACGAAGTAGTCCAGGTATGAAAAAAGTCTGGAAAATGATTTTCAAATTTCTGTACGAACCCTGTTATATGACCCATATCGAAGCTACGCGACTCGCGCAAAATAGCTAGACGTCACAAACTAGGTCACGCATATAATATTTAATACCAACTGATAATATTATATTACTTGTTTAATACTTTATATTGACTTAAAAAATCTAATATTGACAACTTTCAATACGACGATTTTATACGATTTATTGATAATTTGGTACAAATTGGTAGTGGCTTTTTTGGAAGGGCGGGGATCTAGCTAGCAGTACCTCATTTTAAGTTCTAAGGGTCAGGGCTGCACCGGCGTGATGCGTCACTGAACTGAGCATAAAATCAGGTCGCCATTTTGTGGGGATACGTAGGCCTGACGATTCCACAGCAGGTGCAGTACAAGCTTGCCGTGACTGTTCATCGGTGTCTTCGGTACCGAGCTCCAAGGTACCTACCTGGCCTACAGCTGCAGAAGTTTCCGACCGCCAACATCTCCGGCTAGCCGTCGCAAACTGAATATTCCGCGGTTTCGTCGCAGCACATTTGGCACTCGGGCTTTCTCAGTCGCAGGCCTGACGGTTTGGAACTCGATCACTGCCAGATTCACTGCGTGATCCCAGACATCGAGTCTGAACGTTTTAGGCGGGACTTGAAAACGCATCTCTTTTCCGGACATTAGAGACATGAGCGCATTAGAGGTGTCATCGTTTCACGTGATCGCGTTATATCAATCGACACTTACTTACTACTTACACGTCATGTGTTTGAATTGCGGGGGGGGGGTACATAGAACCACATATTTCCCTGCCCATCCGGCACCTCCGGTGCCTCAATCCGTTGGGAACCCCTTGATAAGTATTCGATAATTATTTCAACCAACACTCAGTATGAGCATAAATCCGGCCCCGAATATCGAACGTAATATAAAAGTTGAGCGTCCAGTCGACACTCCGGCCGTACAGGCGTGAAACGAGCGAGGACATCACCACACGCGGAACATTGGTCTTGTGACGGAGTTCCAGACGTCTGGAGCAATATGAAGGACGAACGCCGCATCGCATTTATCCCCCACACGAAGAACCAGTCTGAAGCAGCCGTTATGAGGAGCTTTTTAGTGTGCATTACAAGTTGCAACACAACATGCGTAGTTCTTCTGGGCGGACTGTACAGTTATAGATTCAACTTTGTGCAGTTAAAAATAAAATATTGACTTTTAGTCAACAATAGTATGAATTTTCAGCTCTAAAATCAGCACTAAGCGTTAGGCGGAAATGAAGGAGAAGGAAGTTGCGCAGTTCTTAAATTCTTTTCAAAATTCCCTGATACAACAATACATTATGTAAAGCGTGTGACCGGAGTTTTACAAATTATCGAGTCTAACTGTCAGCATGAGCGCAACACATTGTAAAATGTTGTAAGAAACATTTGTGCCAGACGTCTGAAACGACTCGAAGGAACCCATACATGCTACAGTCAAACGAAGAACAGACCCTGGAATATCCAGTTGCATTATGCACAAGACTTCACAGAAGCTCTTTGGCTTTTTCTTGTTGTAACACATTTCTGTAAGACGTCTGGAACGACTTGAAGGACCGCGGGCACCTCTCATACGTACCACTCCTTGACGTCCTTCTTCGACCGCGCAGTCAGCGGGTCGCTCGGCAGCAACGGTGGCGGTCTGCCGTTGACAGCAAAATGCGGCGGCGGCGCGTGGTGATGATGATGATGATGTTGGTGATGCGGCGGAGACAGATCTTGCCCGACGCCGAGTGCCGTCTTCTCGGCACAGTCTCCACTGTTGCCTGGGGGTCTCTGCCCCGCCACCACGCACTTGTACACGACGTACGCAAGCATACACAACAAAATGGCGATCGCGATGGCCACTCCGACGATCAGCCCGATGTTCATCGGTACGGGATCCACGTAGTCTGGAACGCTCTGGACTGCGGCATCAGTGGCCAAGGACGAGACAACGGGCGATCCCTTGGTTGTGCCGACGACGTGGTAGATCACCCGTTCAGGCAGTATCGTCGGCGGCAGAGTACGTTGCGTTGTCGTACTGGCGGTTGTGGTTGTTGGCGCCGTCGTCGTCGATGATGAGGTTGAAACGGCCGTCGACAACGAGCTGGTTAGCGTCGAACTCGATGTTGAGCTAACGAGGACCGTAGTGGTTAGGTCAACGTCCGATGCGGTGACGCAGTCTTCGTCGTCGTCGTCATCAGATCGACATAGACGGCCTTCGCCCGATGCTCCCAAATCGTCGCGTCCTTCCCGTCGTCTGGAATCAAATCCACTGCATTCACAATACTTCACGCCTCAACGTTTCGTTAGTAAGCAACGATTTTGTGTTCTCATACGCGAAAATACAATGTCAAAATATTAAATAATAGTCCTTCTACAGTGCATACAAAAGAATTGACCCATCGTCTGGCCACGGAGCTTACTTCATATTGAAGATATGACTTCTTTATTTGCTTGAATCGAAGTATATTATCCCAGTTTTGTCTTTGTGACACATGCAAAACTATGTTGCAGTTGTTCAAACTATGTCAAAACCTGAATTCTAAACTGGTTAACAATTTTAATAGTAACAAGTCGTCAATTTAGGGAGGAGGAAGAGTGGGCTTCGCACAGCCCCCAAATCCGCGCCACGCGGCAATGCACCCCAGATTTTCTACGCTAGAGCCAGCACTGTCGTTCTTATGCTTTTATTGCTTGTAAATGATGATGCTAAAGATGATAAATGAAGACTGATAAAAAACATAGCAGTAAACGTACGCGGCTGTGGAGAGCTCTGCAAAGGGCAGTATGAGCGAGTCGGATGTCTGTCCGTTGTCAAGGCAACGCGCACTGACGCCATCTACGTCGTCAGCGTCGACGTCATCGCAACGACTGTCGGCGCCGAAATCTCCCGAGGAGATGAGCTCGTTGCCATGACTACCGGTCGACTGCGGCAACCAGAAAAACATTCAGAAAAGAGTAAGTAAGAAAGTGAGTAAAAAGAAGCCAATCATAGTGTCCGAAATAACGGAATCACTGTGCAGGAACTACAGAGGATTGGGGACGAACTATTAGATCAATGGCCTGGGTCTCCAGACGTTTCCTAAAACAGTGGATGACAACGCCAATGTGACGTCCTGTGGAAGAGTGTTCCACAGTTGGAAAGCGGCGACCGGAAAAGTTCGGTCGCTAACGGTTGTAAGACGCATTTTTTCAGATTCAGAAGAAGTGATGCCATCGGGGTTGGTAGCAATAATGGCAAAGGGTATTGCAGTAGCCGTCGCAACTAAAATTCTCGGCGTAAAAGTATTGTAGTGCTAACTATCAAATCAAGTCAAAAAGCAATAATGCATAGCGCACGCCGAAAAGTTAACCTGTTTTCTTCATTCTAGCTATGTAATCATTGCTGCCTTTTGTCAGCTCTGTTTAATCAACATAATGATGATGATGACTATTATTATGATGAGCTGATTGGCTAATTGATCTGCCTCACGCATACAATAACGAAGAGCGATCGAATGAAACAAAACTGAAAAAAATTCTACGAAGCGATGAGCACTGAAATCGGGTATTCATTACTGTTTTTTACTGTTTAATTATTGATGCTGATTAGGAATATAAATAGTTACTGAACCACTTCTTTTCTTGTTAATTGTATATAGAGTTTACCGTGTTGTTGCGACGACGACTGCCTTCGTTTGAATCTGACGACGTCTGTGCTGAATTCGCTCTATAAAGAACATGAAAACAAATAACGCATTAACTGCAATTTTCCAGGCCCATCTATGTTAGCCGGCTAATAATAATAATAATAATAATAATAACAAGCCATTAACAAGGACGACATGGACTTCCTGAGCGACCTTGGAAGGCGCATTACGCAAAGCACACATGGCCACCGCGAGAGCGCCTTCCTCTTCCAGCGACTCTCCCTGTTAATTCAACGCTACAATGCAGTCGCTGTCTTGGGTACCTTCGCCCACACAACCTCCGAGGACGAAATATAACCGTTCCAGCATTGTTCTAGTTTTTAGCTTAGTTTTTAGCCCTCAGGATAATAATAATAATAGGCCCTAAACAATTAACGGGGTGCTCCAGTTCTTAAGCGATCTGGGCGGCAAGCGATTGGTGGAGACGACTGGGAATGTTCCAGCGTCTTCGTTTTTTTTGTTACAACCGATTTCCGTTGCATTGCAACGATTACGATTTAATTCTGTTCTGCTTCACAATGGTTTCGCTGATAACGACCGATCTGATCAGGGTGCACTGCCGAACATTATGAATATATTATCTTGTTATGGTGAAAAATACTGCATGTCTTTGTGAGAAATTTTGTTATTTTCTATTGCAGAAGAAATACAATTCAATCGGTTAAAGATTTGACTACGTGATAAGTCGCAGAAAGTCACGGTAGTTATTTTGATTGGAACACGGTGAAGTACCACACCTGGAAAGGTGTCTGAGGTCAACGTCGTCGACTGACTTCTCACAACCGCAGATACGTACCAAGTTAGGAGAGCGAGTTTTAGAGGTGCTTTCTCGCATGCCGGTCCCGCTGCATGGAACTCATTGGCCGAACACATCCGTGCTGAACTTGACATTTGTGTTTTTAGGAAACTGCTGAAGACACATCTTTTTAACCTAGCTTTTAACGTACACTGACATTCTGGCTTTTAGTATGTGACTCTTGGAATGCACCTATGTTCAGCATGTAATAGGCGCAGCGCACTGCAGATGCACTGGATGATGATGACGATGTTGTTGTTTACCCGGCATTAATCTTGAGCGGCTTAATGTCCAGTTCGATGTCACCACTGATGGCCACTCTCGGGTCGCCGTCGGCAGCGAGGTCAAGGATCCGCAGCCCGTTCATAACCAAACCTGCGCGTCGCAATCGCAGATCACGTGGTCTCTTAATAACCACGTGACGTTACGTCATCTGTCGCTCGAAAAATATTGCTGTCACGGGCGTTCATCCTATGGGGGTGGATTAAGCGCGATGCTTCATGAAAATTTTAAGGGGGGAGGAGAATAAAAATCTGGGATCGACCAATAAATAGCTTAAACAATGCGAAATTTGGTCGATTGGTTATCGGGAAAATCATTAAAACCATTGCCACGAGATATTACATTTTAAGGCTGAAATGCACCAAATTCGATTTCTGTTGGGTTTTCCCCAGACCCCGCTGTGAAAACCCCACTGGGGGGAGCTTAAAGTGCTCTCCAAGACTCGCTATGGAAGAAGGGAGTGGATCAGTGGATGGGAAGAGAAAGGGGGAAATAGAATGTGGAGACAGGGGGGAAATGAGTGGAGGGAGGGGAATAAAAGGAAAAAAGGGGTTAGAGAGGGGGAGTGAAGGGGAAGGCTTGCTTCATTGGCTTTGGGGGATTTGCCGTCGATATGACATAAAAAAACTTCTGTAACAACACATTTTAAGAATGCGTCGTCCAGCAACGAGGTGAACACATTAAACATTTGATGTAAAAACTGCTGGATGCGACAGTTAATTTAGACAATAAATGAGACAATAGACAGGTTGTTTCCTGTTGTTAATTTCTTAAAATATGTTGCTACAAAAATCTTGTATTCAAATGTTGCTTTAAGACACTGACATTTGACGAGGTAGTGTAGCGACACACTTGAGGTGTGGTGAGATCTTTAGTGATAGTATTATTACAAATTGGTCAATATTTGACGAAGCTAAAGAGTACGAAAAAAGTGCCATTTTTGGGCCACCCTTTAGATAGAATGACGTCACTCTCACCCCCATGTAAATCCCAGGATGTGGGATCATTTTTCGCAAAAATGGTCGGATTCATGCCCCGTAGATAGTGGTCCGAAAAAGTAAGCCCCTACGACACTGTCAATAACTCGTATTCGTATTAAGCCTGCCAATTAGACTAGATTTCGTCACGTGAAATTAAAAGCAGGGACTTACTTTTGGAGCACCCTGCAGTCGACTGTCGAACTCAGTACGTAAATGTAACTACAGTGTCAGTAGCCGTTTTGCGGCAGTGATAGATATAGGCTAAGGGAAAAACAGAAGCAGTGCTTCTAGTGCACTGAAGCGCGAGGTGTCCCACAGCAAAAATGGCAAAGAACAAAATAAGGAGCGAACGACTTTCTACAACAGTTAGCAGTCATCAAGTTAATAACTAAACACCGGATTAGTGAGCGACCGTTAATCCGCTTATGTCTGCTGTGGTCACGGAAATCACCGACTAGCAAACGAAGGTTGAATTTGCTCCTGTATACGGGCGACTTTCCGCACTGTTTTCTGTTCTACTCAACTGATTTTTTTGTGCCTACACACTGTCTTTAGTGGACCTATCAGCGTTTTACTACTTAGACCACTCTAAAATTTCATAATTGTTTGATTGATTGACTAAATGGTGCATATATTCACAAAGTACGTTGAATGCATAAGCATTTTCAAAGGCGAGGTTAATTATTACAAAATCTGACAATTATGGACAATAGTATTTGGCCAAATGATGATGATTATTACCTTATTATTCAGCTCTGTACTACACATATATGTCTCCGTCCCCAAACACCGCAGTATAAGCAGTTACGTTGTACGACTGGGTAGGTAACAGTAAGTTGTGAATGTTGGTCGTACCAGATCACCGCTACTCGGGATTTTTCAAAACGCGGAAAGAGATATTCATGCGTTGTACAAAAACGCGCGCAAAAAGTACCTCAAAAATTCAAAAATAATGTTTCTCGCGGGGAGGGGGTGAACCCCCAATAATCGAACGTCCTGGTACTAACCGACGACGGTGCCTTGGAAGGTACGAAGCAGACGGCTGGAAGCGACATCACGTACGGCGCCAACCTCGATCAGCGACTGCCGGTTAAACGTCTTCAGCTGTCTTCCTGTACACCCCAACACCAACAGTCAACAGCATCTTATAACATTTATGTATTTATTTCATTTCATTTATTCTCATGTTCGCCAATCCACACGAAAATATACACGGGGTGACGTTAGTAAGTGAGTATATAAGGTTTAACGTCCCACCCGCCCGAGATACGAAATTCGGACTCGTTGCTGACATTCCGACGAATGACTAAAACTTACTAGTTTCAGCTGTCGTTCGCTAACTGAACAATATTGATAGGCACATTGTACTTTTTGTAATTTTGTATAAGTGCACCAGCAGCATGTATCTTGCAATGTGTCACTTAAATCAGTAC
>Ga0056115_1002019_pt1 | contig 10159 bp, 7 predicted proteins | sample WorMetOlspDAHAB1_FD_77007 | JGI IMG/M metagenome (GOLD analysis project Ga0056115, IMG submission 77007) | Marine gutless worms symbiont microbial communities from Max Planck institute for Marine Microbiology, Germany - Olavius sp. DAHAB.1 ... | reverse complement strand
CTTATTTATTAAACTGAAAAAAATAAACCGGAACAACATCAAATTTCTCGGGCTGTCGAAGGCTAATAACTACAGTATTTGTATTTCTGGTTGGAACACGCAGAGAGCAGACTGCAACTGCTGAAGACAGCCAGCGGTGCCACCGGCGTTGCATTTCGTTGAGTGTGGCGGCGGAGGCTGCGAGCGGATTGCGCGAAGTGGTTGGAACGCGGCGGCTGCTGCTGCGGCGGCGGCGGCAACCTATTAACGCGCGGTCATTAGCAGTGTCGCGCGTGCCTCGACTTCTGCAGCGGCGGCGGACGGTCGGTCCGCCGAGGACTATATACGGGAGGCCGACCGACGACGGCGCCCGTCGGTCGGTTCCTTCCGCGAGCTAGACGGACCGCAATGACCATCGGATGGAGTGCATGGCATGACGGCGCGGTCGTCGTCTTGAAAAGACGCCGGGGAGAGCGTCGACGAATTTAGAGCTGCACCGTTTACCGCGAGATGGAAAGCTTCGCGATGCTGCATCTATTGTCAGAATTATGTAAATAATATATATGCAAATATTGTTAGGTGTGTATTATGAATATCTTTAATTCACCAAACGTTGGTAGCAAAATACAAGCAAACAAAAAAACAGACGATTAACTGATCACAAAGCTGGCAGGCAAGTCAAGCAGAGTAATGCAATACAATATCTCAAACATACAAATCAATTCTCGCGGCTTCGGAATTAATAAATTTCGCGTATTATGTCAAGTGTGGACCAGCTTCACTAACTTCTCACGTTGCAGGCCTAATGAATGTAACCGTCATGTCGTGTCATATTGTGTGATGGTTTTTTTCCACGTGTAAGTTTACTTATTTATTTTGTATTGCTTTGTCTACCGGTTTTCTTTGGTGATTAAAAGTTGTGTGTGTAATTAAATGATTGTAGTTAATCATGTACCGCAGCTTGCATAATACCGGTTGGCGCTGTTCTTACTTTCCGGGGGTGATTAACTGATATCCTCAGATATCTAAAATGGTACATGTGCATGGTTAAACTGAAAATCGGAACTGAGTGTTTACCTACACTATATTATGCTATTGAAGTGTGTCCAATTAATAAGTCCGATGTTTTGTCCCTGCAGTATGTCATTGATACTTGCTTCAGAAAAATATTCAATGTGAAATTAAAGGAAGTTGTGCACGAATGTGAAACTGAGTTCGGAGTGTTCCCAGTCACTGACGTTATTGACATAAGGAAAAGAAAATTTCTCGTGAAGTGTGACCTCTCAGATATCCTGCTATGCCAATTGTGCAAAATATTGTAACGATATTGTTTGTTATACTGTGTCGGCACTCGTAGTTAAGTTTAGCTCCATGTATTATAATTATTTCATTCTCGCTTCACGACCGCTTTCTGGTGAATAAAAGATGTGTGTTAACAAAGTACAGCATATTCTCGTATTCTGCTGGGAAACACATTTTCTGAATTAACCGACTATATACACAGTGGTGTTAGACAGGCATGTGATTCTAGCAATAGGTACTCTATCGACTTCGCAAATTTAAGTTATTTTTTTGCTGAGACACAGTCACTAAATCCGTACTCAACGACAATTCGACTTTACGATCAGGGCTTGGTTAACAAATGTGGGGACCCTGTTCAAAAACATTTGTGGGGCCTACTCACAAGATCAAAATGAAAGGCCAAGTGACCGTGTTCTGTTCATTTTTTTCAACTATTAAAAATATAAAATGCAAGCAGTATTATACAGTAATGCATACTTTCGACTTGTTTGCTCCGAGACGTTTTCTTTATTATTACAAATAGACAACTTTTACCTCATAAAAATTTTTGGCACACATGTGTGGGGGCCCCTATAGCCTGGGGGCCTGTTCGGTCGAATATGTTTGAACATACCTTAACCCGGCCCTGTTTACGATGACGATATATATTAATGCTTTATGAGAATAATCCTAATCGAAAATGCACCGCGTCTTCGTACGGTTCACGATGTGGAGAACTCACGCGCGAATCCAAAATCTTCCACGTGGCCGACAATACACTGGCGCCACAGTATTTACGAGAGGATACTAACCGCAAAGTCAAAATGTCGCTGCCCATCCAATCTCCTATGGCTTCACGCGGATGTGCTACGCGTCCCAGCACGATCACAATCCGAACATTCGGATTAAGTTCCCTTTCACGGCACGGACTGCCGCCGCAATTTCTAACGCACCGGATCTATTCAGACCGATCATCAATTCCGCCGGAGTGACCGTATTGTGTCATTACCCGCCACTTACCGGTCATACGTCAGCGTGCATGAAGACATGAACGCACGGAAAATGTACCACGTTCTTTCCATGTTTAGTTAGACCTACGACCTACTTACTTCGCACAGAGGCAAGTCCTTCGGAGGCTCGTTGTTATCGGGCAATGAGCCGAGTCGTTGATTTTTCTGACTTGCATAATTTTGTGAGTCATCCTTGAACACGTCGTTCCAATATCTGCCATAATGTATTCTGCGAAACGTAAGACCCGAACCGTCATCTTGGACTGGATCGAGCATCAGTACAATAGGCCTTAACCACTGACACTATATACATCTGTGTCGACATTTTATAAATTTTTCTACTGATAAGGCTTATTGGAACAGTCTACGGGGCGGCCCAAAAAGTAAGCCACTGTCAAGAATCATCATTGAATCGTATTAAAAACCACCTACGAGGCTAGATTTTCAGAAATTTTAGGTATAACCATGAGATTATTATATTTGTATTAAATATTCTGTGTGTGACCTAATTTGTGACGTCAACTGTTGCTGCGTTAGAAGCTGTGATATCAATGTATATGATAAAAGCGTGATTAAAAACCAGAAAAAAATATCAAATATGGAAATAAAGAATTTTTTTTACATAAATTTCCATCTAAAAGTTGGTTTAGGAATGGAATTCACAGCTTACTAAGGCGAGCTGATGCCAGAGGGAGCGCTGACACCATTTAACGTATGTGACGCATATATAACTTTCTAGGTTAACGAACTAAATAATCCTTGAACTTTCTGAGAAATTTGCTGAACTTGATGTAATTTTTATACCAACTATAATATGTTACGTATATTTTTTATACAAATACGACAGAATGATCAGGAGATAATCATCCACATCAAACTCTCTGTATGATTCTAGTTAATGTATAGCATATGCCGGTCGATGACTGTCTCTCCACATATTTTCATATTAACAAGTGCAAAAACCGAGTTGTCCACGTGACTGTTTCAACAGGTACGTCCGTAAACCAGTAAAAGATACCGCATTCTTGGTAGGTATGCATTGCCAATCTCCGGCAATGAACTTTAGCGTTACCATAGCTGTAGCCACGTGTAACAACTCGATTGTCTAACCACGAATGCCACTGAGTCTGTGACGCATGTCCTGCGCGGCCACTGTGACACAATGCCTACGGTCACCTTTCCGGTAGCACAGTATGGTGTATTCCTCTTCGGCCGACACAAAGCGTGTGAAATATTTACGTCAAAGTGGAAAAGAAGGGAGTCGAACACGCAATTATTTGTGGTCGGTGTTTCGAACGGGAGGCGCAGTGTGGCCAGGCCAACCACAGTAAAATAAACTGGACACAGACGCATCACCGCACACGTGCACACTTCGGCCTTGTGCTGACACGCACACAATCGTTGCGTCGTTAGAGATTGAGGATTGGACTTACCAAAGGCCTCAGCTCGTGATGTCTGCGCCGCCCACGTCGTTAACAACAACGACGACGCAATCTGTTGTTCCTACTTTCGCACGAATGCCCGCCTCCGAAATGACCGATATTGTGTCGGGTGGGGCGTTCAACTCTACTCACTCACTCGCACGAACGGATTATACGATAATCCAGGTATTTTAAGATGGCTAGCCGTAATCTGGCCATTTTATAGGTTACCTCCATTATGGTTGGATAAGTTGATGTGGGATCAGCAGACGCGTCTACAAGTATCGCAACAAATACCCGTTGGCAGTACATGGCACGGTGGCATTTCGGTTGGATGTCGCTGCCGCACTACGCGAAACTAAAGAATAATTTGTGTATTACACTAAATGTCAAACTCCATCTGCATCTGCATCTCCATCCTTTCCGGTTTCAGCTGCTCGCGTCTGGAACGGACTGCCGGCACACGTCGCATCGTTGCCGTCGTTACACATATTCAAACGCCATTTGAAGACTTTCCTTTTCTCACGAAGTTTTCCCTCCGCCGCTTTGCAGTAGACATAACTATCATCACTGCATCTCCGTACACGTCGAACATTTGTTGTTTTTCTTTTTATGTGTTCCGTGGCCAGTAGCTAATTTGCCACCTTACGCAACGTTAATCATATTCGTGTACTAACTAACTAACTAATCTTAGAGACAAAAGGACAAAGAGACACGTCAGTTTGTCCGACTGTCCGTTTGTCTCTGTCCATCTGTCCATTCTGTTTGTCAGGGGCGTGGGCGTCCATCCATGGGGGAACGAAGCGCGATGCTTCGTAGAAATTTACTAGGGGATAAAAATCCGGGATCAACCAATATATACACAAACTTTGGTCAGTTGATTATCAGGAAAGTCATCAAAATTATTGCCATTAGATGTCACATTTAAGGCTAAAATGCACCAAATTCGATTGCTGGCGTCTGTCCGTTTGTCTCTTAGGTGGAGTTTAATACTAAGCGCAGCACGCCTCCCGCGACTTGTGTGGTCAACTGTGTCTTTATGAAACTGTCTGCTGTTAATGGTACAAATGTAACAGCACTGTATCACACATACATACACACATACGTTTCAATTTTTGAGTTGCAGAGCGTGCGGCATGTTGCCAGTTGAAAGAGATTTGTTGATTCTGAGTGTACTGTCGATTTGGTAGATTCTACTTGTAACTATTTGTTAATAATGAAGTCTGTTGAACTCTGTTCGCAACAAAATGCAGAGATAAAACAGGAGACAAAAAACGCACATGGAAATAGGAAGGAAATACAGACAAACCGAAAAACAGACGCACTTTATACACGTGATAACCTATCTCGTGGCAACACAAATACAACAAAGTAGAAAAACAACGACAATAAAATAAAGGTTTTGCTTACTACAATAATTGTTACTGTTTATTAGATTACGTTAATTTTGAGTTCGGTTGCTGTTTTTCTTCCTTCCAGCTATCTTCTCCGTCTCCGTGTTTTACCACTTGATGGTGAAATAAAGTTTTATCACAATCACTCGCAGCCGGTTACGAGGTCTCGCGACATTACGCGCTCGTCGGCCAGATACTCCTCGCTAAGCTTTCCGTTAGCGAACGAGCCGGAATTGAGACTTCCGCAACGCGGAGAGTTTGGACGTGCCGGGCAGTAGGCGGCGAGGGGGTCGAGCATCGTTCAATGTTACAACCGGGCTCGGATCAACCGTATTGTCGGTCGGTCGGCGGCGGCGGTCAGCCGGCCGGCGGGACGTACGCGGTCGGGCGCCCTAGCCGCCTTCTCCCAGCGACCAGGTCGCCGGTAACGATCGGGGTGGACCCGGCCGCCGATGCTGACGTCCGGGCGACGATCAGGCGACGTCTCGCATCATAAACCACCACCAGCAGCAGCATCAGCAGCAGCAGCAGCAGCGTTCGCGACGTCGACGGCACGCGCGGCGCCGGTGCCCGCGGGGACAGACGACGGACGGCCGGGGAAAGGACCGGGGTGCGCGCTGACCCGCGTTCGACCCCGTACGACGCCCAGTTGCGTTCGACCGATCGACCAGCCGACCGAATGTCATCCACGCCGGGCGACGGCGGCGCGCGGGCGGGCCGACTGGCTAGCTGTTGTCGAGGCAGATGCCGACACGACCATTCAATAAACTTAACGGACATGCACTTTCGACGGCACTCAAACCGAAGCCGAGTAGAGATGGGCCGGCGGTCGATTATAAACCGTCGAACGTCTGAATGATTCTCGAATCACACGAGTCATCTAGCAAATATTTCGTTGAATCAACGGGTTCATGAACGTTAGAACTTTTGACTCCAGATTCCTATAACGTTATTCGGTTTGTTACCTCAGTTTAGTTGGCCTATCGATAATATCTTTAATCTTTTTATTCACCGAAATCCGGTTGCAAGTACGCAACAACATAAATACAATGAAATCAGCAAAAAGGCAAATTAAACTTAAATAGAACTTGACTAGATGTACACTGTTTTTGTCAACCCGCCTCCGAAATTACCTACACTGTGTTGGAACTCTACTCACTCACTTTCTCTCACTTTTGTGAAATAGTAAGTGAAACGTTTAAAAACGACTAAAGTGTCCGAAATGACCGAGTCTCTGCGCAGGCACCACAAAAGTTAGGAGAAGGTACAACTGAAAAGGCGAGTGCTCAGGCGTTTCCGAAAACAACAGGCAGTGACATGCTGCGGCAGAATTTTCAAGAGCCCGAGAGCAGCGACCGGAAAAGCTCGGCCGACGATGCTTATAATGCGGGTGCGGCGAACGACAAGCGACGATGACGAGGGAGAGCGGAGACGCAAACATCGGACAACTGGTGAAATTCGCGTGCGAGGTATATACGACGAAGTATTCGAATTAATTACAATCGATACGCAGTTTACTTCGCTACTGTCATCTTCGGCGTCGCGTTCTGTAGCGGGGCGACTGAAAATGCGGGAGTGGAAAATGCGGGAGCAGATCGCAGGGGTGGAAAATGCAGGAGTAGACTAGCCGTATGGAAAGCTGAACCGATATTATACAGCGATACGGCCTTAAGTTACTTCCTTAAAATTGTCTTCAGACTCGTGAGTGAATAAAGGGTGATTTTTATTGCATTTTAAAATAGTGGCGGCCTTTCTTTTTTATAGTGATAGCTTGCTAGATACGGCATTCGTGCTGTGATGCAAGGTAGTAGTGAACATAAAATGTACCGGGTTTAAAGGATACCTAACTGCTGGTTTTTAGTTTAACTGTAGTTACATGTATTTGATACCATCCAATTACAAGCTTTCAAGCTTTCAATCGAATAAAGCATTGTAATTACAAAGAAACATATAGGCCTATACGTGCAAACATGAATAAACGTACGACATACTAACAGAAAGTTCAATATATACGTACATATCATAAGTACAGAGGCAGTTTATAAGAAACTGAATTAAGAGGATACTATAATTATGGAATCCCTAACCCTAACGCTGTTTATGAGCATTGTTCACTGCCTGTCTGAGACCGCTTCACTTTAGCTTAACTACTGGTATCTTCTGGAATCTCTTCTGACGGATTTCCACGCGTTATCGCTCATGCGTTTTCCACTCCTGCATTTTCAGCCCCCCCCCCTCTGTAGCAGCTCGCGATGCTGTCGCGTCCGGGACTTGACTGCTGCAATGCTGCGCGTAGCGGCAACTTCGTGAAGACGCAGCGTTTCTGTCAGCGCGAAGCTCGCGACGATGCCGAGAGCTCAGTTAGCTCCCTGGCATTTTGTGTATGTATACACAACTCCATTCGTCAAGAACGGGGAGACAGAAAACAATAAATGAAAAAATTACACACGAAATTGCATTATTTACAACGAACACAGTCGGTGCATGCATTATTTAAATATTAAAGTCATAAACATCGAAGACACAAAATATGAGAGTAATTGAACATTTTAGTAACGAGTACAAATCAGAGGCGTAGCCAGAAATTTGGTTTGGAAGTATAAAATGGTGGAGAACATGTGAAATTACAGAAAGTTAACACATCCAGTGTAATGTCACGGTCACTAACTTGTACCCAAAATATACTTAGGTTTGGGGTATAAATATTTTATACCCTTGTACCCATGCCCCTGGTACAGATTCACTATTCATTCAAAGCATCGAAAATCGAAACACTGGTCAGATCGAATAACTAAATTATTGCCCAGCACTAAACGGAGGAAATTCTGGTGCCTGTCAGACATTGATAGGACGGACTTGACATCTGGAAGGCTATCAAACACGGCCTGAGTTGAACGGCTGACCTCCGCCGCCGAACTTTACGGCCTGTCCGAACATACACGTTGGTCATCGTCGACATTAAATGGCGGACAAATGACCGAAAGCGTGCTACAAACCGATCGCAAATTGGGCGCGAGTGGGTTATTGGCGGCAGCAACGGCGTAGCGCGCCGGCGCCCGCCGCACTCTGTTGTATCCCCGAAGCACTCGTTGTGCGCCACCGTCACAACGCCAAACTTTCGGCAATAACAACAGCTTTATCGCCACGTGCAGCAATATGCCGCGACTTGGCAAACAAGTGCGACCTATGGTAAATTTTGTTTCACGGTCACGTGGCGTCGAAAAATACATAATAATATAGAAAAACCACCAGAATTCGATGAAGTGTGACAAACAATAAATGGAAACATAATAAATAAATACTGAATATTAAAAAATAAAACAGCATTATAAAATGTATACACTCAGTAAATTCAGTAGTACAAATCGTTTACAACGGATCATATAAACAAGCTCGCTTGACAACTTGAAATCAAAATTAGTTATTAAAATATGCGAACATTCTGCTAAAACCACGAGGTCGATCATATTATCACATTGGCGATCACTGCAATGGTACATTTGTGACGCTTGTTATTGAAGCGATCTTCCTTACGGTTCCACAAGTCTGTAACATTACGCCATCCGGCCGCTGGTCCTTCGTAAGTCAATCGTTTTCTCCCTCTGGATAATGTGTGTTCCTAACTCGAGAACGTCAGAGTAGGCCTAAATTACTGTGACTTTTAGTGGCCTACGTAATCTTCACTACCACGACGATCACAAGAAAAGGTGAAGAAAAAAGCTGGAAAGCTGGCACAAAGAACGGTTGACAGTGTTTTATGACGCCAGTAACTAAAATGTGACGAACTGGGAACAAGAATACACATATGCACGAAGCTCATAAGCATTTACACTAAAAATATGATGTTATAAAATGAAACGAAATAAACTCGTAACGTGATTTACACAGTCCGAACGATAATGTAGGCTAACTGCAATTTTTCATTATGTTTGCAAATTGTGAGAAGGGTTCATGACGTGTCGGCCATCGCGGATTTGCCCTTTAGTTTCATTTTTCTGGTCGTTAGCCTGTCAATGCCAATGCAAACTGTGGATGCAGAATTATGAAGCATCATCTCAACTGCACTAAATGTGTTATGTTAGTCACGAATAACTCCGTTTCAAGAAGTTTCTTAAAACTACATGTTAGCCGGTTAGCCCCACTGCCCCACACGTAGACGAAAGTGACATTTCAAAGTGAGTTTTCAATATGCTTGCTGTTAATGTGACAGCAAGATGGGTCGTGTGGCCCTCTGGTAGCCCGCCGTAAAGTTTTGTTTAAATAAAATTTCTGTTAATGTCTTTTTATAAAATAAACTTCTCGTTCTTCTCATTCTCTCAGCGATGAGTTTTTGATAACGGAGACGATCGGATCTGCTAAAAGAGTACAACGGAGACCAGAAAAGCCCTTTTGTCGCTTGTGCTCGGTCTTCTGATACACGGGGGAATAAAGGTCACAGCACAAAGGTCTCGGCTGCGATGCTGTCAAAACGTCACCAGAAACAACGAGATAATTGTTGCACAGCCCGATCGTGACGCGCGTAGATTCGACAGTTTCGATCAGAAAACGCGTTATTAATCCGAGACACCGTCTCGCCGCGTTGTCAGGCGCCCGCGTCGACAAATCGCATTTCTCTCGGTCGTCAGCGGTCGACGCGCGTGTGGTCGCGCTGAAGGGGTCCGTCCGTTAGGGATCGTCGAGTCGAATTCGATTTGTGTGGTCCGGCGGCGACGAAAATAATCCGCAATCCATTAGGAGACGGAACGGCCACGTGCGTGATGAGGTGATGCGGTGAATGACGCCGACGGTAGCGTTAACACCTGACCGCCGGGGTCTCGCCGCCACCGAATCAGTGTTGTTTACGGTGAACACCAAGAACGAAAATTCGTTCAATTTTTAACATGAACAAACACAGGAAAATAAAGTAACTGATTATGCTGATTTTTTATATACCGTATATTAATAAAATCATGTTCATAAGTTTCGGTAGGCCTACTATGAAAGAAACCCATTCTTATAGCGCCTCTGAAGTTACGACTTTATGGCGCTATATAAATCAGTGTATTATTATTATTATTATTATTATTATTATTAT
>Ga0056115_1002018_pt1 | contig 10160 bp, 6 predicted proteins | sample WorMetOlspDAHAB1_FD_77007 | JGI IMG/M metagenome (GOLD analysis project Ga0056115, IMG submission 77007) | Marine gutless worms symbiont microbial communities from Max Planck institute for Marine Microbiology, Germany - Olavius sp. DAHAB.1 ... | reverse complement strand
TATAATATTATCCGTCGGTATTAAATATTCTCTGCGTGACCTACTTTTTGACGTCAATATCTATGCCTGACCTACAAAGTAGTGATATGCGTCACATACGTTAAATAATGTCAGCGCTACCTCTGGCATCTGCTCGCTTTAACAAACTGTGAATCCCATTCCTAAACCATCTATTAGATGGATATTTAAGTAAAAATTCCTTTGATTCTATATTTTATCCTTTTTTCTGGTTTTAAATCATGATTTTGTCATATACATTGATTTTAGCAATGTCGCAGCTTCAAACACAGCACGTGATGATGTCACAAATTAGGTCACACATAGAATATTTAATACACACTAATAACATTCCTGTGCTCATTTTATACTTAAAATTGATGAGAATTGTAGCCGCACTGGCGATTTTTATTTCGATTTAATGATGATTCTTGATATTCTTGATAGTGGTTTACTTTTTTGGGCCACCCTGTAGTGTAGCCTACATACACATCAAGAAACAATCCACATGGAACAAGGTTCTTACGGTTTGTAGGCCTACATGCATTGATTATTGCTAGAAAAGATGCAAACCGGATGTTGCTTGGTAACGGTCGGAGGAATGCCTTCAAAAAGTTCAAATTCCGAGAGAACTGATGCGGCTTCCGGCGAATGTTTCTTCAACAAACACAGCTCCTCTGACATTTGTCTGTATTCAGTCTCCAACTCCTCCAACTCAGCGGCTGCTTGATAAAATTGTGTTTCAGTTTCCCGATACTTTTCAAGCTTGCTTTTGTGCTCTTCTGACTTGCTTAGGCACAGTTTTTCTAAACAAGCAACATCAGACTTATCATTGTCTGCCACTGCATGCTCTAAAAAGACTGACTACTGATACAGACTCGAGTCGGGTTAATGTCCACGCACGCAGTGTAGACCGTGACGCGAAGGAAAGACGACGATGTGCATGAAAGTGACTGTGCTGACGTCACTTCCAGCACCGAAGCTCTAGTCGCTGTTACAGTGACGTCGACTGGGACATTACGCACGTCAACATGCGGCTGTCGTGTGGAAAACACCATAGGCCTACAGGCTACGGAGCATTGCCAATATGCTGCCGACGCTGGTTGAGTCTTGTCCTTGTATGACGAGGCTACTGTTCCAAGAGCGAGACAGTTTTAGATGATGTCGTTGTGTTGATATCGTATAACATCTTCAAATGCACGTCTAGCCTGTATTCTATAGAATAGGCCTCCGAAAGATGTACGGGAGGGTATGCAATGACTAGATTGTGTCTCAAAATGTCACTAATTTAATTGTGAATAACTTTTACACACTTGAACCGATTTTAATAAATTTTGGCATACTATATGCGGAAGCTATTCGCTTCTAAATGCATGTAAAAATTTTCAACCTCACCTTAGCTATGTTGCTTCACTACCTGAGAAAACAGTAACCACAAAAAATGAAAGATTCTGTAGTCTTCCTCTGAAATCTGCGAGTGGCTCTAAAAAGCCGGTTAGATCACGACGGAAATCAGCAGAGGTGTGTAGCAAATGTTTAAAATGATGGCCACCTTTAGCCTTAACACATGCACGCAGCCGGGTACGCCACTGATCAACGACTTTGTCGATAACGCTCTGTGGAACAGATGACGTAATGGCGACACGTCATTTACGCCACTGTGAGATATTGCATGGTAAAGTAAGTTCACAGGAGGTTCAAGAAAATATAATTGTAGTTTATAGCAAACATCCTACTAATGCTATGTGCACAAAATTATTGAAATCGGTTCAAGTTTGTTAAAGTTATTCAAGATTAAATTTGTGACATTTTTTGAGACACGCCGACGGCATCTGTAGCTACACTCAACGTAGGCTATGCAGGTGTTAACGTCAACTAAAACGTATCATCCGCATTTAATTCCGTGTCAATAACACCATTCCATGCCACTAAGACAAGATCAGAGCATCGAATGTGGTTTTGCGGAGTAAGTAATCCTGCAAAATAACAGTTGTGTGCGTGTATACTACGCATACATTCCAGTGACACAGTATAATTACCCACTGGGGTTATTTTTTATCACAGCCATATTCCATTAGTCTTGGGCTGCTTGTTAATCTCATCCTTCCAAGCCGAGTCCAGAATGACAAAGAGATGTCGAGCAATAATAATGCAAACACCCATCTGCACCAGCTTTAATCGTCGTTGGCTTCATTTATTTAGTCCACGATAAAGACATAGCCTAAGTTAAAATATCGTAAAGAGGGGTAGGCCTAATTGCCGATGCTGCAGGTGCTTTTTGTGGGAGCGCACTACAGGTAAGGGGGATTGGCTGTTACCGTTACCCGGGTAACTCATGTCTGAAGCACAAAATCACATTTCGTATAGCGGCACTGCCGTGTTTATGTTGTCGTTGTTAACGATGCAGTCACGCATTGGAATTAGGCCTATACGCCGTCTTTACAGTAGTCAAAGCTGACGGACGGCAAGGCGTCAGCAAAAACTCAGGATGATGACCGAGGTAAACAGAAGATCTCTAAAACCCTAAAACACCTATGGCGAGAATTATACATAAGAAAATAAAAAAAAAACGAAAAATCGACGTTATCGTCCGGTCATCAAACAACTTAACTTCCGAATCAGCCAAAAATAGCAGGGATACTTTAGTCAGGCAAAGAAAATACCACTTACTCAAGACATCGTGTTTTACTAGTTTTCCGCGAACTCCGGAGATGTAATCGGAAGACGGTTTCCAAGGAGGTTCGCCACCAGATTGGCTTGCCATGGCTCCCTCCGCAGGCCGCGTTGACCGTCGTTGGCGTTGAAATTCACGAGTTCTTGGCTTAACTCCGAACTATGTCAGAATTAGACAACAGTAATGTGTACAAACAACACAGATTGGTTTTAGCACTTTCATAACATTTAAGCTATATAGTTCCTGTACAAAGTGTAAGTGAAAGGGTCGATAACAAAGCGACAGTTAAAAAAAGATTATTAGCCTTTTTTGCATGGTATAAAATAATATCTGAGAAAGTTGAAGTTAAATAAGTATTTTTTTCTATTTTATTGTTAGTATTTTCATAGAACAGGTACACACAAACAAAGTAAACAATTAAGTTGATTGTTTAATTTGTTTGTGTGTAACTGTAGGTCCTACTTGTTCTAGGTATGAAATACTAAAAATAAAATAAAAAATAGTTATTTAACTGCCAGCTTTCACAAATATTATTTCATGCCGTGCACAAGACATAGGCTTATAATATTTTAAAATCTTTCTCTTGATAACAGAGTACGTTAACCATGAATCGCGCACCGTGGCTATAATTATTATTCACACTGTTCGGTCCCCCACTCCTAACTTTGTCAATAGTATTTCATCTCTCAAAAATATTACCAGAATAATCTTAAAGTTATAGATTATAAGATGTCGCCTTAGTGAGATTGACAAGGTGCGATGAGTTCTCAACAAAAATATTTTTTTTAAACTAAGCACCTACATCATCTCAAATGACTGCGTATTTTTATCGAAATCGTCGCTTTGCTTTTCTCAGTGCAGTCGACATCGACAATTGCTTGTAATCAGCTTGAAGTCGATGCGACGGTCTTGTTTATAGAAACTAATATTATACAAACAGTCTCATCGCACCATATCAATCTCAATGTTGTAATATATCTTATAGTCTACATTTTAGCACATTCTGATTACATTTAGCAAATTTATTGGGATTTTAATTTATGTTAATAACAATGGGAATACGGTAAGGTAAGGTAATCACAGATGACGTATATGGCTTCGCGAAATTTGACTGGGAGGAGGGAACCTTAGAGCTTACGGAGTTAAAACATTACTTACATTGGTTTAGATTGGTAACCTTTTGTTGGCCTATTTTTCCGGAAACAGTGCATGTCAAAAATCAGGGGATTCAGAAAAATAAGACTTGCTCCTTGTTATAGCACATACCTCTGTAAGTTGAAACTATACCTACTGTAAACACTTTTCATCGCTAAAATATGCAAAGCTACGTATATATGCACAATATTAATTTTGTCTCCAAAACCCACAGGCCTATACTCTGTCTCAAAAACGCGCGAATTTTGGTAAGCTCAAATTTGGCGTTCACGAAATCTATGTTTGATAATTTTTGGTGCAAAGCTTTCATGTATACAGGGTGTACCAAAAATTGGCACACTTTTTGTACGCTTTATAACTTCATCAGATTTTCTATTTTTTCACTTTCAGAATCAAGAGAAAATTCGTAATAATACTATCACTAAAGATCCAACCGCACCTCAAAATTGTCGCTACACTACCTTGTGAAATGTCAATGTCAATTGAAAAGACTTCTGTAACAACACATTTTAAGAAATTAACAACAGGAAACAATGTGTTTATTGTCTCAGTTATTGTCTGCAGTAACTGTCACATCCTGCAGCTTTTACATCAAATATTCAATGTGTCCGCCTTGCTGCTGGACGACGCAATCTTAAAGTGTGTTGTTACAGAAATGTCTTGTTTTCAGTTGTTGCTTTTAAGACACTGACATTTCACAAGGTAGTGTAGCTACACACTTGAGGTGTGGTGGGATCTTTAGTGATAGTGTTATTACAAATTTTCTCCTGATTATGACAGTGAAAAAGTTTGAAAATTTGTCAATATTTGATGAAGTTATAATGCGTACAAAACGTGTGCCAAATTTTTGCGGCCATCCTGTATACGCTGCCTTAACGTTTAGTATAAGTTTATTTGAAGTTAAACATCAGCGACGGAAAGCAATGTTCCACATTTTCAATATAACTCCACCACGATGTATGGATGTAGCCTACATCTGAAAACAGGAAATTTGAGAATTAATTACAGAAAAAAAACAGCCTGAAATTGGCACTTGCAAGGTATTGAAAACATGGCACAGACATGTATTATAGTTCGACTGACAATAGAGCGAAAAATTTCTGTAAAATATTCATTCATCGTGGATACTATAACTAAAGTCAAGGAATTGTTTTTGGTGAGGCTGTTTAAAGTATAATAAAGTGCTTCTTTTAATTTATGATAGAAACTAACGAGACCTATAATAGGCCCTTATTACCGAAGTCAACGGATCAGCATTCTGAACGGTCCAAAAAAAATCGGCATGATCGCCTTTTTTGACATGATCGAACGCCCTTGTCCGTTACTACATGGCTGGAACTTTGTGACGGTATTAAAATAATAATAATACTAAATCCGGGTAATAATAAAGCATATAGCTATTGTAAATTTTCGCTTAATTTCGATTGATTTTATAGGCCAATTGTAAACCTATATTGACAACTTTTAAATAACTTGTATGCGCCATCCATATTGCATCACATTGCTACATGTATGGTAGACTAAGCTTCTGCCATATGGTTAGAGCTATAGTCTTCCCCTTTTGAGATTTATTATAGAGGCCTATAGGCCTATCTCTATCACGCTGTCGTGCAAGTTGGTCATCATATATATTACTGCCATTGCCATCGGACTACGCTGCTATTTATAGCCTATATCTTGATCAAATCTGGTCAGATGTCAGATCAATATTATCTAAAACTAACAGTTACGTTTCGGGTGTTTCTGCGCTCTTTCATTTTGGAATGTAAGGGAATTTTATTAAAACCGTGCATTGCAACCAATACCAACTTTAGTCGTTTTTTCCGCTTTTCGCTTCCATATGCAACGCACAGCTATACCATTTTGGGCCAATAGATTTGCCATCTTTAAACATTTTAACTCGCAGTAACACCGCCGTCAGTTTAAAATCGTAGACTTGACGAAACAAACCTATATGTAAAGCAATAATCGTCATTCAATCTCTCTATAACGTCTAAATAATCGTTCGTTTTTAAATGCTTCGCAGTCTTTGTAGTCGTATATTGACGCTTAATTAATTTTCTGGTACAGAAATAACGCAAACCGGCGTGATCGAAACACGAACAGTGCACGTAATTTCTAAAGACCGGTGATTTTCGCAACGTATAAACAGTCCCGCATTCTCGTTTCATTCGTAGCTGGGCCTGCTACAGCGTCATTGAAAGGCGTCATCCAAGTGTTGCAGTCAATGTCGTGCACTGCAATCGCTTGCAGTGGCGATGTGTCGTGTCTTTCATTGTCTGTCAAACAGTTATAAAATACAGCCAGTAATTAATACGGCTAGAATTTCATTTATGACTTGCGAATATCAATACGCTTGGCCTGATGTTAGCATGGCCTACCAAAACTTTTTTACTGCACTCTTTATTGTAAAGAATCTAACAATAATAAATTGTAGAATAGGCCTAGTTGTAGTAATGGTAAGTTACAGTAACACTAGTAATATAATAAAAAGGAAACGATTAGCCATAACGGTACTACGGTAGTTGCAGAGCCGCACTGCAGCAGTGTGAAACAGGGCAGATCAATGTGGCTGTAAGAAAGTCTCCGACGTCAATCGAGTCATAAAAATGTGACTTATTGGATGTTTTTTTTTCTACTGACGTTTTGACGCGTCGCATTTTTCTTTTTCGATTTCGACGTAAAAGTTTGCTATCGACTTTTCAACTGCGTCGGATTTTATTCGACTTTATTTATCGATCTTCACTGCAAGAAAAGTGAATACGTGTGAAGCATCTCAAAAACGTTCAAACTCACGTTTGGTAGAATATCTAAAAACGTATAAAACGTATGTTCAGTTTTGCTAGGGGCCATGCTTTTAATTAGTAAAGGAGGCCTATTTAGACCGTATGTATTCAGTAAACATCGTCAAAAATAAAATGTTTTGCGACCGACTTCTGACAAGTAGGCATAGGCGAAGCCTATTGAAAAAAGTAGGCCTAACACGAGAACGATATAATGTAAAATACATATTCTCGAACAGCATAGCATACCTGTAATTGCCATTTTAAATTCAGACTTTCTGTTTTAAGAATTTGGTTCAAAATCCGATTTTGGAGAGGACCACTTCGTTTTCTGTTGATTTCCCAAAATATGCATTTACATAGTCCTAGCTGCAAGCCTATTTCTTAAGGTCACAGCCGTTAGGCTGCACAGCTGTGCATATAACTTACATGATTCACTGTAGTGTTCCTGGCTTCACCGATAAAACAAACGGGTACAAGCACACTGAATTTGTAGGATTTGTTCTAAATCTATCACACATGCCGCATACATAGACCTAATGCTAGATGCAAACGAACTTGCACTTCCACTATTTAGGCTACGGTCGATTTTCAGATAACATGACGTTGTAGCTCGCACAAACACCATTAGACCAATATAACAGATTACAGATTGCGATTTAGCACAGCAAATTTGCATTCTTTTGTCTGTGGCGTCGCAATGCTTTCGTCGACGACGACTTAACGCATTCGACTTCGACGATTAATCGACGAATTTTCGACGACGTCGGACAAATGTAAGACAGAAAAAGCTTAACATGCAATAGAAACAATTAGTTACACCTTACGTTTCGAATATCATAAACGCATAAATTTCCAATTAGTTTTGTTCACCGTGGTAATAACTGCACTTGGCCAATATGCAACAACAATGTCAAAATGTTATAACTTATGCTCATGAGGACCGACCTAAAACTTACGTAGGCCTAGGCCTAATGATTGCAATTCCGAGCCAATATTCCGATTTCGGAATTTTTGAAATTCTTTGTCTTTTTTTCCGGAATTCCGGAATTTTTCCGGATTTTTCCCCCGGATTTTTCATGTTTTGTAGTAAATATTATTACTTTCTGTTGAAACAATGATGCATTATGCATAGTCCTGTCGCTTGTAGCCTAGTTAGTTATACACTATAGCTGACGCACCGATAGTGCATTGTATTCATCATCATCATCATCATTTTATTTTCTTGTATATTAGTGTTATGTATATGATAATGGTCCATGTTAGGGCCATAGCCCATTAGTACGGCGTTTCCTGACTTCCCATCAACCGTTCGACTTCGTTCGCTCTCTCAACTGCCTCCGCCCGCGTCCACTCCCAACAACAGCGACGCGCCACGCCAGATTGTCCGGGCAACGCTGTACTAATGGGCTATGAGCCTAACAGGGAATGACCAAACCCCGGAAATGCCGGAATTTCGGAATTCAGGAATTGCAATCACTACCAAGGCCTACGCATGAATTCAGCTGTCGAATATTTTTAAATCAATAATTAGATCTTTTATAATCGATATATTTATTATAGTAAATCGTACTATATGAAAAAGCATAAAAACAATTAAACACATTTATACAATCACACTCTCGCACGGTGTTGTAATGGCAACGATTCAAGTCAATGAAAAAGCCAAAATCGACCCCTTGCCACACCAAAATCCTTTAACTGATCTTCACCAAACTTGGCACGCGTGATTATTCCATGGACGGCACCCAACATACAAAATTACATCACGATCGGTTCGGGGGTTTCTGTTCCCAAAATATGGGACTACTGACGACTTGTTCCGGGGGTGACTTGTTTTTAGTTTTTTGGAGTTCCTGAACGGATTTTTAACAGAAAATACGCCAAAATAGGTCGTTCCGGTGAAAGATATATGCATTTTGATGGTCCAGATGACTAAATGTGATATTTAGTCCCCCATTTTGCGGAAAGACCGCCCTTTTGGGATAAATTTTGACTTGACCTTATTGCGACCGAAGACCGCTTATTATGTCCGTGTTTACGCCTATGGAATTACATGCCGCTACAACTTTCCCACACAGATCACTGTTAGGGCACTGTAACAGAAAATGCTCGACTGTCTCGGCTCATCTGTAAACTAACCTTAATCGTCATTAATGTACAAAACCGCAGTTTATACGCTAGTTAACGGCGTCATTACACATCAAAAACAGCAAATATCAAAAAAGTGATATTACGCAGCATGACATTGCCTAAGTCATTGCCTAAGTGTCAATGTACTGCTGAGCAATATCACCTTTTTTGATATTTTATATATCAACGATAGCTGATGGACACACGAGCATTTTCGGCTAAATTAAAGTCAGAATTCTAAACCTCGACATTGTTCTTGGACCTTGGTCTTGTATAGGCCTAGGGCCATCCAATAGCCTTCGACTGCTGACTCCATGTATAATTAAAGGTAAACTATGTGCATGTATGACCAATTTGAAAATACAGAAATCATGTTTTGTCAAATTATGCTATCTTCGACTAGAGACAGGATAGGACTATGCTCCCTACGTGAGTAAGTAGAGTTTAGGAGGCGGTCTTGACAGAGATAATATGGTCACCATGTTGGACTGGGCCTAATGACTGTCGGAGCTGCACTGGCCTTCGCATTAAATTCAAGTCGCTCAATCAATCTCTTGGGCATTAATTGGTTGATATGTGAGATTGGTCAATACCATTTATGTTGCCTTTAGAGTAGACTCAACCTTTCACTATAAGACTGCCGAACCGAAAAGCGGCTACTTCGTCGCACGGCTCCTGTTTATACTCTGCACTCAGAGCTGTTGCTGTAGTCGTTATTAACCGATTGACAACAATAAAACAACAGTCGCCAATCGAGCGAACTTCCATCACCGATAACTCACCCAGTCCGCAATCACAACATGTACTGGTAATTTTAATTTTCAGCGTCTTGGCGGAGGACTGCAACTCGAGGATGGCCACGCTGGGTTGATGTGGGTTGCTACTTTAATACGGGGGATTGTTTATATGCCCAGTCAAATATAGTGCAAACCGATTCTGAGAGCAAATTTAGGTTATTTAACATTTTGAAAAAAGCATGGGTTTTCGAAAAATCTAAAATAGCTGCTATAGCGCAAGCAAAAATAACGAGACATCCCATGTACAGGGTGGCCCAAAAAGTAAGCCACTCTCAATAATCGTTATTGTCATTAAATCGTATTAAAAACCGTCAATGAGGCTATATTTTTCATCAATTTTTAATGTAAAATGAGAAAACGAATATTATAAGTTTGTATTAAATATTCTATGTGTGACGTCATCAGTTGCTGTATATGAAGCTGCGATACGAGTAAAATCAATAATAATAATAATAATAATAACCTCGACGATATTTATAGTGCTGTCATCTACGGCGTCAGCCATATGCGAGAGTTCACTGTGGTTCATCTGGGCCAAAGTCGGCCAGCGCCAGGTGGCCGCCAACTCGCAGGCCAAGCTGCAAACTTGACCTTTGAGTCCGCCTGTAGGCTGCTAGAAGC
>Ga0056115_1002017_pt1 | contig 10160 bp, 7 predicted proteins | sample WorMetOlspDAHAB1_FD_77007 | JGI IMG/M metagenome (GOLD analysis project Ga0056115, IMG submission 77007) | Marine gutless worms symbiont microbial communities from Max Planck institute for Marine Microbiology, Germany - Olavius sp. DAHAB.1 ... | reverse complement strand
GTATATGTATATCAGAAATTACCAATAAATTAACTGTACTACTTGATTAACATACATGACTTCGGTTTTGTGACTGTTATTATGTATTTTATGTATTTTACAGTATGTGTATGTAGATGTATCATTGTCTAATCTAGCCTTACGGCTGCAAGATCCCAATAAACGATTATTATTATTATATTTTTACTGGCCACCGGCGTAACCCCTGGCTAACGCTTACCGCGAAACCCCGGTTGAAAACCACTTCCCTACATTTGTGGGTCGCGGTGAAATGGGACTGCCAGTGCTGCGGCCTGCTAGCTAGAAGATACAGGGCTAAGACTGCTCATCACACACGCAGAGTTTTGCCGATATTGGCACGCACACAGAGTTTTGTTATTATTCGGCTTGAGCATTAGACAGGTTGAAAGCTTGAGCTTGTGGCGGCTGAGCCATCGGTCGCTCCTTCCACCCCCTCCCGATGGCCAACAAGAAGAAGACGAATCGTAAAATTTTGATTACTGACTGAGATAAATCTGAAAATTCTTCCGTTACGCGGAGCAAGGTTAGCCGCCAGTGCATTTCAACCGCCGTATAATTCCACACACAACGATTTCGAATGACTGAGCGAGTGTGTATAGTTTAACGCCCCACGTGACACAGTTTAGGTCACTTCGGAGTTACGTATAACTTAACGTCGTTACACTGCTGCGACATGACTTTTATACCTCCAACCGGGCGGCGGGAAGAATTCATCATCATCATCATCAATGATCATTTCTATTCATGCGTCCACTACGAGAAGAACAAACGCGGATTTCAATTAGCAAAAATACTGTAGACAAGAATAGGAACATGTAAAATAAAGTTATGGTTAGCTGAAAATGTCTCTACGGTTCACAGTTCAAGGCTATCCAGAACAAGAGTGTCTTCAGTTTACGCTTGCAGCTACTGTCACCCCATGTATGGATGGTCCGCGGTTTGCAGTAGCGAGCGATATCTCTTATCTTGCACTGCATGAAAAATCGTTGAGTAATATACAGTACGGCCGGCATATCAGGATATCGGTTGTCGACGCAGAAAAGATAGTAGCCTAATCGCAACTGAGCAGTAGATGTATAGGGTGCTACTCGAAAGGGAAAATTCAGGGAATTCCCGCTCACTGGCTTTTACCTTCTCACTCCCGTATTGGGGAATTCCGATGCTAGACGAGCCTTCATTCCCCTTCGATTCTCGTTCGCCGCTTTTCTCCGTAGATGTAATAAACGTTCACAACGTTTACAGAACCATTTTGTTTATAACACGTCTGTTATTTTGCCAACGTTTATTATTTTCACAAATCTCAGACAAGATGACAAAAAACTCAGTCGTAGATTTTACCAGACAGTTAACACTTAGTCTTTTTCTCGGCTTTACTTTGTAACACCTGTTTAGCAATGAATTTTGCCGACCGCCGCACGATGAAACTGTAATTACGAGTTTGCACAAACTGCAAAAATATTCAAATGCAATACAGCGTCCTCAAACCGTTTGAAAAAAGGTTACATTTTATAACACTATTTGTTAATATTTCACAATGAACGCGTTTATTAACACTAAGTATTATTCTTTGACTTTTAACACATGTTTTCGCAACAAATAGCCTACTTGTGGAATTTCCCTGGGATGACAGAGACGTCATTCTGACTGCAACAATAATCGCGACCATGTCGGAGGTATTCTTGTTGCAGCAATGTAACGTCGTAAACTTATGTACGCTTGTGTGTGGAACTATATTTTGCAAGGTCTACGAATAATCTTGGCTAAAGAATTGTCAGATTTACGCATCTAACTCAGTCTTTGATTATATTAAGTCCACCTCCAATATGGTGGCGTGTTCAGTCAATGACGTCACTGTACCTCGTGTATTAGCGCTATCTAAATTTACTTTCCTACTTACATTTTCATTATTTCACCATTTCGTATACGCACACGACACACAACGAGAGACACAGTATAGGTGAGGGGCACTATATGCTGATGAATGGAAGGGGCAATGATCCGGACCCGGCGTTCGTACATTATTGCGTTAAGCGTTACAGCATTCACCGCCGACGGACTTCCGCTTCCGGTCACGTGACATGAGCGACCGCGGGTCGATTCAATTGATCACGTGATCAAGCCCAGGCCCGAAGGGGAGGGGACGGGATGGGGAGGGAAAATGAAGCAGGTGGAAAGAGGGGTCATCGGATGGAGGGGGCTCAGGGCAGAACTATTGGCGGACGTTGTGGACTGGGACTTTGAGACATGTACATTGTCGCCACTAAAGACTGTGTTTGGAGTAGCGGAAGGTCGAGATAAGCCTGGAAGACCAAGGAACACCAAGGAGGAAATGCCTATAGGCCAGAGTCGGACATGGATTGGATCGATCCAAGGATTGGATTGGATTGGATTGGGTGGGATAACTGTGACCCCGTTTTAAAATTAGCAATCGTTGTAACACAGTTGATGCTGTTTCTTTCAAATTACGATCTGTGAACTTTTAACAATTCCAGTTTCGCCAAGATTAAATGTTAGCATAAGAATAGTTAGTGTCACTGTCACATAGTTTTCGAGTTCGATATAATACCAGACACTTATGGATTGGATTGGATTTGTCCACTTCAATTGACCCGCGTCAAACTCTTCTATATACCATATATAAGAATTGTGTAACAGTGGATATTAACAGTAGGCCTTACCTTTAGAGCTGCTGTAACACTCGCCGGCTGGAGGTTGTGAAAGAGATTGAGCTACCTCGCAAGACACTATGCCTAAGTCTTCTTCTACTTAGAGCAGCGTATGAGAGACAACTGTGACCAGCCGTTGTGGGAGCAGCAGTAGACACCAACGGGCTTGCGGCGTAAGGATTACCCGAAGAACCAAGCCACTATGGTCTGCTACTACTAGATATGCGTTTCAGTTTACACCATTACGGACGAAATACCTCCATCCTGGAAGATCATAAAGCTAGACGCTGTGGAGATTGGACGTGTAACAAGTGGATATATACAGCACCGTTAGAGCAGCACAAGACAGAGAACTACGGGCAGCAATTGCAGGATTTAGACCACGAATTACCACGAAACAGAATCGGTACATTGTCGCCACACAAAGACGCCGCAATCCCATGCGTTCCGTACATACTGTTCTCCAGCGAGTTGGCATTGTGCGCCTGTCCATCGACCGTAACTAATGTTTATCCGCTGCTGCCGCTGCTGTTGCTGACAGGAGTTCACCAAAGCATCTTTCACGAGACATCTGGGTCCCGGCACTGTAGCCTAACGGTCGCCGTTCCCAACAGCGTCGGTCATATTTCTCGAATTTCGCTCGAATTTTGCACGAAACTCGCTGAAAATTATTGAGAACAAAATCGTCATTATTCGCGGAACAGTATCTCGCCACAAGTGCGACGTATATTCATTCCCGTTCTGTCAACTTTCAGGGAACATCTCAACACTAAGCTGTTCCGGACGTAGTGTGCTCATATTTAGACATGAATTTTTGTTAATTTCCCTCATTTATTTTTAAATTTTATTTAATTTTATTTATTTTATTTATATCCTAATTCTTTCTTACATCATTTTATCGTTCAGCGCGTCTGCCAATCTGTTGTGGGAAGCGCTCTACAAATGTTTGATACACACTCGTTCAACTTTATTATCGTGAAACGCAAACGTTCATTTATTGCAGTGTCTAACAGTTATTATTATGATGTCTTACTTTACCAGTATATAACGAAATAAGTTCTCATATCGTCTTTATCTACTGTTTGTCCTGTCTGCAATATTCAGTTAACCTACGTGATAATAGTCTTCCCCGGTAATAAGTGGGTGGCTCTGACAAGAGCCGGTCGATGTGTTGTTTGTGTGGTCGACTATCCGGCAAGCAGCGTCAAATGAGTTGTGTTTCACAAGGTAGTGCTACGACATTATTCAGGTAAGGTGGGCGAGTTTACAATTTTCTGTACACCAAAATTAGTAAAACAGTTAATTTTACCTGAGTTATGAAGAACCTCATGCAGTGACAAAAAGGATTGTTCTAGTTCATCGCATTTTTCCGGGTGCAGTATTCTTACCTGGTTGTGGCTGAGATCAATCATTTCCGCAGCGGGCAGGTATAGGAACGTCATGCTGATGAGTTTGCGAAGTGCGTTGTGGGAAAGGTCCACGTGACGTAGGCTGATACTCGAAAACGCACCGACGTCCAGCCACAGTATGTCGTTGTAGGCGAGGTTGATGAGAACCAGCTGCTTCAGGCTCTCAATGAGGTCGGCCGGTAGACGAGTCAGCTGATTATGCTGCAGGAACAGTTTTCTGCGAGTTTCCGACAACAGTCTTCTTTTACACAGTGTTTCAGAAACAAAATGGGCCCAAATCAAAGCCTATAAAGTACTCCAATAATTCACAACCAATGTAACGGTACTTTTAGACACACAGCCACATGATTCTCAAGAGCGAATGACAATGACAACAGCAAATAGTAAAAACGGTGCAATAGCATTGTCTCGTATGAATTTTTCTGGATAAGTAAGACATTGTGACTATATTTAGTTGAGGGTTTCCTATTGCACGCTGTTTAATGGCATGGTTAAGGTTATAGTTAGGGTTAGATTTAGTGTCTGGTAGTGGTTAGTTATTGGTTATGTATATGTATATTCAATGTGAAAAAGTGAAATCAAAGGATGTTGTGCACGAATGTGAAACTGAGTTCGGGGTGTTCCCATGCAGTCACTGACGTTATTAACATAAGAAAAACATTTCTCGTGAAATATGACCTCTCAGATAATCTGCTATGCCAGTTGTGCAAGAAATTGTTTGTTATACTGTGTCAGTATTCTTATTTTAGTTAAGTTTAGTTCTATGTATTATAATTAGTTCATTCTCGCTTTACTGCCGGTGTATGGTAAATAAAAGTTGTGTGTCTATCTATACTACTTTCCGTTGTAATTGTCTCTCTCCCATTTGCCAACGAATCCTCATTCTCTAAGCCAACAAATGCCGCCCGTAACAGAACGAAAACCAGTTTCACGGCGTGGTTCAAGGAATAGGCCATGTAACGCTTTTGTGAAACTTAAATTTTTCGAAACAAAAATGCAAATAAAAGTACTATAACAAAAAAAACTCGTTTCTTACGCCATACCGCTAATCATTTGCGACGTCATGGTTTAGTTAATTTTGAAATTACAATATTTCGGCAGAAAATATGCGCGAAAAGTTTACTTTATTAGCAAAACTTACCTAACAGTTTTGAATGGACTGCTGAACAGCTGGCTGTCGATATAACTGAGCTTGTTGTGACTTAAGTCGACCTGTTCAAGATTCCACCGCGCCTTCTCATCTCTGATTACAAGACAGCGAACATGCGTTATGAAGACAAACTGAATTTCAGCATCATGAGACGACACACCAAAATACAGAAGGTCGAAAAGGAACAACTGAATTTTAAAATTTTCACAAATAAGTAAACGAAATAAAGAATTTTAAAACTGCGCAACCTGCTTCCCTTTACCTTCCACTGAACGCATCGGGAACTGAAAATCATGCAAGCTTCTGTTGACAAAAAATCGTCATTTTCACCGCCCACAAATCTGATTTGACAACTGCGGAAACCCATTTCTAATCATGCACTATTTGTATGAATACTGACACAGTAAAGCCCCGCTGACCTACAGCCGAAACCTACTACAGGACAGTCAACTCGTCACTCCCTGTGCAATCACTGGATCACCGACTCCTATTCAGCGGACACGGCCAAAGCCACTGTAGCCTACCACTTTTTGAGGTGGTACGGCTCACATTGTAGAATGGCGTATCACTTTTCACGCACAATTCGAGACAATATATACACGAAAATGCTGTCACTAGCAGGCAGACTTCTAGGTCACAGTGCACCAAACCGAATTTCGGAGAACCAACAGGGCAACGCTCCTCAAGCCCCTTAGTCAGCTGGTGATGTGGTTACCCCCCCTCCCCACCGAACAGTATTTTACACTGCATCTTCAATCAGAGGCATGGCAATGGATTGTGCAGGATTTGCAATGCACAACGTGCGCCCGTATTGTCATATTCAGAATTACGTATCCACTCCAGAACAGAGGACAAAATAAGCATACACAAAAAATCAACGCAGATAATTTGAAACCCCGAATTTTGTTTGCGTAGTCCCCGCGACTGACTGTCGCTTGTCAGTTTGTTACTACAGTTTGCATCACGTCCGCATATTCGTGTCTTGGCAAGAATTTGGTTATATTGCGGAAAATGCGGTAATTTAAAATTGTTCGTGGCCCACCACAAAAGATATATTCAAGGGCTTCTCACCCCCCCCCAAATAATCTAGCTACGTCACTGCCATTAGTGTCTCGACCCTGAGCCGTACCACTTTGTGACCGAGACGTTCCGGTGCCTCTCTGTACAATCCGTTATATCAGTATACATTATCAGAATATTTGGTACCGGATGTTGACGTTGGCGAACGCATGAGGTGCTATGTGTCTGATGTTGTTGCGAGACAGGTTCAGTGTTGACAGCGATGCCAAGTTGACAAAAGTTGCGTTGACGATTTTCGTGAGGTTGTTCGCCGATAAGTCAACCTCCTTCAGGCTCGGCGTTCGCATTCCGTCGAACACGCCGGACTCGAGTCGCTCCACGCCGCATCCCGACATTTCCACCGACCGCAACTCACGTGACCGGAAACTGGCATGGACCAACGACGGCCGAACGACGTTGATTTCGGCGCCGCGTATCGTCAAGTGACGCAGTTTCCGGAAACAGTAAAGTGACGTCACCGACTGGTTCAGCAGTCTGCCGATCACGGTGATGCGTTCGACGCCGGCGAACCGACAAACCGGAAGTAGATCGACGTCGAAAGCCCCGACGTCGGCCACACTCAACGTCAGTGAGGTCACGGCATCCGGGTCTTCGCAGCCGAGAAAGTCTGTCGATGTCGGGCTAACGACCTTCTCGGCGGCAGCTGTCGGGGGCGGCATTTCCGGCGACCGGTCTCCGACGCCGAAAGAAATCTCGCAGTGAACAAAATTTGGACGAGACGAGGCGAAAGCGGATGTTGTCGGCGCATCAGGGTTCGACAGGTTCTCGGTTAAATTCGAGCCGGAGAACACACGGTCGACAGAAGTGCCAGCAAGGGCGAGGAAGGCGACAATCAAAATGATCCCTTTTCGACACATTTTTGACGAAAACGAATGCTATTTCCTTTCCCTGTCTACGATCTATTGCCCAACAGTCTCTGCCTTCCTAAACTCGTCGTCTACACATTTTCATACACAGATTCGACTTTTGCCAACTTGGCTTTCCCTCATCCCGACAACGAAACCGCAACTTTTCCGCAAACTGCTTCGCACTAAATTCGACTACGACGGTTCTCAGTTTCAGTACCGGTCCTCTTCACTGTACTGGAAGGGGGGGGGGATACTGCTGCGCCTTCGGGAAGGAAATTGCCCAGCCGCCTGGTTAATAACCGGTTTACCTGTACGAATCGATAGTAGTTCCGAAACCGTCGCGCAATCGAATATTAGACTATATGCCTTTATTTCCTTTCTTTCTCGTTGCAGCCCAAGTCGCATTCACGAATATAATTCCGGAGACTTGAGGAGAGAAACTGGCAACAAAAGCTGACCAAGACGTGTATTTGCTTTGCGCACTCGCAGTAAAACGAGCACTGACCGGAAATAGATGAGTGTAGCCGACCGGAAATACTTGCAACAAGCGCGTCGTTGTGTTGGGAGCCTTCAGCCGACGCACGTACACGATCGGCAGTGTACACCACTGTCGACGGCCTTGTCGATAACACTCCGCACTGATTCAGCCAGTCGATGCGTCGAAACAAACGGCTTTGGGTATCAGTGTAGTTTAGGTGCGCCACCATAGACCTGATGCTTATTCAGCAGAACAAGTTCTACTGAATAAGCGACAGATCTATGGTGGCGGACCTAAACTAAACTGATACCCGGCTTTTTAGGAAATGCGCATTTACCGCTGATATCTGCGACCGTGCGACGCTGTCTGTTGCCAGAGAAACAGCTAGACAATGATGGACAAGAACCACGCCGCTTCCATAGGCGACGGTGGCATTCTACAGTGGCTGTTGATAGGCCCACAAGAGGCGTTGTTGACGTCGCTTCTCCTGGATCTGATTTTGTCTTCCGGCGCCGACGTTCGTTAGTCGGCGATTCATGCGACACTACAAACCGACGCAGTACGGTACAGTATACTCGGAACGTGCCCAGCCTTCGGCCGCAACCGGCTCGCTCGCTCGCACACTGATGTCGCTGCTGTCGCTCGCAGCCGCTCAAGTACGGCTGCGTCGCTGACATTTCGCGTAACGGAAACGAAAACGGACGCGAAAACGTTGCCGAAAATGGCAAAGACTAGCATAACGAAAAAAAGATAGGATACTGACAACGAAGATTGAGGCGCCAAAGGATGTGGGGAGAGGAAGATGGGTCTGAGTAAGGGGCACTGCCCCTTCCAAAAATAGATTTTGTATTTAAATTCTGGTCGTTGTTTTGTACAGTTCAGCTGCACGTTTTCCGGGTTAGAAGCAGTGCGTTTGGAATGAAATATTGCTGCTGCGCACATGCAGAGAGAAAACGACGCCAACGCTGTTGATGAAGTTTTTTCATAATGTCAGCATAGATAAACACACAAAACTTTAAAATATTACTGGAAATTTGCGAAGAGAAACTGGAAATTTTTGCAACAACTGGCAACTATTTTAGTCCCTGAAAAATGGGAGCGACAGTCGGAAATAATAATAATAATAATAATAATAATACGAAATTTATATAGCGCCATAATGCCGTTAGGCGGCTACAAAGAACAGTAAAACGTTTTAAATATAAACAATGAACAGAAATGTATTAAACTATTAATACGAATGAGATCTTTGTGAAAATTATTAGGCCTATTGATTAGGCCTGTTGATATTTATAACGATCATTAGGCCTAGTGGTCCATAATATAATTGTTATACAGCGACAATAGCCCAATAAGGGAAAAAAAACATGCGCTTAAATATACAAATTATTCGTTAAAATATAGTATTATATTCCCGACGGAAGTGCATAACACAAAGATATGCACAATGAAATATTTTACCTTGAAATGTATATGAAAAACTCATGAAATTTTTGCAGTATTTCAAGACTCCTTGCTGAAAATATTTCCACGCAACTTTTAACTTTCACTAATAAATGACTAATAACTTTTAAAAACACGATTAAAGTATAAAAAACAGATACTTACCTACTGGTGTATTTGCTGACTTAAGATACTTATCTTGCTTACTTAAAACATCGCGAAAAATTTCATGAAATTTTGCTACACTAATCATTCAAAACACATTTCGTGTTCCTATCTAAACGTAAAAACTCCAAATCAGTAACGTATTCTTGACTGATGATTACATACTTCTATTTCAGTAATATGACCGATTAGATGCTGTAGTTTTAAGTGTTTTCGACATTCTTAACTGAAACGCAAAAAGAAACCGAAAGTAAAATAAAACTGAGCGACTTAAATCACACTGCGGTCTGTCTACGTGCGGGGCCGAACCGAATCCGATGACTTCGCTTGGTTGCATGAATCTCGCTTCTGTCGGTGACGCGCTGGGCTACTGGTCGTTGATCTCATAAAGATGACGCTATGGTACTCTCCAGAACCGCCGCCATCGGCCGCCGCCGCCAGTCGATAACGCCCCAAGTCGAAGTCAAGTCGATGAACCCTCGACCCGCCGCCTAATTGCGCTCCGTGCCGCCGCCTCCGCCGCTAAGGCCGCTTCATACTAGTCGACTTAATGCATTTTGTTCAATTGCATCAACGTAGTTTTTGGCAAAGTTTTAATGTTGTTGGTGTAGCATAAAAGAATCACACACTCGCACGGTAGCGCGAGAGTGTTTTAAAGGCGACGAAGCAAGTCAATGGTGAAAGGCCAAAATTCGACCCCTCGCCACACCAAAACCCCTTAACCGATCTTCACAAAAATTGGCAGGCGTGATTATGTCCTGGACCTCAACCGGCATGCAAAATTTTGTAGCGATCGGTTCAGGGGTTTCTGTTCCCCAAATACGTGATTTTGCCGTACTTTTGGGGTGACTAGTATGTTCGTTTTTTGGGTTCTTCAATAAGGCTACAGCCTACACCCCT
>Ga0056115_1002016_pt1 | contig 10167 bp, 7 predicted proteins | sample WorMetOlspDAHAB1_FD_77007 | JGI IMG/M metagenome (GOLD analysis project Ga0056115, IMG submission 77007) | Marine gutless worms symbiont microbial communities from Max Planck institute for Marine Microbiology, Germany - Olavius sp. DAHAB.1 ... | reverse complement strand
CATTTCAGACAGTTTGCAAACACTATAATAATTTTAAAACTTTGGAAACGCGAAGAATAAAAGAGATTTTAGTTTGGTTTTGAGGGTTTGCAGGGAATTTCATGACGTCTCTACAGAGTGCCTATATTCATATCATGCATATAGTCAAAGGGGCCTATATTTAATTGTTGCCTTGCTTCTAAGGGATGACCCGACAGTCCGTAATAGGCTAAACAGACCACCAACGCGGCGTGACTGTGACAACATTTGAGCACCATTAAAATTTAATGATTGTCTGGCCTGACCACTTACAAGTAATTCCTATTGCATGCGGTCATTGCTGGCGATGCTCAAGCTCGTGACATTAAAGGGTTGTTTTCACCATATGCAACGAAATGCAGAACAGCAGCGTGTAAAATATTACCGCAACAAAAGGCATGGGCCTACCTTCAAACCTGCTCTCTCTGGCTTGCCCGTCCACGACTCGATCAAAGACTGGACAGTCTCAACAGCGCAGGCGATCCGTCTACATGGAGTGTATAAATATGGACTAAGATTACATCCACTTCACCAGAAGCGCAACAGACGACAAAGATGCCGGAGGTTCGCGAAATATTCGACTTGTGCGACAGGATTGCATTTTTGTCAGTATATATATATATATATAACTGCATTGCCTATTTGCTCTCAATGTCGATTCCCTTTCCAGCCATGATTGCAGTTGTAAATTTAAATTTTGTGTGTGCAAAAGTATAACCTACTGTGTGCTTGTAGGCGAGGCTTAAATCCACCACATCGTGTGAAGTCCATTACAATGGCCAGCTTCACAGCGGATGAGATAGACTTTATACGAAGTAGAGGAAACGAAGTCAGTGTCACTATTAATATCTTTTTTTGCAGAATATATTTCATTTTGTCAAAAACATTGATTTTTTCTTGCCGAAAGCAAGATCCGGAAATTATTTCTCTTTGTTGTGTTTCTGTTTATCATAAATAAATCATAAATCATAAAAGATGTCTGTTTACATTAAAGAAATGACCAGCCGCTAACAATATGTATATAAAAACTATGGACCAAAGGCACGAGTGAACAGATGGGTATTGAGATGTTTTTTAAAAGTGACTGTGTTTGTGAGTTCATGTAGCGATGGTGGTAAACTGTTCCAGGCTACTGGGCCGGCGAAACTGAAACTTTGTTCTCCAAGCTTATGACGTGTCATTCTTATTGTTTTCGTTTCAACAAGAACTAATTTTTTTCAAGCTTGCAGTGATGCCCTGATGTTTGCACTTTCATTTACATTACACTATGTTGGCCTGCTGAATCTATGGGACTCAGTTGTTAACATGAATTGTCTGAACTGAACACAACTTTGAAGCACTTATTAGATACGCCGACTGAAAGCTTTCTTTACACTAAACTGTGTCACTACACTTCCATACAGGCACTGGGACATGAAGGCTGCAAATTTGAACTCTTCCCCCAGCAAAACCAGTATAGTGGGAATGGTTGTTTTCAATGAGTAATGTGGCTGTGATGTGGTACCAGTTGATTAAAGTATGAGAGACAAAGTTGACGTGGAATTTCTGGCGCGTTGTTGTCGTTTTGTTGGGCTCTCGCCTGATTATGTTGTTTTATGTTTACGAAATGGCTGTGCTTTATAACTTCGGCCGAAATAATTATAAGTAAGTAACCGTTAATGTCGGTCCTGGCTAGCTAGAGTGATTTCTGGTTGTTTTGTGTTTGCTTTAAGTGGTATTTTTTGCTATAATTACTGTCCAATTGTTTGCCGTTTGTGTCTGTATCGGAGAACTTTTTGTTGTGCAAATATACCGTCTTTTTGGTGTGATTTTTGTCACCAGTTCTGCAATAAGGTATGGGGTCCACCGAAGGAGGAACTCGAACGGCGGGCCATGGTTGAAGATGGTAACGCGCGCCTCTTGGATCTTCTGATCCAGAAATACGAGCGGCAGCGCTGGTACTGCCAGCCTACTGACGAGATGTACATAGAAGCTCGAAAGGCAAATACGTCAACAGCCTCCAGCCGACAGACGGAAACATCAGTAGCGTCACATTCTATGCAGGCTGTAAGTAGCTGTTTACTGTATGTCTTGAAATGTAATTGTATAGTTATATGTAATTACTTCTTACCATATTTTTAATATCTGTATTTTAATTGTATGTATGTATTACTGTTCATCGCTTTTAGATATCAGTAGTTGCTTATGCCACGTTGCCATTAAACCATTTCTATTATTGTTTGAATTATGTACATTGAGTCAGATGATCAGTCTTATGGACTTTTGTTCAGTGTGCTTTGAATTTATGCAGATAACTGCTGTGGTCATTGTGACCTGGTTATTGCCATATGAAGGAACATTTTTGAGATCAAGGTTACAACTGCGCAAACCCAGTTCATTGTCAGTTCATTTTTAGCCGAATTTGTTGTTAGATCAGCAGTAAGTGTATCTTTTCGGAGCGCAGCGTCACTAGTTGTGTTGCTTCTCCCAGGTGACCGGATCACAAAGTATTCAAAGTCTGCACAGCGTTCATTCTATTCAGAGACCGTCGCCTAGTTCTACTCGTTCAGTCAGTAGTCAGATATCGAGTCCGTCATCTCCGGCTGCTCAGTCTAGCGTACGAGGCTTGATGACTGCTCCAGGCAGTGTAAGCACTCAGCAACAGCAGCAGCAGCCAACATCCAGTGAGTCGTCTACTGCTGTGATCTGTGATGAGACAGATTCAGACTGACAAACTTGGTCCATTATGATAACCGTTGTTATATAGTTTGTTCACATAACACTTCTGATGTTCATTGTCATTTTTGGAAAGATTGTTATTACATTTAAAAAGAAGGCGTATATATTTTTTCTCTTGTATCTGACTTAAGTATGATTTTCCGATGATGTAGTCTAAATGAAGTTTTCTTGCCTTGAGATTACGTCTGAAAATGTTAATTTTGAAAGTTTCAAGCTCTGATTTTTTAATTTTTGTCAAAAGATTGTAAAACGAATTTGTTTGATGAACTGCGCCTCATAAATGACAACAGTTGTGAATTATTTTGACATCTGCATATTGTTTTTTTACTAATGTGGCGTGGTTGTTGCTGCTTGCATTGAAACTTCTGTCGGAAATTTATCACACTGGCGAGTTAAGTGTTGAGCAGTCGTGAATTATTTGCTGAAAACTTCATTGCAATTTTCAGTGGATTTTTTTCCTGAAAGTTTCCTGAAATTTTTCCATTTCTAGACTCGCTGTACAGTTTGAACACTTGTGAACAATGAACAATTATGTCATTAACTACCGGTTAAAATGTTCAAAATTATATCGGTGAAAGTACAGTAACTTGTGACTTAATTAATCTGGAAGAAGCTGTAATGATGAATGGTAAAGAGTTGTTAAGTGTTGCTTAACTGATAGTGTGCAAAATCAAATGATGGAAATAATTTTTAGTGTGAACTTCCGGGGAAAAAACAAACTTCCCTATTCATTTGAAGGTTTTAGTAGTTTCGGATTGGTGTGGGTGGATCTGATAATTTTTATTTTGGTTAAGAATTGAAAGTTTTGAAAAAAAAGTTGTGGATACCACATTGTCCAGGAACAACGCATAATAATGAAAATATTTTTAATACAGATGAAGCTTTTGCAAATTTTGCAAACTTTGATGCGGTATCGTCGTCTACTATTGGTGCAGTACATCAGGTCACATCCTCCGCACAGTTTGCTGCCGTAACATGTAAGTATGCTTCGTCAGTATGCGACAGAAGAGGGTTTTGATATGTATACGTGTTACGTTACATATAAATAAAAAAATACTTAAAAACATTAGCTTCAACAATGTGTATGTGAGTTACATTATTCGAAGTGAATATTATCTTTATTGTACTGCTGTGTTTTTGGTGTTTTTTCAGCTTTTATTTCCAATTGCATACTGTTCGGTGCCCTTGTCGTGTTTCGTGCACTTACTTTGTCATTATCTCGACTTTTTGACTGATTTAATTTGATTCTTTGAACATCTTGCTTACAATATACAACAATTTCTTCTTATGTCTCATTGAAGATGTGCAGATGAAACTCTTCAATACATCAATACTTAGTGCATCTGGTAGCCTGCCGTAATGTTGCACATGCTGTATTGAGAACTTGCTTAATGGCAGATGAACTTCTACCTTTGTTTTATTGCAGTCGAATAAGCTTTTGCTTGAAAAAATGGCATCCTAGGAATCTGGGAGGAATTTTGTACACGGTCAATATGTGCCGAAAAAAATTGGATTTAGATTAACTGTATCGTTGGTGGCAGACCAGCGAAGATGTAATACTTCCATCTTTCACATTGCTGTGCATGGGCAGATCTTTTGGTAGCTTCGGGTTGTTAGCTGCGCAAATTCGTTGACACCGAAAGAAATACAGTTGGCCTGTTCAGGTGGTTTTGATTCAGTGCAAGTACGGACATACTCGGTCGATGTGACAAAACCGTCGTCTGATAAATATGCCGTGCTGGCCAGTATCGACACGACTGCTACATCTATCAATTGGAACGGCCAGATGAACACTACTTTGCAGTCTGGTGAGGCACCAGATGCTTTATTACGAACATTTAAGTTTTTAACCGCTGTTTCACTAACTTCTGTATATACATTTCTTACTCATTAAGTCGTGAAGAGAAATTCATTTAACAACAGTGGACATGCATTCGGATATGCAGGTGATACCGTGTGGCAGTATTTTGAACTCCAGTTTGTCTCAAATGACGTTTGATGAACTGGCTGACAATGTGTTATTGTGATTTATCTTTGTGACGATGGTGATGATTATTATTATTATTATTATCATACACCCAGTATTCTATTCCCTAGGGAGTTTGAAACATGAGAGATCGTCAGTCTGTGCAGTCAGGGGCCGGCAAGCTGTCGTGTAACAAAGCAACATTATTATTGGTACATGTATTTTTATTTCAGTCATCATCATCGTCAATACTGTTATTGTTTTAATCTCGTCGTGTGAGTAGCAAATAATATGAACGCATATGTTGGTGATAGGTGATCCCTGTCAGATTGGTTTACAGAGTTTGCAGTGGGTGTTGGGCATTGGCGGCTTTAGCATGTTGCTGTTGTGGATGCAGTGGCCCCATGCAGACCGTCCGGTGAAGAGTTTGTCTCCAGTGTATGCCAGCAGTATGTTTTGCTCAGTGACTCGGTGGTTTCAGGTATATAGCTGTCTGCATGGGTGATCGGTGTTACTAGCATTTACTGTGTTGCTGAAACTAACGGCACGATGGCTAACTGGGATAAGTACAACTACTGATGTGTGTGTTTTGTTGTGGTTTTGTGGATTTTTTGGGATATTCGGCCACCACAAGCCTTCAGTAGGCCAGGTGCTCAACCATAACGCAGCTATGTGTGTATGTATTGGCACAAAGCCTAGGTGAACCTGTGTATGTGGTAAGCAGTCTGTGTCCAGTTTATTTTAGTTTGCTGCCACACTGAACTTCCCCCCTGCAAGACTGGCCATTCCTTGTCACTGACTTATACAGGTGAGGAGTCAATAAAGGTAAGGTGGCATTCCTGTGATCACAGTGGACAACCAGCATTGATCTCTGCTGTTGTGAATGCCGTCAGCATTCACAGTTTATAGAGGACAACACCATACCTGTTTTCCTGTCTGAGAGTTGTTATTTTTTATTATCGTTTATTTCACCAAAAGGCCAGCATATAACATATACACAGACAAAATATACATATAGCCCACAGACAAGCATAAAAATACATAAAATCACAACAATCACATCACAAGAGCAGCGGAAAAATTCTCAGTTACCGCGTATTTTATCGCGTCAATAACATCGTATGAGCACAGACCATATTTTGAACGTAGAGCATTGCAAATATTTCTTTTCAGATATGCCAAGATCTTTAGCACACTACTTTCAGACCGACTAATTTTTAGCCAAAAAAATATTTTTCGCTGATCAGCCAAATGTGCAATTGACATTGTTTTACAGAAAAACTGAAGTGGTTTAGTGCTGTCACACCAACAGCACTTAAAAATACGCCAGAAACAGTTGTTCCATGCAACGCTGATGGTGTGCAAACTGTGATCAGTCAATGTCCAGATTTCACATCCATACATGAGAGTAGGTAGATAGTAAGTCTTTGTCAGATGTACAGCAGCCATTTCATTCGAGCGTTTGCAAATTACGCAAAAAAATATGATAATGATGACGATGACCATGGTGTTGAAAAAGGATGGTGCTGAGGTAGCTAGGATGCCTATTTGGAGTGTGAACTGGTAAAACCAGCAGAAGGTTTGTTGGTGATTTTCGTTGCATTCGTGTTCCTGTTTGAGGCTAACGACAAGCGACTGTTCGAGCAGAGAGAGTGTGTGTTTGTGTGTGGAGTTCAGTTGTTTGAGTGATGAGCGATCGAGTCCAGTCGTGCTGCATGTCATCGTTTTTTTATAACCCGAGTTTTATGTGAAATTGAGAGCATTTATACGACTTTCCTGCAGTTCTGATGATGCGGACTTGTCACCTGTTGCATGCTGTCTTGTTGTGTGGTGCAAGTTTTTGCATATGTGATTGTGACATTGAGTTTTGATTGAGGTGTCTGCGTGGTCAGCGTGTCTTATCAGTGCAAAACCTCAAACGTTAACATTATCCATAGTCGGTGGATGCTGTTTATATTGTAAACCACGCGAGTGCTTCGGTCGTTGCTACTGTGTTCAAACAACAGCGTGCAGTTCAGTGCGCCATATTGTAGGTAGGTGATGTAGAGTTTTTTGGCTTCCATTTTGGTCGCGTAATTGTCTGTTATGATCATCGGTTCAGCTGTATGACGATAACTTAAAGAGACCTGCAGTGCAACAAGCTTTGTTCGATACGTTACGGATTTTCTGCTGAACTGTGCCGAAAAGGCTGAATAGGCGGAGGCTTGGTAACATTTCCTGTTTCAAAATCTGTTGGAATGGGTGGTTTTTAGTCACAGATAAGGAGAAGCCTACTGCCACCTCCCCCTTTGCAAAATTTCCAGAAATGTGGATCGTGTCACTTTTATACTGCTCGGTTAACACGACACACAAATAACCCTCACTGACAGGTGACATTTCTGATAAAAATCAAGCCATTTAGTGAGTGATTTTAGTAAGTGACTGGTCTGGTCAGTTCATGATGGAATCCCACTGTTCAGCCTATCAATGTGTTGTAACAGTTTATTTGCTAACAATCAAATCAAACTAACTATTTTATAGTGCGCCTAAATGTTGACCAGAGAGCTGGCCAACTTAGTCTGCCGCACTTGGGAATAACTAAAACAGAAAAAAATAGAACTAAAACATAAAACTGATGAGCAAATAAGTCCGGTGAATGCTCTAGAGCCATGAGATCAGTCCAACAGACAGAAACAGACTAAGGTGGAGGATAAGATTGGCGGCAGCCCTCACTGCAGTGTAGAACATTGCTGTCCCCGATGGAATGTTTTTTGCTGCCATCACTCTGCTGTGTTGTGTGTGTGTGCGACTTTCTGGGGTAAGACTTTTTCCACTCGACTAAATGTTTTGGGGATCCATTCACCTCCATCTCGTTAAGTAATTAGCATTGTGTGCTTTGCACTATACTTGCGTATTTTCTCGTTTTTTACGGGCATAAACTTTAATTGATTTATCCACCGATTTAGCGTTTGCTACAAGGATAATGTTTAATTTATTTACTTACTTTCTTACTTGCATGTGTGACATGTTTGGATTATTTGCGTGTGCAGATCCTGTTTCCACTGGTTCAACCATTTCGCCAACTACTGTCAGCAGTGCTATCGTGGGCAGCGCTGCAGTCAGCAGCAACCCATTTGCTGTTGGCAACGTTTACCCCGCGATGATGCCAGTGCCGACGGCGTCGCCGCAGTATATGCTCGTACAGACCGGGTCTGGACCATGTTATGTTCCGGTTACGTACGCCGCATTCGGCTCGTCAGTGATGTCGCCGCCGCCTGCTTTCTCGTCTCCGGCCGCCGCACAGTTTCAGCTGCCAAATCCGCAGCAGCATTCGTCGTTTGCCGTTCATAGCCAGATGCATCCCGCTAACCCGTTCCTGGTACATTTTCTAGATTTTTTTGCAGTTTTTTTGATCTCTAATTGCCTCTGGCGGAGTGTCGACATTTGGCCACCCACACATTTGGCCACCTTTAAGATAAAAGATTTTCCCGACAACATAGTCGCGTGGGTGCAAGTTGCCTGATTGCGTGTTCAGTAATGCTGTGTGTGACAGTGTGACGTCCCATCTGTAACCTTGCAGCCGCCATCTGCACCTCTTATAGACGGATCAGTACCTTATATTCGTAATAACTGCTCACTGGAGCACTTTAATGTATACTCAGTACATGCTATCACATGGTGTTTCACCGATTTTTGGTGTTGGGGTGATCTTTGCTCGGAAAGGTGGCCAAATAACCATTTCCCCTGTGTCGTATTCTAGGCCTTGTCGGGAGAGATTGTTGTCTGACATCTCCTTTTGCACCATTGCTTGAAGAAACTTTTTTTGCCAAAAATTGTCTCTATGCTACACTCAAATTGTGTGAACACTGAAATGTGATTGTTTGATTTATTCGGTCATAGTTTCGAGTTCTGTTTATGTTTATTTTGGTGTGTAAATTCACTTTTTTGTTACTACCACTTTCCGATAAACGAATTGTGTAAAAAAGAAGTTAATGCTGTGTGCAGAATGGCGCGGTGTTTCGACGCGACGGCGCAACGAATCCATTTCTGTGATTTTGTGACACGTTTTCTGAACGACACTGCAGCCGGATATTGGGTTCGAGGAAAGTTATGTTGCTATGCGGTTGCGGACTTTAACAGAGGTGATGTAGAGGGCGTGCCATGTGTTAGACAGCAAACAGTTGAGAGATTTCTTCACCGGGATACCGAATGATTTTGTAGTTCATGTCATTAATTAGTCCAACTGATACTGCACTATTCAGTAGTGCATATGTGGCATTGCTACTTTTCAGTTCTTTTGTGTAGGACTAGCGTGGGCGTAGATCTTTGGGTGGACTGGGGGACATGTCCCCTCACTTTTTGAAGTTGAGGGGACGCCCTGTGTTGTGTACCTTTACTTTTTGGGGGGTAGAAATTAAAATTGGTGGTACCAGATATAAGATTTTAAGGCTAAAATTCACCAAATTCAATTTCAGCTGGGGCTGTGCCCCAGACCCTGCTGGGGGAGTCTATCGTGCTCCCCCAAATCCCCAGACCCGTAGCTGGATTTAAGGGGACATACTTGTAAGGGCAGAGAAGGTAGGGAAACTGGAAGGGAAAGGAACTAAGGACTCAAGCAGGCCTCGATCTGGTCCCCTCTCTTTTTCTTATGGATCTGCGCCCCTGAGGACTAGTACAGGTTTTTTATTTATCGATTAATCTCCAGAGATCAACTTCGAGTTATATCAAACAGTTTTGTAATACTAGTCAGTCGCAATATTATACTAAAACTGCAGAATTCGGCTACTGGTAGGTGGTATCTCAAAAAGGTACAGCTAAACTGGAGAAGTGAATTTTCTGTTTTCCACATTGATCTTTCATCTTTGCTGCGAGCCAAGTCAGCAGTTCCAGCGTGTTGTTTACTGTACACTTGACCAGAAATTCACCGATAAACGACGTCAATAAGTCCGAAATATTGACTGAATTTTAATCGATAAAGGCGAGTGCTGTGCATTTTACTAGTTTTATCCATTTCTACATTGTTTACTTTGTTGCAGTACCATGTCCCGTTTTTTTGTGTAGTTTGGCAGAACGTTGCACGTTTACCGATTTTCAACTAGTGCTGCACTTTTTTTCAGCCTGCAGACTTCACTTCCAGGCTTGTCACAGGTTGTTCGTGTCCCTGCAAAGGTCACTGTTGTTTTCTCCGATATGACAGTGTATGAGCTTGCACTTGTGTGCCAGTGTTTTCGCAGCATGTTATCTATGCAATCCTGCTGTGTTGTTATTGTATCGTTCGTTTCAACTTATTGGGGGGATTGATTGTGGATGAGGAGCGCTTTTGTAGCATCAGTAATGCCGAAATCTTCCTGCCAGCTCCCATAAATCCAGAATTTCTTGTGTCAGTATCAGAAGATGTATATGGATTACTTTTTGCAAGTATACATAGCAATGCGAGACGTGGGGGGTTATTTATGTCGCTGGTCATCCGCTACTAAATAGGAGAT
>Ga0056115_1002015_pt1 | contig 10168 bp, 10 predicted proteins | sample WorMetOlspDAHAB1_FD_77007 | JGI IMG/M metagenome (GOLD analysis project Ga0056115, IMG submission 77007) | Marine gutless worms symbiont microbial communities from Max Planck institute for Marine Microbiology, Germany - Olavius sp. DAHAB.1 ... | reverse complement strand
GGTCACGCACAGAATATTTATTACCAACGGATTGTATTATAGTGCTTGATTCATACTTTAACTTTACGAAGAAATCTAATCTTGTTGGCAATCTTTAATACGATTTTTTGAAAAATTGGTGGTAACTTACTTTTTTTTGGGCCACCCTGTATATTGTCGACTATCCGGCAAGCGACGTCAGATGAGTTGCTTTTCTCAAGGTAGTGTGGCAACATTACTCAGGTGAGGTGGGCGAGTTTATAATTTTTCTGATGTGCAATTTCCTCAGGATTCTGTACACCAAAACTTATTAAAATCGGTTCATTTTTCGCTGAGATGGCAACGGCATATAAACCTTAGATGTATAGCGCCACAAGCCACATACCACAGCCACAGACAGCGAGCGTAGAGCCTTATAGGATATTCAAAACATAAAAAGGCGACACAATTTTGAGACACAGTATACAAGTTGCATAATGTGTTTGTGTGTGAAAGACCTGGTGTGATCAGTCGAAGGGTTGAGCGAGTCTTTGGACATTTCCATCAGACGCATTGCTTCGTTTACATCCTCTTTCTCGACAACTTCGGCCAATCGCAGGCGAGCCTGACCAGCCACACGTTTGTAAACCGAATAAATTGTAATAACTAACTTCTAATAACCTATTTACAGCACGCAGACTAAGTCCTCAAGAATCCGTTGAGAATTGAAGATGCAGTCAAACAATTTCTGTAAAACTATTTGCAGAAATTTTTTTTAAATGCTGAGAAACCCAGTACAAATATGGCTCGAACGCCTGGTGACAAGGACTTGAGCAAGCAAGCGTAGACCAAGGCTGATCTAGTATCGTCTGCTGTCATTGCATTACACATCATTACAACGATGGTAATGTATTGTCTCAATCTGCGACAAGTCCACTGAAAAAATTTTACTAGCAAAATTATTAACAGTGAACAACAACACAGACATACAGCAGAATCATGCCTCCTCCCCCCCCCAACACCACCAGATCATATGTACGAAAAATTGCCTGAACATGATGTCAACTGTAACCACAAACGAATGCTGATATCATGACGCCTGTAAACGACGCAAGAAAAGCAGTTGACTGGCTGCGTTTGCATTACCAACGCGGTCGACAGACGCAGAATTGCAAGCAACGTTCTCGCGGACGTGAAAGTCGTGTCTTTGTTGTTGCGAGCCTCTTTACGCATCTCGATGTACGCGCCCGTAATGTAGTCCGTCAACGACTCCGGAATTATCGGACTTTTTTTCTTACACAGCGAGATGTAGCGCCTGTCGCAATGTCAAAATGTGTTTCAAATTTTTGACATTTCAAACAAAACGCAATCTTTGCATGTTTCGGCGTCAGCAAAAAATGTGCAACAAAAGATAATGGGTTGCAGAAGTTATTTGAAAGACAGACTATATGTTCGGAAATTTGCCATTGGTTTCTGTAAAGGAAAAAGTTTATGCACTTATACTGCACCAAAATGCCATCTCAGTGGCGTTGTGCATCACAGACAGGGCCAGCGTTTAGCCTAGGCCACAGTCAAGTCCGCACACACGGACTTTGACCTGCAGCCATACAGCCACATGTAGCCCTAAGCTGCCGTTTTAATAGACTCCACCCCCGTGATCCATGGAAATACGTGGATTACTGACACTGGCGGAATGAAAGGCCAAGTTGGTTCACTCATAGCAGAAGGTTTACACACAAAGTGGTCATCTGTCAACCATATCTCAGGCACAGGGCAGAGAAAGTCCGTTGGCCAAAAACCGACGTCCTAACCACTGAGCAACTGTCAATTAACAGAATTCATTTTCTATCTTTTCGGCAACAAGCATTTTCTAATAATACTGCAATTGGAAGCAAAAATGCAAATATCATGGTAAGTTCAACATAACAGGCAAAGGGCTGATGAATCAGGACTGCAACTTTATAGACAATTATATCTAATAGAACAGTGCATGACAAAGCTCAGTCTTTGCAAATATCAACAATCTCAGATTCAAAGATGCGTTGCAATTTTGCCATACCCAGCTTTGACATCGTGACTAGATGTGCATGGTGCCAGCACTAAACACGCTTGTAGCACTAAACGTGGCAAAAGCGGACTTCTGCCAACAAAACAAGCGATGCACATTTCAACCGACAGACAACGCAAACAATCGCAGATGTTGAATCGAAAGACGTTTGCTGACCGCATGAGTTTCATGTCCAGTGGAGTGAAGTGGGCGACAGGTTGAACATTATGCTGATGCACGTAAGTTATGTGGTGAGCCAATCTGAACACAATTACAACCAATCTCAAGTCAGGCGTTCGTTCATTCCCCAAAGCGCCTGTATGGTGCCTGCGCAGTCACTTCAGACTCTATAATTGGCCTTTTTTACTAACGAACCCAAGGCAGCCATTGTGTTTAGAACAACGAACCCATTCAATAGCCACCCAACTACGACACCCACGTACAATGTGGATGTCTTTTTTGCAGTAAATTACAGTCTCCCAGCACACCAAAAAAGAATACAGCATTTAAAGTGCTACAATCCATGGCACAAAGCCAAATGGGAGAGTTCACTCAGGTCACTTGAATGAATGCGGGCCGGGGCAAGGTGACCGCCACTCTTCACCTTGAGCCCACCTGTACAGGCCAAACATTCAATCAATCAATCAATCAATCAAAACACATTTCTATAGCGCCATATGTCGCGAGCGAATCAGAGGCCATCACCATGTATTATTACTCACAATATAAAGTTAATACTCATTTACACTGCCAGAAGTGTGCAGCCCATGCCGCCAAAACACATTTGAGCAGTAAATGCAAATGGAATCTGACCTTAGGTCGTTCTCGCGATCGGGTTTGTCCTGAATAAGCCAGAGCAGGTCAAATCTCGACAGAAGAGCCGCTGGAAGTTGAATGTTCTGCTCGACCGACTTCTTTGGATTGTAACGACCAAACGCTGGGTTAGCAGCTGCCAGGATTGACACGCGAGCGTTCAGACTTGTCATGATTCCAGCCTACGACGTACACGACACGTCACTTCTACGCACTGGCAAACAGCGTACAATAGTCTCGTTTTCGTGTTTCACTGTCACTGGTATTGAACCGTTATTATGTATTCGAAATATTGTGATGCTGCTAGAATAGTGTAAAACGAAGGACGGTAAGATAAGCTGATCCACACACTGACACAATGCGATGACTTGCAAGCAAGTTGCAAGCCAAACAGCTGTTTGTCTGTATCTTTAGCACTTAATTTCTTTCCTGTGGGTATGTTGGCTTGACACCTGCTCAAAATATGATGGCATAGTTACAGGCAGAGTGACAATGACAACAGTTAAAAAAACGGTAAAGCTGGTGCATATAACATGTGTGTGGTACGAAGAAATATAGAACATGTGAAAATATGTGGTTTAATGCTTACTACTGCATGCTGTTTAGTAGTAGGGTTAGGGTTGTGTGTTACGCACACCATCACACGTATTTATACATCTTTGCGTTGTCATTGTCACTGACCCACAAGCAAGAGAGAGCAAGTTCCTTTGCGATTGAGATGGCTTGCTGTTCCACACGTATTTATACATCTTTGCCTTGTCACTGTCACTGACCCACGAGCAAGAGAGAGCGATTACCTTTGCAATGGAGATGGTCTGCTGTTCCATCACTTCGTGAATTGCCGTGCGATCGGCATCCATCATCTTGTCAAACTCGTCGATGCAACAAACTCCCTCGTCCGCCAGAACCAAAGCTCCGCCTTCCAACGTCATCTCGCCTGTCAACGTGTCTTTCATGACGGCCGCTGTTAGTCCAACTCCCGACGAACCACGACCTGTCGTGTACTGGCCTGCGACGCATCAATAACAACAGTCGTCGTAAATATTCTATGACGAAACAGTCGCTGGGTATCGAAGACGTTCTGAAATAACACGCAAAAAAGTGAAAGGTGAGGTTCACTTATATAGCACTGTATATGATGCTGTGCATCAAACAGCCTTAGCCACAGACCAAGCCCACATTCATGAACTCTGTCCTGCAGTCATATAGAAATATGTAGCCCAAGTCTACCATTCAATGGTCTCCACATCCACAATCCATGTACAAAAGTGTACAAAGCATGTATTACATGGATAACTACTCATTTACTGACAGAGGGAAAGTCCGTCAGCCAAACAACAACAAACGACTACAGTCAGGTCCATGTCATTCTGAAATCACAAAATCTGGTGTGAATTGAAACGCGACAATAATGTTGCTACGTACTGCGTGGAGCAAGTCGGTCGATGTAGTTGAGCAGTTGCGACTTTGCAACTCCCGGGTCGCCCATCAGACAGATGTTTATGCTGCCTACACACACACACACACACACACACGCGCGTGCGCTGGTAGTCAGAGTGACTGTAGAGAATGGGTTAACATCGACCAGAACTGAGTGTCGATTGATTGTGTGAAGACGTTGCATGCCCACTCAGTCGTAAAAAAGTGTAAAGATCGATTAGTGTCCGAAATGACAAAAGTCACTGCACCCACACTACAGGAATTTGAGGAAATAAGAACGGATGAAGAGATGGGTGTAGAGGCGTTTCCTGAAAGTGACGGCGCTGACGTGACGTTCTGTAGGGGCCAGAGTGTTCCACAGTCCATGTGCAAATTAAGCAGTGACCGGAAAAGCTCGATAACTGATGGTCAGAAACGGTTGTGTTCCTTGCAACAGTTGTATGTGCAGTTTGCAATCCGGATTTTCAGCACTGGACGCGTGCAAAGCAACATGAACAGCAGCCACACTTAAACAGTGCTGCTGACATTCAGCCATCCATCACGGAAAACGTGTCGTTAAATCATGCTGTTCAATAACGTTGGTTTCATTGTGAGTTCGCAACAACGAAGACGTAAAACTCCCGATCGACAACAAAGCCGCACTCACCTCGAATCTTCATCCCTTTCGGCGACTTGTCAACTCCACCGACAAGCAGCAGAAGCAACGCTTTCTTCACGTCATCGTGTCCAAAGATCTCCGGAGCGATACTGCACGCCAACTTCTCATAGAAATCGTCCTCTGCACAAAATGCAACTCGTCAACGACAAAATCAGAAACTGCAGCGGCTGTCCCCTCACATCACGCAAAAATTTACAGTGGAAAGGACAGTGAAGAATTTTTGGAGACGGTTGCTGCAGAAAATTGTCTAAAATATGGCACAATAAGGTAGATGCCACCATGAGATCAGATCAGCCTCTCGAGTCAGTGGTTCCATAGCGAACGGAGATTTAACAAGAAATGTATCCAGCTTTATTGTAAGCACTGTTGAATTAATGCAACAACATGATCAAGCTGGCTTTTTTTTATCACAAAACAACATTACATATGAGCAATATGCATACGTACACAAGTTATCCAAATGTTTTCATTCCATATTCTATATGGACTTATGTGCAAAATGTCAAGCCACAATAATGACTAACACGCAGTACACAAAGAAACTAAACAAAACTTGTTTGTCAACAAAACCCAAGCAATCAAAAGACAGCACAGATGCTTTAAACTATGCCGAGAATGAGATTTAACGAAATTCTGCAATGTGTGTGCGACAGGCCGTACTCAGAATGCACGGACAATTGGTTGTGAGAGTTTGATCCAAACAAACATTTCACAATCAGAATACGAGAGAAACACTGGCTCATCAGACAACTGACAAGCCACTACACGAGCAACAGTCAAGCAAGCACCTGCCACTTGTCGCAGTTCATGCTCCGTCAATTCTTCTGCATCAACTTCGTCGTCTTCTGTCTTATTCATACGCACAATACGCTAAACACACGCAAGACTCAGTCATCAGCAAAATCATCACAACTCATTCCGTCTTTTGCGCTACCATCTGCACCCAATATTTTTCTACTATCTGACTGGAAGCGTGCAGAATAACAACTCTTGTTTTATTTATTAATTTTATTTTATTTTAAAAATCTGAGCAGGTAACATACACTTTTAGTAGTAATAGTGCTAGTTCCATTTGCAGTTACAAGACCTCAACCAGAATTCAGAACTTCACAATTCAGTTACAAGCAGTAACAGCTAAAGAGTCAGGCAGTGCGCAAGTCTAGTCGTTATAGTGAGCTGAGAGGCATAATGATGCTATAAAATTAAAAATTCACCAAAGGAATGGTTTGAGACCGTTGCAGACAAAAAATTTTATTAAGTTTCTCGTCTGACCTGTGCAGTGCACTGCTATCATCTGACAGTTTTGGACAGAAACAGATATCCGGTCAATCCCATTCATTTGTCTAGCTTTTCGTTACTAACAGTGACAATGACATAAACTTATTCGTGAAAATAACTCTAAAAATCAACACATGCCAAAGTTTTCAAAATATTCAGAGTCGCAAAAACTGCATACACCAGCTCACACGGAATTTAAATGTCAAAACAAAAATTAATGCAGCAAGAAAAGCACGCGCAAAATGTAACATGAAATCATGTCTCGACATTACAGTAGAACGCGGTGGCATACGTGCGCTTCGAGGTAAGTGTCTGTGAGCAGTCCTTGAGTAATCTGACGAAACCCAGCTCGGAACATTGGCAGGAATATCTACAAGCACGGAAAAAAACACAACTGAGATACAAAAAACTCACAAAACTAGTTTCACAACCAATTTGTCCCACAAAAGTGAGAATGAATAAAGAAACGAAACTGAATTAACTTAAGGGCGCTGGCTGGCACCATCATACAACCATAAACCGACAGCTGAATGTCAACAAGACAGTTGATTCACATTTTCCGCAAAAACTGTTAAAACTGTTGCGACAATGGCGTGTTTTCCAAAGCTGGAAATGATGCAGCAGAAAATTTGTAGGAAAAGAGAAAAGTTTTCAGTTGGTGTCGGAAAGAATTGACGGATGATGCTCAGAAGACATTGTCAGGCATTACACATCTTCCCAGTGGACGGCAACTAAAAAAACTAGAAAAACCTAGAAAAACTCGGCTAAGTGAATGATTGTTAGCCAATAGTCTAACGTCCCACCCGACAAATCACGGGTAATTTCGGGAACAGATTTTTATAGGCTGCAAAGTCCAACCAACAATGTACAAGCACTGACGGACGAAATGGTCAGTTAACAAATGCAGGATCAATCTCGTGAAAATTAGAGTCAAAAAAGTGGGAAAACGAAAGCGCAATCGCTGGTCATTTGAAAGACGGTGTAAGGAAGCTAATGAGTTGACGGACGAACCCCAGTGATGCTGACGTGGTCTCCAGGCTGAGCGAGACGAGTCACCTCACCTCGACAGTAGACCGTCATACTTCGAGGTATGTTGCCGACTGGAACCTGGTCGCTCTGTCACACATTCAACACACAATCAACGACATCTGCTATGCGTCATTTCACAGATCACCATCATAATCCCATGCAGCCATTTCGGTACGTCGACTCAGCCTTCCATCCCTGTAATCACATAGATTACTGGGGTCTATGAATGGCTGCAAGCCAATGGCTGTGGCCACAGCTCAGGCTGGATCTGTGATGCCAGTGCCACTGCAGTATATAGCTTGACGCACTACAGAACTCATAAGTCAAAGCAGAAATGAAATCTACCATTCCACTAAGCAATCGCAAACAATGACGTGTCACAATTCAACAAACAACTCAAACTGGCTGATGAATTTCTTCCTTTTTCACACTAATTAATTCTAATTAATTTCCACACCATTCTAATTCTGTTCTCATCTAATGTTTATATTCTACTGCATTTCAACTGTTTTCCACGAAACCACATTTCATTCTGTGTTTCCGTTGCTAATGTGTAATGATGATAACGACAACGCACATGTTCCTGAATCTTGATCTCCTGGAATCGAATAAACTTCGATCCGCGCGTTTGCAAGTAAAGTCGACCGCCAGACTTGTTGGTCATGCAGTCCTGGCTCGGACACGTCAACAATGGCATGAACTGCGTCGACGTAATCTGCAATCAGCAACACAATTCATTATCAGTCCAATAGCACAGGCGTCTCTGTTTAATTAGCCACCGAGTGAAAAATTACCTTAAACAGACTAATTTGTAATTTATTTACGTATGCAAACAATCAAAATCTGTGTTAAATTTATCACGAGTAAAAATTCTATGTACACTTTATTTCACAAAAGGTGCTGAAGACTGGTTTGCTTATGGTAAATTAAACGATCTTATTGTCAAGTACAATTTTAAAGTTTAACAGTGAATATCTAGCGACAAAGTTGAATGAATTTCGTCACAACGTGAACTGCTGTAAATAAAAGCATGAGCTATCTGGCAAGCACATGTAACAATATTGCTGAATAGTAAACAGCCGCTTTCAGATATTCACGCGTGGGTTACACAAGTTTTATGGCATCTTGTCTATTGATGTTGATCGAGCTGGCCATCAGCTGACGCGGGTTGTGTTCTAAACACCTTAACTGGGTCTAACGTGCAAGTCTTTTCTCAACTGAAACCAACAACAATAAAATTTTAATTCCAAATGAATTTTGGGCATCACAAAGCACAGAATGAATAATCATCAATATCGTCACAATTCAAAACCAAAGAAATGTTTTGCAAAGAATATCAAAACATGTCGTTACGGTAGTCACCGACCGGCTGATAAGTCTCCGCTCCACATTGATCGCAGGTGTAAGTGGCGACTTGCAGCAGCGGCTTAACTTCAGTTGCACGTGTGACAATGCCTTTAACACAGACCAGGCTGCCAATGCTGTTGGCCTTCACGTCGCGAATTGCAGTGTGTTTCTGATGAGAAGACGCCTTAAAGTACACCTCACTACACACACACACATGCACGCGTGCCACATCAGTGTCACATAAAACTACGGGTGAGTTCAAATCAGAAACTGGTTGGCGTGAACATCACACCATCACAAAGTCTGTTCTCATATCAACATTCCAGCGTCTGAATCTACAAACCTTGCTGACGAACGGACCTCACACACACACAGAGCAGTCGCAACGGATTCCGTGGAATATGTGCGACACAATCACGACAAATCATGATACGAAGCAGCAAGCAGTCGTAAGCAACCACAGCAACCACAGTTGTTTATTGACAGACGTTTGAACAAGGCAACATTACTGCATCGATTTTACAACGTTCTGTTGTCATTTTCATATTCCCTGCAAGACCACGCATCAATTTTAACAATGACACTGCAGGGAAAAATACTGTGCAGAAAAACACGATAAAAATGCGTTCGCAAAAGAAAGCAGCATTAGGATGGTCGTACGTACAAGCGACGCATGAGTTCGGGTGGAAATTTGTTTTGTGGATCTCGCGTTGGCTCGTCACCATTGCGATGCATTCGCTCGTCCATCATCTGACGATGTTCAATGTACACGTCCAGAGCGTCCTTGCTTGCCACCTGCATTGCAATACAACATCAGCAGTGGCGTTCATCCAAAGCATGCAACGACAGCCACAACAAAACGAATCAAACTCATTAACACTTGCGCGGTTGTTGTTTGGAAAAAAAGGTAAACGTAATGTAGCACTGCAAATGCCTCCTAAGTGGTGCTGTGTGTCACACAAAGGGCCAGCCTTTCAGTATCAGCTAGAGAACGGACGATTATCGGATCGGTATCGTATCAGAACCGATCTGGGCATATCGTATCGAATCGTATCGGCTACTTTTGTATCGGCCGACATTACGTTCATAACTGCAGGTTCAGCAGCTGTTAACGGGTCGCATTACACAGGACGATCAAAGGGCGGTCGCGACCCATCACCCGCCACTCGTGAATGCTGTTGATCGACCACGATACGGGAGGGGGTTGAAGTGGCAAGAGTTTGAATGCTCATTGCAACACTGCAGCTGTTGATTAGGCCTAGTTGCCATACACCTGCTTTACAGCCCACCCATCAAACAACTGAGCAGACTGCAGAGCCAGGACGTTAACAAGAGCTTCCCTTGTCTCTCCAGTCACCTTCTGCAATTTTAGTACACTCCTCGAATTGCGCTGACTGAAGCAATTACAATAATAGAATACATTGAAACTAGCCTCCTACACTTGATTGCGGCTGCCGTTGTGAGAGAATTGTCGAGTGTATTTGAAAACAGTTTCTTTCCACAATTCGTACAGTTATCATGGCTCAGCGGAGCAATGTATGGGAACATTTCTCCTCGAGCCGACGCGAGATCCACGAAACAAATTTCCACCCTAACCC
>Ga0056115_1002014_pt1 | contig 10168 bp, 6 predicted proteins | sample WorMetOlspDAHAB1_FD_77007 | JGI IMG/M metagenome (GOLD analysis project Ga0056115, IMG submission 77007) | Marine gutless worms symbiont microbial communities from Max Planck institute for Marine Microbiology, Germany - Olavius sp. DAHAB.1 ... | reverse complement strand
GTTCCTGGCCACCTTGCGGAATGTAGCTTTCAAGTTATCGCCTACTACGTTTAGAGTAGAAATTACAACTACGGCGATCAAAGCTGCTATCAGAGCATACTCGATAGCAGTTACGCCGGCATCATCCCTCATAAATTTTGACAAAATGGAGGACATTTTGAGGCACTTTCTTCATTAATATTAAGCAACTATTAGTTTATCGCATATAATTAAGAAAAATGCAAGAAAACATCACTTTTTAGACGTCTTTTGCTGAATATTTAGATGTAAGTTAGTTCTCTTTTCGCCGTTTTACTTAATGTTCAACTAGATTTAGACTGCAATATTGCATCAATAGTTGATAGTTGCGAGATGACAACTTGCGACAGCGAGGTGGGTGGCGAAATTCTGTCTTCAGGCATGGAGCCCGGCAGAACATGGGTGTGAGAAATTTCAGCTTCAGGCACATGGAGCCCAGCAGAACATGGGTGTGAGAAATTTCAGCTTCAGGCATGGAACCCGGCGGAATATGGGTGTGAGAAATTTCAGCTTCAGGCATGGAACCCGGCGGAATATGGGTGTGAGAACTTTCAGCTTCAGGCACATGGAGCCCGGCGGAATATGGGTGTGAGAAATTTCAGCTTCAGGCACATGGAGCCCGGCAGAACATGGGTGTGAGAAATTTCAGCTTCAGGCACATGGAGCCCGGCAGAACATGAGGGTGAGAAATTTCAGCTTCAGGCATGGAACCCGGGCAGAACCCAAACTCGAACCTATCTCATGCTCTTCGTTATTAAATTGTCATGTGGGTTTCTCTTTGAAAGCTTTGGCAAAATGACGATGTCAGTGAAAACACGCAAAAAACTCGAAACTGCTTCACGGAGACTGTCTGGTCGAAAACAACCGATGACACCTCCCTTTACAGAACGAGAAATCCAAACAAAGCACCTCCACCCAGTTTCGGTGTTCAGGTGAGCGAGTTCAGGGGCACAACAGATAGTGCCCCTAAACAAGTCCCTGAAAACTCTACCTATTACATTTCCACTCTTTTACTCTTCTTGTATTGCCGTAGAGGCTAGGTTATGAATTCACTGGATGTCAGAGATGGATCAGATTATTTTCCGGTCGCTAGTTGCTTAGTAATGCCTGCACTACCAGTCCTCTTGAGATTACTTCTTCTCGCTGGATGTGCCAGTACCTACTTTAGCCTCCTTTTTCATCTCTACGACTTTATTCTCTACGACTTTATTCGCAACCTTCTCGAAGTCCTCCTTTACATCGCCACCTAGAGTCCTCAGAGCCGAGACTATTGATATAGCGATTACTCCTGCTATCAATCCATATTCTATAATAGCCATACCTGACTCAGACGACTTAAAAGAGCGTGAAAAGCCCCTTGCTTTCATGACACGATATCCTCCTCATCATATAAACCATAGCCTGGCTGCATTGCCACAATCGGTGGTAGCGCCTTTGGCAACCTACTGCCATAGACCGGCTCTTTTCCAATCGCTGGTGAGAGCCTCCTTAAGGAGTACCACTAGAGACGTTGCAGCAGCACCGGAGGTGGGGGACGTACCAGCGGCCTGACCTGTGCCTTCGACTTCGTGACTTCATGCGAAACCATCGTGAAGTTATCAACCACCACCAGGGTCGGCGGCACCTGCCTCAGCTGTGTCCTTCGCCTTACCAAGTTCACTCGAAACCATCTCGAAGTTAGTAGTTAGATCGCTACCTAGAGTCCTCAAGGCTGCAATTATTGCAACCGCAATTAAGGCTGCGATCAAGCCGTATTCTATGGCAGTCACACCAGAATCGGATGATTTAAAAGACCTTAAAAATCCCCTTATTCCAATCATCAGACCTCCTCCTCATCAATATCAATTGTTGGCGGCACCTGCCTCAGCTGTGTCCTTCGCCTTACCAAGTTCACTCGAAACCATTTCGAAGTTAGTAGTTAGATCGCTACCTAGAGTCCTCAAGGCTGCAATTATTGCAACCGCAATTAAGGCTGCGATCAAGCCGTATTCTATGGCAGTCACACCTGAATCGGATGATTTAAAAGATCTTAAAAATCCCCTTATTCCAATCATCAGACATCCTCCTCATCAATTAAATTAACAATTTCTGGAGTATCTTACCGTAAGAACACACAAAGAAAGCTTAATTCACATCTGAAATCTCGTATTAGACGCCTCTTTACGCGCGTTTTTCTAATAACAGTTACGGCATCTGACTTTACTATACTTGCAAATTGCGACAATTTATGACAATAGTATTTCTACTTTCCTATTTCAGTTGGGTAAAGATGCATTCAAAACTGCATTGTGCTTATCCACATCTAGTTGGATCAAACCTGACTGGACGTATTCACGAGGCTTCAAAGCTGGACGAGAGGTATTATCTCTTCACATATGTGATGATTTACTTGAGCACTTAGTATGCTTGATTGTTTGCAGGGCCCGTCACGAGGTCTGTTATAACTTCATCTACTTGCTTGTCTTCATGGCTGACACTACACGTGTTACAGCTGCATCTACTGGATTATCTTCAGGACTGCCACGTGTTATAGCTTCATCTGTTTGACTGTATTCAGAGCTGTCACTAAGCGTGTTACAGCTTCATCTGCTTGATTGTTCTCAGAAATGCCATGAGGCCTGTTATAACTTCATCTACTTGCTTGTCTTCATGGCTGACACTACACGTGTTACAGCTGCATCTACTGGATTATCTTCAGGATTGCCACGTGTTCAGGATTGCCACGTGTTATAGCTTAATCTGTTTGACTGTATTCAGAGCTGTCACTAAGCGTGTTACAGCTTCATCTGCTTGATTGTTCTCAGAAATGCCATGAGGCCTGTTATAACTTCATCTACTTGCTTGTCTTCATGACTGACACTACACGTGTTACGGCGTCATCTACTTGATTGCATTCAGAAATGCCATGAGGCCTGTTATAACTTCATCTACTTGCTTGTCTTCATGACTGACACTACACGTGTTACGGCGTCATCTACTTGCTTGTTCTCAGAAATTCCATGAGGACTGTTATAACTTCATCTACTTAACTGTCTTCAGAGCTGCCACTAAGCGTGTTACAGCTTCATCTACGTGTTCAGGCTCTATGTTCAAAGGTGGTACAAAGCGTATAACGTCATCATCGGCAGGAGCACAGAGAAGCCTTGATCTCCGCATGGCAAACAGGAGATCAGCAATTGGCAGCTTCGACTTGAGACCGAGTAACAGACCACGACCACGGACTTCCTCGAAGACATGGTCGTAGTCCTGTACAAGTGCGATGAGTTTATTTCTCAGCAATTCGCTGATCCTGCGGACATGCTCCAAAAAGTCAGGCCTAGACACCTCTTCTATCACTGTCCTGGCCACCACCATGGCTAGCAAATTGCCTCCTAGAGTCGAACTGTGTGTTTTTGTCGTCATGCCTGTAGCCACTCTATCGCTCGCCAGACAGGCTCCAATCGGAAAGCCTGCACCCAGCCCTTTGGCTAAAGCGAAGATATCCGGCAGCACATCGGGCCACTCGTAAGCAAACATCTTGCCTGTACGACCCACACCTGTCTGCACTTCATCGAAGATCAGCAGGATGTCTTCAGCATCACAGAGATCTCTCAAAGACTTCATGAAGACATCCTCAACCAGTCGGACGCCACCAGATCCCTGTATAGGTTCTATTATTATGCCCAGGGTTTCCGGACAGAGCCTGTCTTTGACAGCCTCCATGTCGTTCAATGGTACCTGGTCGAAACAGTCTAGGGTTCTTCCAAAGCCTTCTAGGTATTTCTTTTTCCCTCCTGCGGCCATGGTAGCCATAGTTCGACCATGAGTAGCTCCTTCGAAGGTGATGAACCTGGTTCGTTCAGGTCTTCCACTCACGAAAGCCCATCTGCGGGCTGTCTTGATAGCGCATTCCATCGCCTCTGCTCCGGAATTGCAGAAGAAGACCTTGTCGGCACAGGATAACCTGACTAGACAGTCAGCGAGTGCTTCTTGTTCCAGTATCCTGTAAGTGTTGGAAACGTGCCAAAGCGCTGAAGCTTGATCTCGCAGTACCTCGACTAGCTTAGGATTGGCATGTCCCAGCGAATTGACCGCAATACCTGCCATCATGTCGAGGTAAGGTTCATCATCTCCCACGGCGTACAGCCATGGTCCAGTTCCTCGTTCAAAGGCCAAGTCACTTCGAGCGTATACATCAAAGAGGGATCCAGACATCTTAAGCTCTAGTTTCTGAAGACGCTCATTTTCTTCACGAGATGCCTTTCCTCACCTAGCCAGTATCCTGTCATCTGGTTAATACATCAACTAGACTCTACCGCGTTACGAGGCTAGCCAATACACCGGACAATACACCGGCCAGCACACCACACCGGACAATACACCGCATAAACTCTATCCCGTCACGAGGCAAATACACCGAATAGACTGTACCCTCTTGCATCCTCTATCTTTACAGGCAACAACTTGCCGACTAGATCCTCCTCACACTGAACATGAACAGGCTGAAGCCAAGGAGACCAACCAAGCATCTGACCAGGCTTCTCCCCCTTCTTAGAGAACAGGACCTCAAACTTCATTCCAATCCGACTGGTATTGAAACTATATGTGCATTCGTTGATGACTGCCTGTAGTCTGGAAAGTCTCTCAGACTTAACAGGTTCCGGAACCTGATCGGAAGAGGAAGCAGCAGGAGTGCCAGGGCGCCTGGAGTATTTGAAAGAAAAGCCTGATGCATATTCAGCTTCCTTCACGATAGAAAGAGTCTCTAGAAAATCCTCTTCTGTCTCTCCGGGAAACCCCACGATGAAATCACCCGAAAGAGCTATATCCGGACATGTCATACGGATCTTATTTATCAGTTGCATGTATTCTGCCCTGGTGTGTCTCCGATTCATGGCCCGGAGCATGCGGTCAGACCCAGACTGAACCGGAAGATGCAAGAAAGGCATCAATTTCGGAAGGTCCCTATGAGCTGCTATCAAGTCTTCATCCATATCCACTGGATGGCTCGTGGTGTAGCGCAGTCTTTGCAGACCCTTTATTTCAGCGAGTTCCCTTAACAGCCTTGCGAGTCCCCAAGTTTCTCCATCTACACCTTTTCCGTTGTATGCGTTCACATTCTGCCCGAGAAGAGTGATCTCGCACACAGAAGATCGCACCAGCAATTTAGCCTCTTCCATGATCCCAGAGACGGACCTGGATACTTCTATTCCCCTGGTGTATGGGACCACACAAAAAGAGCAAAACTTGTCACATCCCTCCTGTACCGTGAGAAAAGCCGAAGGGGCACGACTGATAATGCTGGCAGAATCAGGAAGAGGTAATACATCAAACTTATTCGATTCCGGAACCTCGGTAGCTAGGACTCTGTGTCCGGTTTCCACCTGTTTTATCAAGTGAGGCAGCATGTGGTAATTTTGTGGCCCCACCACCAACTGGACAGATGGAGCACGTTGCATGATTTCACGTCCCTCTGCCTGTGCGATACAACCCAGTACTGCGATCAGAAAATCCTTGCCTGTGGAAAGTCTGGAATTGCGCAGTTTTCTGAAACGTCCGATCTCAGAATACACCTTTTCCACAGCCTTATCTCGGATATGGCAGGTATTGAGTACCAGTAAGTCAGCATCGAGGGGATCTTCCACACTCGTCCAACTTGCGGAGGACATCAAGTCGTGTATGCGTTGGCTATCGTAAACGTTCATCTGACAGCCGTAAGTCTTTAGATGAAACCTCCTAGAAGAAGCTGCAGACTTGTCAAGCATACTGATCGCCTTTTAGTATGCATGGGAGAGAGAAAATCTTTCTCTTCCATCTTATCTCTGGTTTTCGACCTGTTTGCACATGGAAGGGGTTATGGATCATCTTGTAAGTACTCCGTCTGGCATTTCATCTGGAAGGTTTCACTCTGCAGACCCATCCAGCACACTCACCTGGAACTAGCTAGCTGCCATTCCTGCAAGCCATCCAGCACACACCCCACCTGCTGGCCCCTGCGTTTCATTATACAGCAGCTCCAATTAATTGCCACATGCTACTGCTTGCCAATCAAGGATTTGATGTAAATTCTGGGATCGACAGCTTCAAAACCCTTGCGAAGCTCGAAGTGCAGCTGAGGTCGTATTACTTTGCCACTGCTTCCGGAATGGGCTATGACCTGACTGCGCAACACATGAGACCCTCTAGTAACTAAAATGTCTTGCAAATGAGAATATCCTGAAACCCAATTCCCAGCATGCCGTATCAATACGAGTTTGCCGTAATCCTCTAATTCTTCTCCGGCGTAAATCACCTCTCCTGCTTCGATTGCTACGATCACGGTTCCGCGTGGTACTGCGAAATTCATGCCTTCATTGACTTGATCACCCTTTTTGCTTCCAAAGTTGCTGATCACACGACCCACGACAGGCCAACGGAACCTAATCCCCTCCGTAGAGTACTCATGCTGTTCTGTGCTCTCTTCCTTTTGTAGTTTTTTGTCCTTTGAGCTTGCATGAGGCTTGGAAACAGATACTGCCTTCCTTGCAATCACAGAGATCTCATCACTGACTACCCTTTTCTCTTCGCCTCGTACACTCTCCTCACCGCTTCTCCTCCTCTCTCTGTCTTTTGGTTTGAGTTTGGGTCTATAGCTCAAAAAGCCCTTTTTACTGACTGTATGAGATATGAACCTCCTTTTTGCAACAGGAGGATACTTGATGCGCGGTTGCCTCAAAGAACGACTAGATTCAGACACCTCCTCCGATGAAGAAGGAGGTCTTTTTCTGTATTCAACTCGCTTGGTCTTTTCCGATAAGAGACCGAGCAAACGATCATTCACTCCTCTGTGATATATCGGCAGTATGATGTGCTGATCAGGTAAAAGAGAATTTGAAGTCAAACCGTTGACTTCTTTAATATCTTCCACCGGAATACTATATATCTCGGCTATCTCTTCCAGTGTCGCGTGTCGCGTGAGACGAACCACGAGACCGACTCCAGATGTCAACTGTCGTTCAGAAGACACTAAGACTACCGGAGCAGAATCAAAAGAAGCTTCACAGCCAGCATTGGAACCGCATCTAGAGTTCTCACTCAGGTCAGAAGCAGTCCTGACATCTGAAGTCCCCCTTTTGTCATCAGGACTTTCCACACCTGATTCACTAGAGCCTCCCGTATCTTCATATGTCTCCAGCATATCTTCAAATCTGGTGGTCCCGGGACTACAAGCAGATACCCAGAGAACCAGAATCAAAATAAGTGGCATAAGAAGAAGCTGTACAGCTCTGTCAGTACAAGACATCCTGGTCATACAAGGCACAACACCGGATTCAAGCGTGAGATCAGCTTGAGGAAAAGAATCCCTCCAGTGTCGCATACGCCCTCCTCAAATGAGCGTCACAACTAGCAGTGTACACTATACACATTAACAGAGCCATGGATACAAGCATCTGTTATCCAAGAATCCCTTTCATACCTGAGCAGGTATCATGAATCCTGATCTATTTCCACTATGTGTTCTTTAGATTCCTTTTCCACCACAGGTTCATCTGGCTCCTTAGGCGACAAAGGCAATTCTGGCTCCAGCTCGACGACAGGATCAGAAGGCAAGCTCTGCTTCACTCTACGCCTGTACGGACGACGCGTCTTCTTGCTAGGTGTTCGTGCTGCGGTTCCATCCTCTCCTTTAGGCGCTTCAGTCTGGACAGAGCGTTCTTGTTGCTTCCCATTCCTCCCAAGACCGACCACAGTGATTGATCCCTCGTCTAACACGGCTTCAACACCAGTGTTTTTGTCAGCCCCCACCTCCATGGAAGCATCAGGATCAGGAACTACAGTATCACTCGGAACTGGAGACAGCTTAGATCTCCTGGCCAGTTTGGATGCAATCTGTCGTGGTAGGATCGTCTGAGGCTCCTTTTCCAGTGTGTAATTACAGCCTGCAGGAAGGGTCTGGTCATCTGCGATGACATTGATCGTCACTCCGAACTGTTTTTCCAGACCTATTATATGAGATCTCTTTTGGTTCAGGATACGCAAGGCCACGCTGACCCGTGTTTTGACAAGGAGATTGCAGCTAGAATCGTTGAGCAAATACCCAGCTATAGCCCTCAGGATATGAAGTGCCTGGCTCTCATCTGATCTCAAGACACCGGTTCCCGCACAACCTGGGCAGACAGACATCGCACTTTCCAGAACTCCTGTGCGCAATCTCTGACGTGACATTTCCAGCAGACCGAATGGTGAAATATGTCCCACCTGCAGCCGGGCTCGATCTCCCTTTAGTCCATCTCGGAGTATTGACTCCACTGCCTGGTTGTTACGTCTCTCCTCCATGTCGATGAAGTCCACTACGATCAATCCGGCTAGATCTCGTAGTCGCAATTGTCGCGCTATTTCTCGTGCAGCTTCCATATTTGTCTGTAAAGCAGTGTTTTCTACGCTGTGTTCCTTTGTGGCGCGACCTGAGTTGACATAGATTGCCACTAGTGCCTCTGTTTGACTGATCACGATATGTCCACCGGATGGCAATTCGACTTCACGCTTGAATATCCCTTCGAGCTGACGTTCTACGTCGAAATATGTGAAGAGGGATATGGGCGACTTGTGCCGTTGGACGGCTCTAGCATGGCTCGGCATGAGAGCACGCATGAAGTTCTTTGCATCACGATACCCAGCCTCACCAGATACGATGATGTTGTCGACATCGTCGCTGTACAGGTCACGAATGGCGCGCTTGATGAGATTTCCCTCTTCGTAGACCAATGTAGGAGCAGCAGAAGACACTGCTGATGCCCGTATAGCTTCCCACTGCTTGAGTAGGTAGTCGAAATCGCGTCTGATTTCGCTTTTAGTTCGCGTTGCCCCTGCGGTTCGGAGTATAGCTCCCATTCCCTCTGGGATGTCCAACTCGTGGACCATTTCACGCATTTGTTTTCGCTCAACTGTGCTCACTATTTTACGAGAAACCCCACTACCACGAGCGGTATTGGGCATCAGGACGGAATAACGTCCTGCCAGGGACAGGTAGGTAGTCAAGGCGGCTCCCTTGTTTCCTCTGCCCTCTTTGATCACCTGGACCAACAGGAGTTGTTTTCGCTTTATAACTTCTTGTATTCGACATGGACGTCTGTATCGGGACTTCATTGGACGACTAGTCTCTTCCAATATCTCATCTGGTTCCATGATGTCGAGGTTTTCCTCTTCCAGACCTGCTTCGATGCCTTCAGCCTCTGTCATATTGGAGGTTTCTTCGAGATTTCCATTTACCTGACCATTGTAATCGTTCCCAACATCTTCTTGGATATCGTTTGTTAGATTATCGCTATAATAGTCCTCCTCCTCGATGGAATCCTGACGACTCATTGAAGAAACCTGATAGTACTCAGGGTGTATTTCAAAGAATGAGAGGAAGCCGTGTCGATTTCCCCCGAAGTCGACGAAGGCGGCTTGCAATGCTGGTTCTACGCGTGCCACGACGCCTAGATACATATTTCCCTTGATTTGTTTGCGATCTGGGGACTCGAAATCGAACTCCTCCACTCTATCGCCACGTACGACTACTACTCTTGTCTCTCCGAGAGAGGAAGCGTCAATAAGTATTTTATTTGTCATCTAGTAAAGACCTAGCAAGAACAGGAGGATGCACTCGCATGATCACGCAGCAAGCGACAGCCAGAAACACCGCAGCTAGAGAGGTGCTCTACATCTGAGTCCAGCAACACAGCAGAGAAGGAACTCCAACGAGACCATGAAACCCGACTTTCATGCGATCTCGACCAGGACAGTCACGGGTGCAGTCCATTTGAAAACATGGATCCGGGCTTTTGTCATAAAAAATCGCCCAAATCAAGTAGACACCCAAAACTACTTCTACTATACATCCTCGAAGGCCTTGAATGCCATTTTTGAGGACTTCGCCACACCGGCTCCATACGAGCAACAACCGAACCGCGAAAATAGACAGTCTAAGGCAAGATATATAAAAATGCAACCCTGACTCAGAAAGATCAAACTGCGTGGAATTTTGGCTCATTCAGCCAACGCACCTTGCATGATTGTGGAGCCGTGATTGGAATTTTGGTTCATCAAGTCAGGTCATCTTGTTTTTTCTCTGTAACACCTTGCATGATTGTGGAGCCATGATTGGAATTTTGGTTCATCAAGTCAGGTCATCTTGTTTTTTCTCTGT
>Ga0056115_1002010_pt1 | contig 10174 bp, 9 predicted proteins | sample WorMetOlspDAHAB1_FD_77007 | JGI IMG/M metagenome (GOLD analysis project Ga0056115, IMG submission 77007) | Marine gutless worms symbiont microbial communities from Max Planck institute for Marine Microbiology, Germany - Olavius sp. DAHAB.1 ... | reverse complement strand
TCTTCTGTCAAGGTATCAGCCATGGACTTCCTCCCACGCGCCAAACTACTGATGCGCAAAGAATGGCAAGAAATATGGAATTGCTGTGATGGTAACAAGCTTCACGCTATTAATCCCACAGTGGGTGTTACCAAACAGAATGATCCTCTCAGTCGGAGATGTGCCGTCATTCTCAACCGGCTACAGATTGGTCACACGCGTGCTACACACGCACATCTTTTTGGCGATGACGAAGCATTCTGTGCGCCATGTTCTACTTCACTAACTGTGAACCACATTCTCGTAGAATGCCCACGGTTTAATTATCTTTGCCAACAATATCACTTTGGTAGTACATTGAAAGAACTGTTCAATAATACCAGTGTTAACGATATAATTGCTTTTATCAAAGACACCCATTTTTATACTCGCATATAATTGTTGTACCTTTTTTATATTTGCTATAAGCCTTGGTTTTAATAACCTATTTTTATAAGAGTACTAGTACACATTTGTAAGATCTTCTAACTTATAATTGCACTAAATAGCCTATTTTGTGCTGATGTGCCGTTAAGCAACTACTCACTCACACAATCAACCACTGTAGTTCCTTGTTTTATATATTTGTAAATGTTGTAGTGTTGGAATTAATAATAATAATAATAATAAAATAACAATTATAAGGTGCCGTAACGTAACAGGTGTCACTACAAAGGCGCCTAACAACCTGCAAACATGCTTTAGCTGCAGATATCACTTGTTGGTAACTGTAAGAAATGGAAAATGAGGGTGCTATTCACTAAGGTTAAAATGTGGTCGCACTTACGATCGGTTGTGTGACGTATGTACGGTCGTATCATACATACGATATGCTTATTTTTTACGACAGCTTTCGTGAATAGGTCGTATCATAGCTGCGACATCGTTCGTATGACAGATGTCATATCGTACGTGGGACCAACGTTCGTGAATAGCACCCCAGGTTGGTCATGAGGCAGTGGCTCTGGAATGTGGATACTCCAGTCGATTGTACATGTGTTTTATGTTGTGACCAGGACAATGTTGGAACGCCGCCTACTTGCCTCCCAATCTCACGAGTCTCTACTCACTTCGTCGAAACCGTCTTTGTCCGCAGATGCGGTTCCCAATACGAGTCACTTGGTGTCGCGGACGATAGAGCTGGCTGACAGTGCTGGCAGTGCAGTTGCGATTCACCCGCTGCATAGTAGTGTGCTCGGCCAAAAACACTGCTTCCAGGTGTCAACGCGAGCCGGCAACACGTACTTTGCATGTCGGTCAGACGACGAACGACGCGAGTGGATGGAACAGTATGTCACGACGTACACGTTTATTTCTGCAAGTCTTTCTCTCATTCAGTTTGTGCCTTTTCAGATACCAAACCAACCTTTTATTGTCCATGCATTCTGTAATGTTGCAAACACTGCTGGTAAGTGAAGTTGGATGGTAGTTAGGTGGATCTGATGCATCATTCCCATTTTACATACTAGGGATGTACCGGATATCATTCTGGTTTCAGTTGGCCAGATATCCGGCCATTTTTCAAATCCCGTTCCGGCCAAAATGGTATCAGGTACCAGATATCTACAGTATGTCCCAAAAAAGTGAGCCCCTAAACATTTTGCAACAACAACCGTAAATCTGCGTCGATTTAAATACAGTTTAACAGACACAAGACGACGTCTATTGCAAACAATACTGTGTCGTAAATCCACCTTGACTTTACTGAAATATGAACTGTTAAATGACACTACTCACAAGTCAAGAGTTTCCAGCGCAGTCGATGTCAGTCAGAACAGCCAAACTGTTTAAATCAGATGTTCAAAGTGTCCCCCCCTCTTTTGCATGACACATTTGCACAGTCGATCACGCCTCTGGTTCACTGCTCTGTCAATAATGTTCTGATCAAATCGACGCCACTCTTCAATCAGTCGTTCTTTCAGATGGTCGACGTCACGGATCTGGGAGCACACACACATCATGACTATCATGGCTTTCGTGACCAGTTGTTGTGTGGGCATTTCAGTAGGGAAGATAATGCAGTCGTTATAACAGTAATTCCCTTGACATAAGGAATGTCAACCACTGTGATGCATTGTAAACTGTGGACTTGTGGTTTGTCGTAGTTTCCGTTGTACGGTCCAGCCGCAGCATGACCGGCTGCAACAACATCTGCGAACTGAACACCAACTGAAACTGTGGTTGTTGGAAGCTAAGAATGTTCCACCTAAACATCGGTATCATAACCCACAATTCCTGTCAAATAGGTAATAAATAGCTTATCAATTGATTCAGATGATTTCGTTAGCTGGCTGGTGTGGCAAGAATTGATGGAGGTTCCACACCAGATTGAAATTGTTTCCACCAGTTGAAGATTCAGATAATTGTCCTATTCGTTTCATGTTTGTTTTTTGTTTGCTTTGCTAGCTTGTTGGCTGTAATTGCTTCCGTTTTTTAAAGGTAAGCAGAAGTTTTCTGTGATATTCGTGAGCATACAATGGCATTCAGTTTGCAGTAGAGTGACGATGCTGTGGCTGATGGTTCTGTCAGGTACTTTTGTGAAGTTTGCCTCGACAGGACGCTGTATGCGCGAACCACGTCAACACACAACAGTGACATGTTGTTCTGGGGAGAACAGTTCGATCTCTTGTGAGTTTCCATTTTGTTTCATGAATCTTTCATGAAACAGTTTTGCATGATTTGTGATGTAACTGTAATGTCATGTGGCAGTACACAGAACCAAACGACTTTAAACGTTTAGCTCCGGTGGTTAACTGCCACTTAGTGGCTGAACCCTCATCCGACAACCTGGCTTTGACCTTCTTCAACAAGCACCTACTCACCCTTGACAACAGTGGTCTTTGCTTAATCGATTCCATACTGCACTGCTGGGCCACTGTGACACCTGCAAAAAGAGATGACGTCTAACAGACGTGGACCAGTGCTGCTGTGGCCGAGACCCAGACGAGCAATGTCTTACATTGTCGACTGATGGGTTGACAAAGCTGGATGGCAGTTTGTCCTGACTTTGCGTTGATGATGTGTGGTCCAGTGGCAGACAAACCTTGGAGGTGAACCCGCATATGAAAGAAGAATGTCACTTTTTCTTGTATGCAATAGTAAAAGCTTAGTTTTGTTGGTAGAAACAGTGAGTGTTAATTCTCTTGGATATCTAATAGCAGACTTTAGTGTAATGTTATGTTATGTCGATGGGACTTTTGGATAAACGACAAGAGGCTTTTCAGGCGTTTCACGTTAAAATAACATGCAGCTGTGCTGTTACTCTCACTTGTATACTACTTTAAAAGCTATTGTTGGTAGGTGATGAGCCTGGTAATGATGAGCTGTCAGGTAAGTAACATCTGGTTTGCAGTTCATTTGCCATCCAGTGGGGCTCTTTTTGGGAGGAATTTCTCTTCTTTATGAGACGGATGACAAGACAGACTGTGATAAACAGAATTTGTGTGCACGCTGTCATCTGTTGTTTGCAGCAATCTGCCTCCCGTGGAGAAGATTACCATTAACATGTACAGAGAGGTGGATAAACGATGGAAGAAAGATTCTCATGTTTTTGTTGGTATGTTTGCTGTTCTGTCTTTCACCATGAATCTCTTTTTCACATGCTAAATAAGGACTTGGGCCATGTGTCATGTTTCGCGCGCTACACTAATGTGCGCCTCCAAACATGTGACGTGCGTTCTAATTGCGCTGCGCTAATTTGTGAGTTTTTTTTTCGCCGTTTACGGTCTCTTTCCGACGATGCTTATGTTGCTACATAGTTGTCGTGGACATAGGATGGTTCTACGACACCGGCGCAGTACGTTTGGTCGTCGGGCTTTCACCGTTGCGGGTCCGATGGAATGGAACTCGCTTTCACACTAACTCCAGGACCCTGCTCGGAGTATCGACGGCTTCAGATCGGCGCTGAAAGCTCATCTTTTTGCGGCTCAAAGGGATGATTAGCGCATTAGAGACACTGTGTGATGCGCTATACAAATCGACTACTACTACTGCTACTGCTACTACTGCACTATGCCTTCCCACTGAAACCTTTTTCACACAACTAATAGCACTAGTTAATACTGTCTGAAGTTTTTCACGGTGTTCATGTTCATGAAAAAGTAACATGTTTGTTGAAGTCTGCAGTTGCTCATTCTTGTGATTGAATAAATTGTTTAAAATTAAGTGATTAATATAAGTTATTTTTTGGAGATCAATTGGTTAAAATTTTATAATCATTGCAGCCCTACTTTGACTTTAAACACGAACGTAGGGTCGGTGGACATCGCAACGAGTGAGGTGAGTGGTCGTCAAATGACCGATCGTTGGTTCACCCTTACCACATCGGCATCACCGACCGCACGTAAAGACAACCGAGCTGTGCCTACATCTCCCGCTGTTGTCAGAGTCAAAGCCAATTTCCAGTCCATCAACATTCTGCCTGTCAGGTTCTACAGACCATTAACTGAGGTACGTGGATTATACTCGGTGTGATCAGACTTCCTGTTACAGCAACCGCTGACAGCTTGAATTAAAGTTGCTGCAATAGAGTCAAGTTTTAAACAGGTAGTTTCTCAATATTTAGCTACAGCTTATGATTATTGTGCATATTTTATGTGTAATTGACTAATTGTGTATTTTATTATATTTTCAGTTGCATTGTGGTAGCTTCGTGTTTTTAGATGTAGAAGAACTATCAAACATTTGTATATTTGTATGTGGCTATTTATTTTTTTGTAATTTTTGAACCATGAGGGGTTTTTACCCTGGTAAAAATATTAATAAGAATAATAATAAATAACGCTAATACTAATAACTTGTTACAGTGAGAGTGAAGGTTGCTACTTGTGTGCGTGTGTGTGTGTGTACAGTTCATCCAAAGCAATTACAAGCCGCTGATTCGTGCTTTGGAACCGTCACTGACTGTCAAAGCGAAGGACGAGCTAGCCACTGTTCTTGTCAGCGTTCTTCAGAGTGTTGACGCAGTGCAGCGTTTTCTGGTGGACATCGTTATGGATGAAGTGCACGGTGAAGGTGAGGTGCAATTGTTTGAAAGACATCGCTCATTTAGTCAGTTAGTAAGTAAGACGATTTCCAAGGTGCGCAATAACACAGTCATCTTGCACCGCGATCTAGTGAAATAAAAATGTGTTCAGCGGACGTTTGAATGCTTTCAGGACAGTTTGCCAACTAACCAACTCACTGTCCGTCAACAGGAATGGTCAACTCGCAGATACGACAGCTTGCTGACGGCGAATTTTTTTACAATGACAAAGACTACACTATATTTGTACAAAAAACTGACCTAATGTTAACACTAACCCTATCGAGTATTGACAGTGTAAACCGAAATCACATTTAGTGTATAATAATTTAGTCCATTTTTTATCCAACATTTTGTCGAGTTGACTAGTCCGCTAGTTGACTAGTCAGCAACTTGACTGACCACGATTTGGTTTATCGGTGAATTGTTTATTCCATTTACCATTTTAACTATTTGTAGCAACAAAACCCGACCATGAGCTTAGTTATATAATACTTGAACGATGAAATCTACTGAAACAAATTACATTAGCATTAGCATTAGCCTATCTGTTGACTGCTGTTTGTGCAGGTAATCACAAGACGCTGTTTCGTGGGAACAGTATTGCGACGAAGGCAATGGAAGCGTACATGAAGTTGGTTGGTCAGAAGGTGATTATTTTTTTCAGAATATGTATATGTAACAAGCTCACTAATGATGGTTCTTATGGTATAAGTTTTGATAGTCTGTTACAGTTTTCAGTATTGAAATGTTTGATTTGCCTTTCTTTGAAGACTTTTTACATATCTATGAATGGAGGACAATACAATCACAGCCACATTTTGACATTTGCCACAATTTGAAATTTTTTTTCGTATGGCTACATTTGTCTTCTTTAGTATTGTAGTAAGTTGTCCATGGTCTTTGTATAATATAGACTTTGGCCTTTATGAAAAGGAAAGGAGAGGAACGCGGACTTATATAGCGCCTATCGTCTAATGACCTCTAAGCGCTCAGATGTGGATCACACAGAGTTGCCTGCAAATACACCACATCTGCCTTTCCTTCGTATAAGTATTCGCTAGAGGGCGACACTGCACAGTTTCACCCAGCTAGCTATACCGATATACTACTCATTCCTCGTCCCACTGAGGGTAGGAGGCTGAGTTGGCCTGGTTGGTTGACCCATAGCGGACGCCTTACCCACGAAGTGGTCACACGTCAACCATGGATCAGGCGTAGATCAGGGAAAGTCTGCCGGCTACAGACCGACGTCCTAACCACTGAGCCACGCTGCCAAACGGTGCTGATGTGCCATTAAGAAACTGCTCACTCACTCACTGTTGACTATTCTGTGGTGTATGTTGTAGTTTGGGTTCGTGTATGTTGTTATATACATGTAGTCTGTTTGTTAGGACATTGGCTAACCAAGACATTGGCTGTGAAGACAGCACTGCTCTCGTGCTATCTTAACTAAGCACTAAAGTGCCATTAAATCCCAATCATATGTCTGGATTTTGCAACTTTTTTAGTCTTCTGTAGATCCGTAAGAGCTTAACAGGGTGGCTATGCTGCTATTATTGTGAATGGCACTGAATGGCCTTTATGGTGCTGATTTGACGTTAAGAAATTGCTCACTCCCTATCAGTTTGTGTTGAGACGTACGTTAGCATTCTGTGCAGTTTCGGTTTGGTTTGGTGTTGTCAGTACCTGCACGACACGCTGGGTGAGTACGTTGCGATGATGATGGAGTCGGCTGACAATTTCGAGGTGGATCCAGACGTTGTCGGATGCAACAGTGGCAGCTCCGAGGTACAGCGACGACGCAACCAGCTGACCGAGTCATGTCGTCTCGTCTGGTACAAGATCGCCAACTCACAAGCCCAGCTACCTTTGTATGTATGAGCATTACAGCTTGTTATCTCATTTTTGCATCTAAAATGTGAATAGTACTGAAATGGCCTTTTCTGATAACCAAATGTTTGCACGGGACGACGCCACCATACCGACAAATTCATTCAGCCGTCATACCTTGAGGTCGCAGTCGCCTTCGCTCAACGTCATCATCGTCACTGATCGTCCATCGTCCTTCGTTGTCGACTGTCGGCAACCGAGCTTTGTCAGTTGTTGCTACCCCCATGTCTTGAACGAACTGTCACGCCACGTTACATCTGCACAGTCTGAGAGGTTTTTGCCGCAGTCTCAAGACTCGTCTTTTTAGCCGTTCTTTTCCTGAAATTCTGTACTGGCTATGAAGTGACTTGCATCATCGTCAGACATTTTAAGCCAGATTTATATTTGGCCAAATAGTGGCGGTACTTTGAATATGCATAATCTTACAGCAAATTTGAGTCATGTTTGTTAATGTCAGTGTTAGTAGTTTATTATGTAGTGCAGAATCATAGTAAATCGTCTCTACTGCACTGAGTATGTTGAATCATGCGCAAATAATTCCGTAAAATTTTCAAGTAGTTTCCTAAAACCGTCAGAACTGAGTGCAGGATCCATGAAGCTGGCCTACAGAAAGCGCCTGGTGAGCAAACGTGCCCAGCCAGTGATGCCCCTCCTTAAGGTGGTGTCAACGTGCTGAGCTTAGTTGATGACAGCGAGACAATAGTTTGAATGCAAAATTGCACGTATGTTGTATTTACAAAGTCTCAGCTGAAGCTTGCCTAACAAACAGTTAGTGTTCGTGACATGGAACTTAAAATATTGTTTATAAAAAAATATTGTTGCAGCAGATAATCAGTGACTGTCATATGTGATCTGGATATAAATTAAGCTATGTAGTGAAATAATTCTTAATGGAGGCCAGATTAACACATCTTTTGTACTAAAGTACTGTTCAAAATGATTGTAATTTTTCTATACTTTAAATATGCTAAAGATGTGTTTTAAGCACTATGTAACTAAGTATGAAAGTAAAACGACATGATATGGACTGATTTTTAAGCGAGTGAGTGAGTGAGTAGTTGCTTAACGGCACATCAGCACAAAGTAGGCTATTTAGTGCAATTATAAGTTAGAAGATCTTACAACTGTGTACTAGTACTCTTATAAAAAGAGGTTATTAAAACCAGGGGTTATAGCTAATATAAAAAAGGTACAATAACAATTATATGCGAGTATAAAAATGGGTATCTTTGATAAAAGCATTATATCATTAACACTGGTATTATTGAACAATTCTTTCAATGTACTACTAAAATGATATTGTTGTCGAAGATGACTAAACTGTGGACATTCTATGAGAATGTGGTTCACAGTTAGTGAAGTATAACATGTCGCACAGAATGCTTCGTCATCGCAAAGAAGATGTGCGTGTGTAGCACGCGTGTGACTAAGCGACTACTGATGAAATGTTTCCAACATTGTTAAAAATTGTTTTTTTTTCTATGCTGTCGGATAATACATTAAAGATGTTTTTGTGCCATGATGTAAAGTAAACTTGTAGAGATGAAGCTCTGGATTTCTTATTTGCACGCCAACTGCTAAGAGACTGATTAAGAAATATTTGTTTTTTTTTTTATTTTGATACATAAAAATAGTTTTGTTTTGATTTGTTGTTAACTATGATTTATGAATCACCATTTCATGTACGTATGTAGAGAGCTTCGGCAGATATTTGCGTCGCTGAGAGAGCGCTGTTGCCATGGCGACAGTGACGCCATCGGACGTCAGCTGATCAGCTCTTGCATCTTCCTTCGATTCATCTGCGCCGCGATTTTGTCTCCGAGTCTGTTCGGTCTTGTGCAGACGCTGCCACAGCAGCGGGTCTTGCGCAGTCTCACGCTCATCGCAAAGACCATTCAGGGACTGGCCAATTTCACACGGTGAGTGACCCATGGCTCATTACGTAGACGCAGTTGCTTAGTGGCCAAATGCCACACTCGCATTATAATGTCATTGTCAGCGCACGACCTATTGCTTAGCCACCACAAGCTGCGGCCTTCTGCTGTCACAGTGCTGTCCCCACAAACAGTGTGCAAGTGTGTATCGACACAGAGCCATGGTGTGCGAATGTGGTGAGCAGTCTTTGTCCACTTTCTTCTAGTTTTGTTGCGTCTCCTTCCACAACGCTGGCCATCCGTTCTCACCACCCCATACACTATACACTATATATTGTGTTTATTGTAACGTTTATATTGTAGCCTTTTACCTTTTATTTCAGCTTCTTAGTCTTGATTTTACAACGATTTTAATCTTTCGCCAATAGCTTAACATTCCCATAGGTAGCTACCCTACTGTTATCATGAATGGCACTGAATGGCCTTTATAGTGCTCATGTGTTGCTCACTCACTCCCTCGCATATGTGAGTATGTGTAGTCGCGTTCCTAACGGCACAGTGATCGAACAGATAGCATCCATCGCTGCTGCTGTTAGGAATGCCATCAGCATTCACAGTTTATATAGATCACAAATCTCTTCCATCCTTGCGTCTATTATCGCGTGATCCTGTAGTCTTCTGTAATGTTTTGACACTGTTGTTTGGTTGGATGGATGAGTACAATATGCATGGGGAATTAGTTTTTGTTTAAATATTTTCCTGGTTTAACATTTTATCGCATCGCACTGTCCGTGATGCTGTTGTGTGGCCAGGTTTGAAGGCAAGGAAGGTTACATGACGTTCATGAATTACTTTGTGGAGGAACATAGTCCAGAAATGGAGAAATTTATTGACGACATTTCGGTATAAAGTCTTTCATGTTTTCAGTATCGTTACATTTCTTTTACGTTTTTACATGCTGATTACATACTGTTATTATACTTGAGTCCACGTGGTTGTGCTATGCTGCTATTATTGTGAATGGCACCGTATGTATGGCCTATATATTGCTGACGTGCTGTTCAGAAACTGCTCGATCACTCATGTGGTCATGCTTTTGGTAAATATTTGACAAAGCTTTTCTGTGCATGGGAATACTGCGTGAGTGAGTGAGTAGTTGCTTAACGGCACATCAGCACAAAATAGACTATTTAGTGCCATTATAAATTAGGAGATCTTACAAATGTGTACTAGTACTATTTTTAAAATAGGTTATTAAAACCTAGGCTTATAGCTAATATAAAAGAGGTACAACAACGATTATATGCGAGTATAAAAATGGGTATCTTTGATAAAAGCAATTATATCGTTAACACTGGTATTATTG
>Ga0056115_1002009_pt1 | contig 10179 bp, 7 predicted proteins | sample WorMetOlspDAHAB1_FD_77007 | JGI IMG/M metagenome (GOLD analysis project Ga0056115, IMG submission 77007) | Marine gutless worms symbiont microbial communities from Max Planck institute for Marine Microbiology, Germany - Olavius sp. DAHAB.1 ... | reverse complement strand
TAGAGGTGGTGATATAATGACAGAGATGAAATGAGAGTACTGAGAGGAGTTGTATACATTATAAAGAGCAAAGACCGAGAACAGAGCCTTGAGGAACGCCATACAGTGAGGTGTGTAAGGAAGAGAAGCAGAATGTATTCATCTCACCGGGATTCCTAAAAAATGCCGGCATATTGTTAGACAACAATGAGAATAGAAGTCTAATGTATAAGGCTAATAATAATACAACGGCTCAGTTTTGAAACAAAATTACAACTTTTAAGATACTGCTCAAAGCTGATAATCTCTACAGTTTATATTGTACTTCAAGGGGGGCGGGTGTTCATCTCCCTAAAAGTTTTGGACGCCCCCACAGCACCGTCCCCTACTGGAGTTTTAAGAGTTCTTAAACATACCCTGATATGGTCTATGTTATTCTCAGATGGAGACTAGTGTAGTAGCCTGAAATAACCCTAAATTACCACAGTATACAGCGTGTGTTCAGAAACATTCGTTTTGAAAACTCGGCCGCCCTTTCCCCTTGAATCCGATACTGACAGTAAGTAAAATGGTGCACATAATTATTATTTCATTTTATGTAAATTTGTGATACAGCTGTACACTAACAAAAGTTATCTACTATAAGCTCTATTGACATCCCCTCCCCTCAATTCAAAACCCTGGAAAATACACTGTTGTACCGTATTAAATTAGTCATTAAAGCATTTCTTAACCTGGATATCCTGGTGCTTAGCAAGGTAGAACGCGAGCCATGAGCTCATAGTTGCTGAAGTGTAAAGTCCACCGAATAACACAGTGAGCAGCAGGCAAGCAATCTCATCATTTGTCAAGTGACGACCGCTCCTGCAACCAATCAGTCGATCAGTCTGTCAGTCACCCAACCGATTAAGCAAGTAAACTTCGCTATGTAAATCAGATTAGTAAATTATTGTTATTGTTATCTGGATTTCACAGCTGGTTGCTGGTGTTTTTGTAATGTCAAGGCTCAGTGCGAATCCGGAAACTTTGTAAAGGTGGGGGGGGGGCCATGTATAAGCGCTATCATCATTTATATCAAATGTACACAATAAACTGTATGCCTTTTATGTGGGATAAGGCAACTTACTGGAAAAAATTCAGGGCTCTGGAATGGTCGCCCCCAGCGAGCCCCCAGCATGGGCCACTGTCAAGGCTCGAGCCGTGCCCCATAGCTTAAAAGCGTTGTCCCTTTTCTATGTTAACGACTGTAATGTCTTGTCGTTTGTGTTCAATTTTGGTCCTTTTGTATGTTTGTGTCTCTGAGGATTTTAACATCCTGTGTCCTTTTGACCGATTAAGCTTTGTGTCAGAACCACTGCTTTAAACGCTGTATGTCGTACTGCTCACAGGGACTCCAGTGGACAACTCTCACGACAGCCCAGTTATTTGAGTCAACCATTAATTGAGTTTATCTCACGCATTGTTCGTAGAGTGCCATCCATTCTCTTTCAATCAATCAGTCAATCACAGATTTTTAGAGTGGCCGAAGTGACCGAAATCACTACAAGACAAAAAGATTGCTGCAGTAAAACGTTTTCAAGTGACGCCTGAAGGACTGCAACGTGGGAGCTGAGACGATGTGTTCCGGTAGAGAGTTCCAGATTTGAGCGGCGGCAACCGGACAAGCTCGGCTACCGACGGTGGAAAGTCTAACTGGAGTGCCCGTCGACCAGGGACATCAGCAGTAGAGGTGAACGGCCCCAGGTAGCGTGGTGCGTCACCATGGAGAACTCTGTATGTCATCACGGCTATCTTGAATTCGATTCGCTCCGGTACACGCAGCAAGTGTAGACTGACGAGTGCATCGGTGACGTGATCGGAGCGCCTCAGATGGAAGATGAGCCGTGCCGCAGCGTTCAGAGCTGACTGCCGTTTGCATCGCATGAGGTAGACTGGAATGCCAACCAGCGTCCAGAATGTGGCCGTCGATACCAATCGACGGATCTGGCGTAACTCATTGTGCTTCTGCCTCATCTGTGTTTAAACTGTATGTCAGACTTACCGTTCCAGCCGTTCTGAACATGTTCTGCCTTTGTGGCCTTCAGTAGTGTCGCCTCGGTGACGTATACGTAAAAATGCTTACTAGTCTCAGCTCTTCAATATGCATAGCATCTTCAATGCTGACCAGTCATCTCCCTCCTTCCTTTCTGAAGATATTGACAACCGCTCTTGTGTTTAGGCTACTATATACTAGTATTGTCATCATTTTCCTGGCTTTCCTGTCTTTTCCCAATTGATAATGTCAGCCATGCAACACTCCGATGACGCAGCCGATGTGCGTGTATGTGCTAATTAATTAAGAGTTTAGCTAACTTAATAACGAATGAATCAACGGTAAATCACACAGGCCATAAAAACGCACAGCGTATCAAACAGTTGGTCAAAGAATCGATTTCTGTCTGCTGCGTTTCTGCTAAAGAAAACCGAAAAAAATTGAAACTGAAACGAAAGCAAACAATGAGCACTATTAAAGTGTCTTTGTTCCTCACTTGTACTTGCTGTCGAGGAATGACTGCATAAGGTCTTCCTCCCTGCGACCGGATTCCCGCCTTTTTTCGACAATCGTGTAGAACATCTGCTTCAGTTTCTGATGCGCTGCGTCACGACGACTGCACCCATACACACCAGTAAAACTTAAGTCGCCAGCAATAGAATGAGATCTGCAAATAATTATGAATTGTCGTCCTGGTTGACCGTGAGCATAACATGAATTGGCGTTCCCTGAAAAGACTTTACTACTTGAAAACTAAATCTTAAAAAAATCTAACCCTGACCATAACCCCAACCCTAACTCATTATTTTGGTACCTCCTTCTTTTGCTAGCGATCTAGTTTTACACCGAGCACTCATGTAAATGGTGTTCAAAAACGCTACACCGCGTGTCGCTGATTATGTAGCTCAGGGCTGCCAGATTTTTGTAACAAACAGTCGTCAACAACATCGCAAATGTAGCAGAATGTTCCAACGCGGCTGCGAGAAATTTAAGCTACAAATAGCCCAAATGCCCCTGGTGGTCACCAGAGCTCATTTTGGTAGCCAGCAGCTTCAAAAAGTAGCCCAATTAGCGATATGTCGCTCAATCTGGCAACCCTGATATGGCTCTGCATCAAGACACATTTTGCGGCGAGTTGACTTCACGGCTGGCTGCATCGTCCTCGGTTAAGTAACTGAACAGTTTCGAACGGTACTGGGAGAATGTAAAGCGGAAAGGCAAGGGGGCAAAAGGGAAAAGAGATGAGGGGGAGATGACCCACCAGGTATAGAAAGAACTCGACGCCTATCGTAATAATATTAATAATATTATTACTACTAACTACTAATAATATTATTAGTAGTAGTAGTCGTTATAGTATTAATATTATGGACCGCGAGCACAAAGCCGTAGGCACTAAATATTAATGTGTACGGGGTAAATGATTAGTAATAAAATTAATACTAATATTATTGTTAATATTATTGCGATTATTAACACTGTTATTTATATAAGTGCCTTAACATTGTAGTACTCTTCTGAGTATGTGTGCTGTTTCAAGGAGTGCAGTTTTATAAAATATTAGTATATTAGTATATTAATATTAATATCATTATCAATATCAATGTTATTAATTAATAATAATAAATAATAATAATATTATTATTATTATCGTTATTATTATTGTTAGTCCTTGTCCTGGTCCTTGTCCTTAAGGACTCCTTAAAGACCAATTTCGTGTCCTTGTCCTTTTTTCATAGTCCTTGAAAAGTCCTTGTTTTTCCAATTTTCGTTGAGTGTCCGAACCAGTCAATCTATTTGCTCAAAACACTCAGGCACTTTGAGGTGGTTGCAGAGGTGTTCGATACGGTCAACCACCGGTTCCTACTTCATCGCCTGCAGAAGTCGTTCGGGCCAAGCGGATCGCCACTCGCGTGGTTCATGTCGAATCTGAGCCAACGCCAACAGTACGTGTCTCACCGAGGCGACGACAATTTATCGTTCAGCTAATGCTATCTTCGGTAAGATTGGTCGTATTGCATCTGAGGAAGCAGTCTTATAATTGGTTATGAGTAAATTTATATCTGGTTTACTGTATGGCTTCGAGGCATGCGCTATGACAAAATCGTAACTTTCTTCATTATATTTTACAGTTCACTGTCAATAGATTTTTTTTATGAAACTGCGTAAAACGAATAATATTGACGTTGTAAAAAAGCTGTCAATCCTTCTTTGACTTTAGTCTACCGAGTGATTTATGGGCAAGACGAAATAAGAAACTGAATGTCACCTACATGGCTTGCGATGAAATAGTTGAACATTATGGTAATTGATTTGTTTACGGCTGTCATAGATGTCTCGTGATTGTACGATACACATAGTTATGAAATGTTGTAGCTGCATGTTTGCTATTTTTCTTCTTCGTTTTCTTTTAAATTTGCTTTTCTATCATGTTGTTTGATGAATAAAGATATACGTAAAGCAAGAAAACCAAAAGCAAACCTATTAACCTCGAATTAGTCACAAATAATAAATACTTACTACAAACTGGGCAGCGGTGCCCAGCCTGGAAGCAACAGAGCCATCGCAGAGAATCCACCAGCCAGATCCGAGATTAAGTCAATCACTTTGTCGTTCATTTGGCTCCGTATCTCATTACCTGACAATAGCATGTAAGTAAGTAAGTAAGAACATTTGTATAGCCCATCACACACTCGCACGGTAGTGCGAGTGTTGTAAAGACGAAGCAAGTCAATGGAAAAGGCCAAAATTCGACCCATACACACGTCAAACCCCTTAACCAATCTTTATAAAAATTGGCATGCTTGATGACGTCATGATCAGCACCCGCCATGCAAAATTTTGTAACAATCGGTTTACGGGTTTCTGCTCCCCGAATACGTGTTTTTCTGTGCTTTTGATGTGACTATAGTTTTACGTTCGTTTTGGGCTATTCAATTAGGCTATACATCGTACACCCTGAACGGATTTTGACACAAAATAACGTCGTTCCGGGTATGGAAGTGCCTTTTTGGGGTCGCATTGACTATATTTTATATTTAAACCCTTAAATTTTCGAAAAACCGCCAGTTTGGGGACCAAGTTTAACTGGACAGTTTTTTTGCGGCCGAAAACCGCTTTAACATGGGAGAGCTCGCGTATACAAGTACCCTTAATCGTCATCGTAGCCCCACAAAAGTTGTAGGCCTATAATGAAAAGACAACTCGGGGTCAAAAATTGTTACGTGTGTTTTTGGGGGACCCACTGTGCACAAATCACGTGATACTGCGCATGTGCAGTGAACACTGTTAGTCTTTGTAGCTTTCGCAATGGGATAAACGCTATTTTTCGTCGACAACGTGGCTTAATCTTCGGCATAGAGCCCTAAAAGTCACAAAGTGAAGAGGTAAATTGGGGTCACGGATTTCAAAAATGTGGGCCAATTTTGCCCCCCCGGTGATAGGTCACGTGACACGGCGCATGCGTAGCGACTGTAACCGCTAACGTAAATGTGTTCAAATTCAGTAATTCATAACTCAAGTAACCGATAACCGTAGGATAATCAAAATTTGTATGCGAGTCGGGCATGCGATGCCACAGTACAAGAAACAAATGTTGGTGTCAAAAGGTCAAGGTCACAAGGTCACAAGGTCATGCGACGTGGTTGCACAAAATGTCAAATATATCGCGTAAACGTCACACGGTAGTGGAAATGCATCTGTCTCGTAGGAAATCGAGGTCGCCGGAGCGAATGACGGGCTCTGATTTTTGACCGGAAGCTCCGACCATATTTAACGTGTTCATTTAATAAGCCTTTCCAATAATTACTTCGGATATCCAACCCAACTCTTAGTTTTCCATTGCGTAAATCCGAGCGCTGATGATGACTTAACTGGAATGCCAGTTCTGAGGTTGCACGCTTCTTTTTAGTCGAACTTGATAGATCCAAGTTACCGAACAGGCGGTTCCGTATTAGGTATTCACTGAATTCACCTTGTAGTCCGAACTTAAAATGGAAGCCGAGTTCGTGTCTCATTCCGACTCTGTCGCTCGACGACCAATTGACCCAGCCATGGGAAATTCGTTGGGAAGCTATGCCAGTACGCGACCAGGGAACTCAACATAAATATTGGGCAGATGTTCACGAGGCCGGCGCGTCTAAACTCCGAAGGCGGCGGGGTGAAGGCGTGAGTTTTCGTGAGAAGTCACAACACTAGCGCTTAAATGACAACGGGGTTCTGTTAAAACATCGTTCATCCACGTACCGCTTAAACACCTGCTGGTGGTGAGTAAGACCAACCGTGAAAGCTCCTTCAGGATATCTACAACGGCAAACAACTTCCTGTCTGAACTAGTGCTGCACAATTTCAATAATTTTTTGAAGTGAAATATTTCATGAAATATAGAAATCTTTTTTGATAAATACAGTAAAATTCTCAAGTCCGTATCAAAACCAGTTGATAATACATGTAGGCCTAATAATAATAATAATAATAATAATAGTAATAATACATAATTTATAAAGCGCCACAATGCAAAGGGAAAGTGTCTGGGAGAACATATTTCAATCATGTTTGAAAAGTTTTAAGTCAATTAATAATGAAAGTTAAAAGTTTCATGGAATCTTTCACCTCTAATCTCAACTTATTTGCATGCAATTTAATACTAAAGTTAACGACATTCAAAAAGTTTATTTGTTGTACTCAAGAACGAGTCAAATGCCAGGAGCTAATCTGAGGTTGTGGTTAATTAACTGTAGGAAATGGCTTATAATTGTACAATTTCTTTCAACTGCAAGAAAATGTTGGGTGTTAAATTTTCACACGTTTTCCATATTTTTTTCTAAAAACGAGCAGCAATACAATAACAAATTAAAAAGAAAAATACATCAAATCAGTCTTTATACGTCTAAACACGTAGCTTTTTCACCAAATGAAATTACATAATGAAAGCCTGTGTGCCGAAACTGTACGACACATTTTAGTAAACTGTACAGGAAAAGGAGTTGATGGACATATAAAGATGCCTGAGAAAATTGCAACTTGATCCAAGAATAAAACTGGTATTAAATGACGATCGTTCGATTTTATTATAGCTAACATAGTCGGGGAAATGCAATAAGTAAGTAAATGCGAACATTTATAAACGGCACGATAATATCAAAATGTAACGAATGCGCCGCGACCTCGTGAATCAGTAAACAAAACAGTTTTTAGATGTTTGCAGAAAGTGTCCACTGTCAGCTCAGTGTTTCGAAGGGTAACAGGAAGGTCGTTCCACGCACGCGGACCGGCTACTGCGAATGATCTGTCGCCGAAGGTGTTGTTGCAGCGTTGTATGACGCAGACGTATCGTTCCGCTGATCTGAGTGTCCGCCGTCCGGATTCAGCAACGAGCTGGCAATCGTCGGTAAGATACGCCGCCGCCTGGCATCACAGTGGTCGGAATGACAGGGTTACCAGCTTGTACCGAAGGCGCTGACGCACTGGCAGCCAATGAAGTAGCCTGAGTATCGGCGTGATGTGTTCACGTCGAGGAGCGCCGGTAACAAGACGGACGGCCGCATTCTGGAGCGACTGCAATCGACGAAGCAGGCAATCGGCGACGCCAGTAAGTAGCGAGTTGCAGTAGTCCAGCCTGCACGAAATGAAGGCATGGACCACTGCCTTGGCGCCATCAGCTTACAGGGAACGTACTACTGGGCGGAGCTGACGCAATTGGTAGTAGCCAGAGCGACATACGGCAGCGACATGGTCGCCCATAGTGAGTCGGCTGTCGAAAATGACACCAAGTTCTCGGACGGTGTGATCGACCGAGACACGGATCGACATGATTGAAACCTCTCTGATGTCGATCTTGTCCAGACGCCGGCCAGAGCCGAGCAACATCGCCTGTGTCTTAGAGCAATGGGCAGTGAGGCGCGCACTCGTTGCCAAGTGCGCCATCTGGTGGCACTACTGCGATATATCGCGGTATATCGCGATACTGGTATTGCACAACACTAGTGTGAAGCGCGTGTTTGTTGGTAAAGAAGGATCGTCGAAACTGACCTTTTTCGCCGGAGTCTCCCCACCGCTTGAAATACTCTTTGGTTTCTTCCTCGATAATCGGTATGAACTGGCTGAACCATGCAAGGCCCGTCTTGACCATTTTCTTCTGCTCGAGAAATATCTGCACACAGCAAGGGGCGCAGTTGTAACAGACCATAGTATACCCGCGTCCAGACTCCCGGAGGTATATATTCTAACCTAGGCCAGACTAATAATAATAGGCCTAATAATAATAATGAGCATATTTGTTTAGCGCAATAAGGTCGTAACTTCAAACTTCAGAGGCGCTATACACCTAGGCAATATTACACTCACTATAAAATTCGGCCTACTTAATGTAGATGTACATTTGGGTTCGCTTTAGGGTTGGGGTTAGGGCTAACCTTAACCGTAACCCTAACTTACCCGCCGAGAGTAACGGTCTTAGTTGAACATTCATGTCTGTTAGACTGTTGCTTTTCCACATCACATTCCGTGACCAACTTGAACTCTAGCAACATGTTCAAAATTAAGAAATAACTGTGCGCAACATTCAACACTGAAGATATCATAAGCAGTGGCACTGGGAAAGGCGCCAGATATACTTTCTAGGCCGCTGAGTATATAGGGGGTATAATATGGACATGTGAGTAGACTGTAGCCTAGGCCAGAATATACCCAACAACATAGGTCAAAATTTGGCGGAGTTACTGCGAAAATAGAAATGGCAGTGGTGTCCTTTTTACAGCTCATAGTGTAGGTACACACTTACTGAAAACATAGGCCTATGATCCATCACAACAAATATGAAACACATTATGTATTTATCTAGTTCTCCCCTGAATGAGTGTGTAGACCTAAACGAACCGAATGTGGAACGTCAAACAAGACGCCTTTGCCGAACATGGGGACCGTTAATTTGCCGTAGATTTCTTTGGCGTTGAGGTTTTCATTCTTCGATTCAAAAAACAGAGCGGAAGCGTCTGATCCAACGAGGCACGTAAACGTCTGACCGAACATGGTAAAGCTGAAGACTTGACCATACTAAACACAACATCAACGCGCACACACGCACGCACGCACACACACACACAAACACACACACACACTTATGGTCGACACATACATGCATACATGTACATTATATATTCGTTTAATAATCCGATGTCATATAAGCATCTAATAGGCGTACGGTCACTTCGGACCTAAAACACTTTGGACCCCAAGACTTCGGCAACGGGGCTAAAAATAATGGATTTTATGACCAGTTTGACCACGTATTGTAGTATTGCAAACATCTCAAATTGGTGTACATGTTCACCACAAGGCCTTTGTGATGTGACCCATATTACGTTACCTGATACACCAACAAGGTGTCCAGGTTGTAAATTCACTAACAATCTTTAATGAAGTGATAATGCTTATTGTTAACGCCGTGACACTTTAATAAAACCGCAAACATTATATAGAAAAAAGTGCATACAGTCTATCCAATGTTGTATAAGCCGACGCTAAAAAGACAGCAAAAATTAAATGTTATAAATTAATAGGCCTATATGAATATGAGACGGTCCGATATATCTAATGAAACCAAGAACATCACGCACGCTGACCGTGTCGAATAATTCTTTTCAAAGTAAAAGCATTGAAGTATCTCTGTCTTGCAATGTTATAACAATCGCAGTCGAGGAGGACACGTTTTACTGTTAGTCACAGCGGTGGATCTTTTCGGTTTAGATGATATGAATGAGTAAGACGAGTATGACCAGTACGAAGCCTCCTGAGGATAACGGCATCTTGACGGCTGAGACCACTCACATTATTATAGCCGAGGAGCGGTTTTAGATAATGTAATTTATTGGAGATACATCTGTCCGACTCGGCCTGCCAGATACGCAGACAATGGCTAAGAACATCAGGATAAATGGCAGTGGGAGGATATTGCACAGCTGACATATTCAAAGCAAGGGCTGATTTAGCAGCCTCGTCGGCACGCTTATTTCCTCTAATAGGCTACCGTCTGAAGCGCTGCGTCGTCCATGCTATGTGCGCGCAGAGTTCTCAACGCATAGATAGGTGGGTATAGTCTGTAATAAATTTAAGTACATAACCTGTTTGTAAATGTCGGTGATGAATGGCAACACTGGCGGATCCAGGAC
>Ga0056115_1002008_pt1 | contig 10182 bp, 3 predicted proteins | sample WorMetOlspDAHAB1_FD_77007 | JGI IMG/M metagenome (GOLD analysis project Ga0056115, IMG submission 77007) | Marine gutless worms symbiont microbial communities from Max Planck institute for Marine Microbiology, Germany - Olavius sp. DAHAB.1 ... | reverse complement strand
AGTGCTGCCCGAATTAACAAAGTGATCAATTATTTTGCGACAGGCATATATGGTATGTGTGCATCCAAGGCCTTTCTTGAAACCAAACTGGTTATCACCAGTTCTCAGAGTGTATTGGAATTTATCTAAAAAAACAATACTCCAAGATTTTGCTTAATGGCGCATAACAACGTCTAACATGTTTTAGCCGCAGATACTCAATTGTTTGTCAGCAACCGTAGGAAATCTGGAACAGGTGGGTCTTGAAGCGTCTCTTAATTTGGAAGATTTTGTCAAAACTTCAGACGTGAATACATCGTGAAAGCGGCAGGAGCGTTGCCGGACATTTTGTTTGGAGTGAAATGTAGATTGATATAGCCGATTAATATACGCAGAAAATAACACAGCCGGAAGTTAAAGCATCAACTACACGTCTTCTGTTGCTGGACCAGCAGTCTACAACTCGCTGCCTGCCAACAGTAGACTGTGCCATTCAGTAAGACAGCTTCAAGCGCCATCTAAAGACATCTTTCTAGAACGCTCCAGCCTGTACGCCGCCAATCTCCTCTGTATCCAGTGACGCTATCGGCGCTATATAAATGTTGTTTTTAGCTTTTTTGGTCTACAATTATTCGAATGTACAGTTAAAACATTTTAAAGTTGCACCGAAACGCAACTATACAGTGGTGTTTTTTATTGAGCCATGAAACACTGCACCTTGAGTTGCGACAGGAAGATTAACTCTGGATATCGGAATACAAGTCGCCTCATATTACCCCTTGTCTACACTCCGCGGAAAGCTGAAGTCCCTAGATGTCCCGTTTTCGGTCCTCGTCAGACGCACCAATCTGTTTCGGAGCAGTTCGTCGACGGAGGAAGCTAGTTGGTCGGCGGCGGCCGATCGGTCGGTCTGGTTGCCGCACCCTGTTGGTCGTGGGATCCAGCTTTGAACAGCACGACAGCTGAGTCGGTCATCACTCACGAGAGCCGCCATCGATCGAGACGGATCATCGATCATCTCATAATTCGTTACTCATATCTCTCTCCTCGACGTCGTTATGTCCATTATTTGTATATGTATTTACTGCAACCTCACAATAGCAGCTCACAATCAAGTTTTAGAGTAGGTGATCTACTGCAATGTACTTCAACTGGAAAAACTTGCGATCGCTGGTGCAAGTCTTAAGTGTCAAACTCCACATGACGGACACAACGAACGAAACAGATTTGTCTAAGACATGTCTTAGACAAATCCGTTATATGGAGTTTGAAACTAAGCTCCTATATCGAACGGCTTTCGAACTTCGAACGAAATCTGAGCATTCGATAGCTGCGCGCCTCAAGACCTACGTTTAAAGGCGACTTATCTCCGATTTTCTACGGTTACTTACAAACAACTGACACGGCCGAATCGTGTTTGAAAAACTTTGGACGTTACAGCGCCCTGGCCCCTGTCCTATTATTAATTATTAATTATTAATTGTTACAAGGCCCGGTCTAAAGACTCTAAACATTAGGCTCTATACATCGGCTATGTACATTGTGTTTCTTCTTCTAGGCCTATAGTCGGAACACAAAGGACTCAGGAAGTGCAAAGTGTCGCAGAACAGTTTTGGGGCAGAAAGTCGAAGATGTCTCGAGATCACGCAATGGTCACACAAGAAATAATGACGAGTTTGCTGTATCATTTGTTACATTTACGCAGAAAAAAACAGTACGAATTTCAGACGGAAACGTTGACGTGCTGTAGCTTATGATTTGTAAGTGATGAGCTTTGAAAAGCCAAAGATGAAAACTCACATCGCAAACGAAAATATGGCGCTGAAAGCACACCTTCGGACCTTACGATATAATAATAATAATAATAATAATAATAATAATAATAATAATAATAATACAGAATTTATTTACAAAGCGCCGTAATGCCGTTAGGCGGCTGCTGAGGCGCATCAAGTACGCCCAATCTCCAACCTTCGATGTTTAGACCGCATCAGTGATGCTGTCATCAGTCTGCATTGGCTGTGGGTTCCGAACGAATACAGTATAAGATCGCCAAAAACTAAAACTCTAAACAACACAGACATTAAGAACCGCAAAAACTGACAAAATAAGAAAAAGGCAAAAATTACATGAAAATTACACACAGAGACCACGAATAGCACTAAGACGTGGAGTATACAATGACAACGTTTCTAAAAATAAAAAAACGCCGAAAAACTGTACAAACTTGTTAAAACGTAAAAAAAACGTTTATTACATCTACACGTATGGGTTGTGCAGTTCTAAAATTTCCTCTAAAATTCTCCCCGGGGATCTTTCGTTTTCTCGTCCGCTGCGAATCTTTCGATCGCTGGCCACACGTGTAGCAGGCATGTAGCCTATACAGCCGTAATTGAGTTGGTGCTTTTTTGGCGACCTAGACCTTTGTGCACTTCTGTGGGCTCGGCGGACATGACACCGTGGCCGCCGATTCGCGGCGCACCGAAACCGCGGGTTCAGCCGGCGCCGCAGCGCACGTAAGACGAACCGTCAATTCGCCGACCGACGACTGTCGGGTCTCGGGCCGACGCCGCTGCTTAAGCCGACGGTTTCGCAAATAGCACCAGCTGTTACCGCGGCATTACGTTTCCACGCCGCGCCTTCGTCGCTGCTCTCAGCCGCCCAGACGCATCGTCGACTAGCTCGGCCTGCACGCCTCGACGACGTCTGCAGTTTCCAAGTCGTGTACTCTCAGGGTTACTGTCGACTGTCGACTGCCGGCAACCTTAAAATTCCCGTCTGATCGTCTCGGCAGCTAATTGCAGCCGAATTGCGACCGAGAAACAAACGCACGAGGTGCGCTGACACCATTGAGCATAAAACCACGTCGCCGTTATGGAGGTATAGGTCTGATAATGCTGCATGCCGGCCGTAGTTGTTCGCAGACCGTGGGCTTTTAGTTCCGCACACAACAGTGCAAGCATTCGTGATTTTACTGTGTGCGTTGCGCTGCTGTGAATGCGGTTTCATCTCCCTTTCATGCCTTCAGCTGATGTTGTAATGCATGGTCGTTCTGCTCATCTGTAACTGCTCATCACTGACTGAGTTCAGCATCGAACAGTCAGTGCACAGATACAATAAAATAATAGCGCGAAAGTACTGTTAGTCATTGCAGGTTGCAGAGCTATATTGTGATAGCCTAGCTGTGCGAACAGTACGCAGTGTCGACAATACGTTTCTTTTACTTTTTCGAATTTCAAAAACGTGAATTCTAACGTCTATGAATGTAAAAGGTATAAAAGGCAAAAAAAACGTTAGCAAAAGTTTAGCCCTCAATCATAAAAATTACATTACAACTTCGCTGAATCAACAGGACAGTTGCCTTTTGCGAATTTTGCGTTTAACCAGCTGTGACCTATCGCGTTCATAAACTAGGCGTAAATATTCAATTTTTGTGTTTATTAAAGGTAGTGCTCGCCAAAATTTAAAATATATTAATGTTTTACTTCTAAACAGTATGGCCACCGTACTTTTAATAATTAAAGACAAACTCACTGAGTGGTCTCTAAAAGTGTACTTACGTTTAATAAACGTTAATGTTTTTCGAAATTTAAAACAAACGCTATTTTTCGTTTATGAGCTGTTACAGTCGTGTCCTCGACACGTGGTACACGTGGTAGGCCTACGTGATTGCCACTGTAGAGAATGCGTGTGCTTTACACGCATTATTAAGCATATTGCTATCGTTACACGATAGCAATATGCTCTGTAATGTTAGTGAAGTAATATACAGGGTGGCCCAAAAATAGTAAGCCATTACCAAATTGTCAATAAATCATATTAAATCGTATTAAAGCCTGCCAATGAGATTAGATTTTTCGTCAACTTAAGGTGTCAAACAAGTACGAGGCCTATAATATTTTCACTTGGCACTGTGTGACCTAATTTATGACGTCAATTATTGTTCGTGAACAATGTTTGGGTTATATAATGAGTTATATATGGGTTATATAATGCAAATGATGCAATTGCATCTTGCATCATTTCGTTTTACTAAACTATGAATTCCATTCTTAAATCATCTCTTAGATAGAAATTCTTGTAGAAAAATGTTTGATATCTATCTCTTCTCTTTTGAGGTTTTTAATTACAACTTAATTGCATACACTTAATTTTCCCCATAGCAAACCTTGAAGCACAGTAATGGATGACGCCAGAAATTAGGTCACACATAGAATATTCCATGGCAACGGATAATATTCTGGTGCTTCATTTTTACGTCAAATTTGATTTAAAAATCTCGCATTTTTGACGGATTTTCACTTGGACTTAATGATAATTCAGAAGTGGCTTACTTTTTATGGGTCCACCATGTACATTATGCAATAAAAGGCTTTTTCGCATCAGCATAAGTGCCCGGTTCCGTATAGAAAAGCAACTCATTACGAGATTGCCTGCTGATTAAGTGATTAAGCATGACGCATTTTCAACCGTTCAGCAGATCCGAACAACTATAAGCCATTTGTTTCTCGCGTCACAACTGACGTGCTTCACCCAGTCGGCATATAGAGTAAGATATCCATAAATTATATTGGTAAAACTTTTTATTAGGCCTGTTTTTCTGGTACACGAAGATTTCTCCGTTTTTTTCGTTTTACGTATTTTCTATGTGGCCAGAGTGCCTAAATCGTATTTCGTTCTTCATCGTCATCATCAGCAGCAGCATCATCATACACTGAAGTAACACTATCGAACAAGTGATCGCCTCACCTCATCAGTACATTACATTCAATGTCACAATGTAGAAAGAGAACGTTTAAAAGTCGAAAAAGGTACAAACAACAAGCGCAAGTTTATCTACGAAACAGTTCGTTATAACACCGTTTATAGGCTATAAAAGATCCTCATAATGAAGTTGTGTTCTGGAAGCGGCTCATTGTTAATGACCACTGTTCATTCGTTTTTACAGCTGACATAATAATCGCTGATTGCGTTTGTTTTGCGGTTGTAAGTTGCTGTGGTCGTCGCCTTCTTCATTTGCTGGGCGCCGTTCCACGCACAACGCCTCATGACCATCTACATCCGTGAGGATCAGTGGACTCCACTGTGGCTCGAGCTACAGAGTCATCTGTTCTACATATCCGGTACGATTTCCCGAATTTGTTCGTAAAAATCATACAACTACTTATCAATCAATCACTCAATCACGATGAACTTGTAGAGCGCCGCCCACAACACGTGGAGCAACGTGATGTATAAAAAAATTAGGAGACGAATAAAAATAGTTGAAATAAAATATTATAAAAGCAATAAAAAGGGAGATTTAAAAAATGCAAACGGTGAGTGGTTTTTAATGACCCTAATAAAGGTGAACTGTGGTTGTGTGTTGCAAAACACGACCCTGTGTGAGTTACGGCGAGTTGGCCGAAGGAGTGAAATAATGTCAGCGCGCACACAATGGACTGTTGGTCAGACTGCCGGTGGCGGAGCCTCGCAGACGATCCTGTAGTGTGAACGAGGCTTTAGCGAGTGCCATAAAGTCGCTGATCCTAACAGTCAACAAGTGCAAATCGCCCTCAATGCCGCATGCATGGGTTGTCAGTTGGACACTACGGGCAATTCCTATTTATTCCAGGCGACGGACATCTCTGGGGTACAGGACAAGAGCTGGCGTGAAGAGGATATAAGACATGAAGTCATGAATATCCATTATAGACTCTACCATCCAAAGCGACACCATTAGCTTACGTTATTCGACGCGAATGTTCACAGGATAAATTTAGTTCCTACAATGCACTTTCCAGTGATCAAGTGATCACCCAAGTTTGCCGCAGTAGTCAAAAGTAACCGTAAAAGTCTCTTAGTTACACTCCTGGCTTGCTAGATCAGAGGAACACAGCGGCGACGGCCACTTCAAGGGAAATTGCCCGAGGTGTCCGTCCACTGAAATCTTTGCCATCAAGCAAACAAGTAAATAAGTAAGTAAGTAAGTAACAAAAGCGATTTAAAGGGTATGATAACGACACAAGTCACTTCACAGGAACTACGTAAAGCCGGGAAAGGAACGACTGAAACGGCAAGTCTTCAGACGACTGCAGAAAACTCGTAAGGACGGCGCAGACGTTACGTGGCGCGGTATAGTTAGTTCCAGAGACGGGCAGCGGCGGCTACCGGAAAAGTTCGGTCGCCGACAGTCGACAACCGTGTACGACGGACGATCGGCGATGATGCCGTTGCCCAAGATGTCACGCAACCTGCCGAACGATGCTCCTCGGCTTGACTGCGGACACAGTGGACCGACCGCGGCCTTTTCACCGGCACGCTCCAGAAACACCGAAATTTATGGCTGCCGCTGCGCGCCTTCCACTGAACGGCCGATGTTGACGGTCGTCCGCCGGACACACTGCGCTTCATCGTTAACGCCTCCAGGCTCCTCGTATTTTCAGCGTGGTATTGTGAACACATCAGCGCCACCGCTTCGCCGCCGTCATTGTGTTCTGGTCCCGATATTGCTGTTCGTGGTGTCGCAGCTCGGCGAATTATCGGCAAATTATGACGATGTCTTGAGACGATAATAATACTACATATTGTTCATCGGATTAATATTTAAAATAAGTGTTGTCTTCGATTTCAGTTAGGTAAACGGTAGCTGTTACTGTAACTCAAAAATGAGTAAAGCAATTATTAACCGTAAAAGTCCGTAGCTCCAACTGCACTGAGAAAACTATCGCTGACTTGTAACAGTTACTTAAAAATTGTGAGTGGAATTTCACGTAGGACCGCCACCGTCTTGTGTTCTGGTCACTGATCGCATGTACTGCTTCCTGGCACATTGTATAAGCGCAGTAGTCCGTCACCGAGTCCTGTTGAACGATGACGCTCACATTAACTCCAATGGCGGATCCAGGGGGAATCACCGGGTGCCCGTGAACTAAACCACCGTCGTAGCGTTAACTGGGATTATTTGGACACTTGGACACATTACTTCTTACTACGTGTATCATTGCATTTCACTACTAATTTTGCATATATAACTTTCTATATTTATTGCTATATTTCATTGGAGCCCGAGTTTGTATTTGAGCAACTGCATGTTGACACTTGCTAATAAACCACTTTATTATTATAATTACTATTAGGCCTGTTACTTTGTAAACTCATATACAGGCCTATTTACGTTTAGTATAATATTAACCTGATCATTACTCGTGACCCTGTCCCGTCCCGAATTAATTTGCAAATGACAATAATTATTCCGATGATTCAGCGAAGTTGTGACCTCATTTTGAAGACTGAGGACCGAACTTTTGGCAACGACTTTTTGGCACTAGTGTTATTTTAAAACAAACGCAAAGGCGCGTTTTTAAAGTCGAAAGAAAAGCGTAGATACGTATAGCTTATTTTCGAACACTGCTGCCGAGCCAGCCGTTTGCCTCGTTCAACAACCTTTCCCGACAAAAGCACTCCATTGACCATATCTTAGGGCCAGTTCCATCGTCTCGGGTTAAGTTTTCTCGGAGGTTAACCTTCCATTAAACCCCGGTTAGCAAAAACGCGTCCCAAGAGCACTTAACAGCCGGTTAAATGCGAGTTAACTTAACCGAGGTCCATCGGCGGGATTAAATCACCGGTTAGCGGTTAAATGTAAATGAACTGGCAAATATGTTCACATGAAATCCGCAACAATTAATATGTATATACAAGCTATGTGTTCTGTAATACAGGCGTTCTGTACTTCGTCAGTACGACGGTCAACCCGATCCTCTACAACGTTCTGTCGCGGAAATACCGCCAGGCGTTCACGATGACGCTGTGCAACTCGTGCATGGACGACGCCACCCGACACCAGCTGCAGCGCGACGGTTTTGGAGCCTATTCCGCCTACTATTCGACGGCTCGCGCCAGCGCCAACGCTGTCGCCGACGGAGAGGACAGGACGTGGAGTAGTTCGAGGACTGCGGCGGCCGTCGTGGTGGTACGAGGCGGCACGCACCTGCTTCGCTCCTCCGCGTCGACCACCACGTCGACGCCGGCGGAAAGCAGGTCGCCGCGAGCCGTCACGTCCGCGGTGCGGTTCCACAACGGGTCCGTCAGCACGCGCTCGGTCGCCGCCGACGTCAACACCTCTTCGAGGACTCGATCTCGAGCGTCCGCGGCGTCTGTGGCGGTCAGCGACCAGCTTCCGCGCCGCCGACAGCCGCCGCTGCACGATCGCCTGGACGTGCCGTGCCGTCAAACGAGTCGCGGCAGCACTGACGGCTCAAGTGTCGCCGAACCGGAAGACTCGAGCACCCGACTGAGTGATTGAGTAGAGTTTAACGCCGCTTTCTCGACACAGGAGACGGCGACGATCTTGACAGCCAATTGTGTGACCGGTAGTGACAAAAATAAACAGTACGGGAAAAATTGGTCCAGTCAGCACAACGTAATAAATACAAAAGTATAGGCTACACACCGCAGGCACATACCATGTTTCACATGACGTTCGGTGAGGACGTTAGGAGCGCTTGTCCTACAGCTTCCGAGTGAATAAAACAATTCGGCCAGGAACAGAATGTGATAACGAAATATTTGAGTTATTGTTAGGTTAGGTAAACAAAACACGATAAAACCCACAATATTTAATTAATGCGGGTTTTCCCGGTGTCGCTGTGGGCTTAATACATACGTAGGTCTACAATACGCAGTGGGTGACTTTACAAAAAGAGTAGTACTTTTTATACCAAACTTCGGTCACAGCATATACTTGCAAAAATTTCCAATTTCAGTGACGACAGATTCGGCGTAACAAGTATTTATAGAAATACTTTTTATTTCAACACCAGTCTTAGCCTTTCAGATTAGCGGCTTAGTCTAACAAGTAGTTGTCTTTTTGTCAAATCACCAATATTTTGATTATTTTCATAATCTTGTGCCGACGACACACGAGGTCGAAAACCGGCGCCGATTTTCGACCCCATGTGTATTCAGCATTACGTTTACGTATTTGCAGTCGAAAGACGCGGAGAGATGCTGTCTTCGGCGCTTCACATCACTTAGGGAGGCGTACGGTACCTCATCTGGAAACGCATCCATGCAAAACAGTCCGACGCCGCCCAAGTCGAAATTGGCGGTACTCAAGCGCGGCGAATTTAATGGCGCGTTTTCAACGATTCGACGTCGGCAGCAATTCAGCCGATGTGATTGATAGCTTTCTGGCTAATATCGCAACGCAAACGCGCGATCAATGTTGGCGACTTGCGGTGTGGTTGGTTCCTTCCGACGGGGCGCGGGAACGTAATAAGCAGGAACGACAGTTGCTGTGGGATTGGTGGGGGCAAACTATACAATTTGCCCTACCAATATTTCGTAACTAAATATTGTAAAGCGTAGCTGCCACTAAATGGCATATTTTGAAGTAAAATGCATCAAAATCGATTTCGGCTGAAGCTCCGCCCTGCAAACCCCGCTGGGGGACCTTACAGCGCTCCCCCAGATCCCCTACCTGGATTTCAGCGGCCTACTTCTAAGGGAAAGGGAGGGTAGGGTAGAGGATATAGGAGAGGGAGGGGGAGTGGAGGAGAGGAGAGGGAAGGGAAGGAAGGGAATGGGAAGGAAGGGAAGACGGAGTATAGGGGCCTACTTCTAAGGGACGGGGATGGGAAGGGGAACAGTTAAACACTCGACATGGCTGTAATGGACATCGCTGTTCGTAAAAGTAGGTCTAAAGCATTTAGGATTACTGATCTCCACTGGCTCCGAATACTATTCAGTAGACACTGTCGGAGTCGTATCCGGTGCCCCACTTTGTGAGGTGGCATGTCTCTCAGTGTAGGCCACTTTTCAGACCATATTAGAGGCAATTCTCGACAATGCTGTCACTGCAATGCAGCCAGACCTCTTTTTAGGTAAAAATGCTTTAAATGCACCAAATTAGTTCAGCTATATGACCCGTCGGGCAACGCTCTCCAAACCCAACAGTCAGTTTGGGTAATAGGACGGGATGCATTTGGCCACAATCCAGTGATAATCCAAAGCACGACAAGCAAACAGTAACGACGGCAATAACAACAACGTGCAATGTTATATTGAAATCGTTACAGTAATGTTAGGCCTAATAGGTCAGTCATTACCATTTAGTATACTTTAGGCATACTCAGAGCCTAAAATAGTTTAGTACAACTCGTCCTTCTCTTTTCCATTGCCCTAACCTCCCTCCCTATCCTTTCCCATCCCCATCATATT
>Ga0056115_1002007_pt1 | contig 10183 bp, 7 predicted proteins | sample WorMetOlspDAHAB1_FD_77007 | JGI IMG/M metagenome (GOLD analysis project Ga0056115, IMG submission 77007) | Marine gutless worms symbiont microbial communities from Max Planck institute for Marine Microbiology, Germany - Olavius sp. DAHAB.1 ... | reverse complement strand
GTATAATATAGACTCAAACGTGTTGTGGCCACAGTCTGACATGCGGGCGCATAGATCATCAAGACTCCATTGTTACAGACGGACGAAAACGGAGGACTCAGGAAAAGTAGGAAGGGCCGAAGGGGGAGGGAATTGGAGGGAAGGAGAGGCGAGGGAACGGGAAAGAGAGGAGACGAAACGGGAAGAGTGGGGAGGGTAGGGAGCCCCCTGGATTCTAGAACACGGAAACGCTAGGCTATGATGGTGGCCAATACATCGAGCGACGGTCGGTCGTTCGTCGATTGATCGATAGATGTCGCTGTGCGGCGGCGGCGACTACGATGAGCGCAGACGAATAATGAGTGACTGCATTTTGCTGACTATTAGTGAGCATCAGCGTCCAGAATCGCACGAGACAGCGATCGACAGCGTCAAATTACGAGTGATCAATGCAGCGCTCTTCCAGTGATGTGCACAGAACTACTTTACAGCAGTACAAATGGATTTGTACTGCTGTAAAGTAAAATTTGAGAGCGTTAAAATGTCGCTTTTGTGTCTCTTCAGCTGCCAATGCAGATGCAGCGCTGAGCGTTCGGCCGAAGAGAAAAGGAAGCACGTTACACATGCAGTTCTCAATTCTGTTTAAAATGCCATCGATTAATGACCGCCAAAATTCAGAGCACCTCGCAAAATCAGGTGGACGAATTAATTCTGTTTCTATCACTGAGTTTATTTCGACTAATATGACGAAAAGTAGGGGTCTTTATGGTGATACACATTTTCAACTTGTAGCGTTGTGTTTAACTGATTTACCCATTATGCGTTCTGTTGCCAGAGGCAACAGAAGAGATGCAGTACGTATACAGTACACTCGCATAATGCATTTCGCAGTGCTAATTCTGCGAAACTTTATACTTAGTTCGCACGCACAAGTTCGCATAGTGTTCGCGATATTACGTTGCATTTGTTCAATTTTAAAACGTTATCAAGTCAACTTGACATTTAACATGGTCGAAATATTTCACATAGACTCCCGCGAATAAGAGAAAACTGCTGTCGTGCTTCTGTTTATATTCACTGATTATCTACAAAACTGTAACTGTAAACACGGCGGAACGGCAAATTATATGACTGGCGTGCAGTATATACGCGGTCACAATGGCTTAAATCTATCTACGGTTGTGGCCGTCGCCATCTTGTAAGGCATCGTGTAGCAGTGTTACCCAACTGTGCCTGCAAACTACACCAGTAGAAATCGTTGTCTGCGAATAATCTTGGCATAAGAATATATTTTAGCTCAGTTTTTCTTCACATTAAGTTTCCCTACAACATGGCAGAACGGTTTTATGACGTCACTGCAGCCCGTGGTCGCCATCGAGCACCGATCGAGGGTCGTCGGAATGGCCCGGTCGACTTATCGGCTATATAGTGAGGAGCGTGGAAAGTCGGTCTGGGAATACGGAAGACCGGCTTATAAGTCCATCAGCGTGCGTCCAATAACGTCCACTGAATTGCCAGATTAATGCCAGACCGGCCCACTCGAGGTCCGTCGATCGACTTGCCCGGCGCGGCGCCGAGGACCAGCTGTTATTACCGACGGACGGCGCCAGGAAGTGTTCCGACCGTCGGTCCGTCGCCGTCGTCGGCGGCGTCGGCGGACGGCATTGTCTGCGGCACGTATCATTTATTCGCCGGGCACGTACGCTGCCCCGTCCGGCCGTCAATGGACAGGCTGACCACCCGTCACACAGAGGCGCGCGCGCGCGCGCGCGTGCGATATTGGACCGAGTGGAGATGATACGGCCGACGCGACTAATTAACGGAACGCACTGTGGCCGTCGCCATGACAACGTCAGATGAATGGATTACGTTTCTGTGTCGCTCGTCTTCCCGCTTATTGGATTATCCTTCGACTGTGAAGAACAGTTGCCACTGATTACCACTAATAGACACTCAGCAAAACACTACTGCAAACTTGCAGTGCACTCTACGCCTACAATATAGGCCTGCTGTCAACTCAAGTTACTCAACGTCACTGCTATAATTCACTGGAAAAAAGATGTTAAATTTTTTACTTTCTATCAAAGCCCTGAAAATGATCGACCCATGTGGCTTGATCCTGTGCTGCTGTATTTGTGATATTCAGTTTTTCGCACTAAATTCCAATTCTCATGCTGTAACCGTGTACTTGCGGACAGTGGTGATTCGCAGTTAAGAGTGCATGCACAACTTCATTCATTTCAGTTAATGCTACGAGAATAATTGCGTTAGTTTGCGTAAACACGCTCGTTTTATTCACATTATTAGTTTCGGGTAGCCAGTATCACGGACACGCCAGACATGCGGTTACCTTCCCACGCACAGAACAGCTACCCTTTTGGTCGGTACCAAGTTATACTGCTTGGTGACAGCGGAAAAATTTGCGTGTGCATAAGCGGCTTACAGGTGGCCATCGTCGGTAGGGCAGTAGGTGAGACTCAAACTCGCGACCTTTCGATCACGAGTCTTACTATGTAACCACTCAACTACTGAGCAGTGAGCAGTACAGTTTACCTATAGCCATGCACTCTACAAAGAAAAATAAGAATAAGAATTATGTTTATTTTGCCATAATAGCAGTAACAATGTATTATCTTTACGGCTGGCTACCATCAGATGGGTTTAAAACGCATATCGCTCGTCATCCATAGTTCCGTACCTTGTGGTATCAACCGTATACACACTGAGCACTCAGAAATGTCACATTCATGTCCATGTAGTTACAGCTGTAAAACACATATTAATACTAGGACCCTAGTTACGGCGTTATTAATGAGCTGATGTGATGTGTTTGTAGGGTCAGCGTCGGAGTACTGCGACTGGGAGACTTTCAACGTGTCTTGCCAGGCGGACGAAGTGATAGCGGTCAGTCGAGCTCGGTATGGCCGAATGAGCCTTGGTCGCTGTGTGACCACCAACTACGGCAGCATCGGATGCGGCGCTGATGTGACTGCTTTCCTCGACAGCGAGTGCTCGGGCCGCCGAGCTTGCGCAGTCAACGTCATCACGCTGTCGCAACTTCCGCTGCAGACCAACAAGCCTTGCCCACCCGAGTTCAAGTACTACCTGGAAGCAACGTACGAATGCCTCAAAGGTAGCGTGCGATATGCACCTGCGTCGAAGTGAATTTTTTAGACAGTCTCTAATTGATCCATCATGTTTCAGTCCTGCGATTTTCTGGCCTGGAACTTTCAGCGTTCCGATAGTATTATGTTACATCTGTTTTTTCTCTGTTTTAGTCGATTTTATTCTTTGCCTCCTTTTTACTTATTTAACACCGTAAGCACCTACATCCATGTCTTGTAGGCGGGGCTGCAGCTAACGAGTAGTTTTCTACTCGAGTACTCGTCCGAGTACATTAACGAAGTCTTCGATTACTTGATTAATACCGAACATAGTTTAATCTGCAAACAGCGTACCTGGGGCCCGCCCGAAGGGTCAGGCCTTGAACACGCGTGATCTTTCAACCTCGTAATTTAGTCAGTAAGTAAACAACTGACGTCGCATCGATGGTACCGTAACGTTGTGCACTGGCTCTAGCCTTTATCCCCGCTTTTTGCTGCGTAGCACCCCCACCCGCTCTACATGTATGTGTTCAGATCTGTTTCCAGGCTGCCGGCAAGTTGCAAATGAAATCTCGAAGCCCCGAGTTTCCATAAATTCCAACAATTTATCAATAGACTGCAAAAAAGACTGTAATCGGAAATGGAAATTTGCAACCGGAAATAGAAAGTAACGAGTATTCGAGTAGTAAAAAATTACTCGAGTAGTTTAATACTCAAGTAGTACTTGAGTACTCGCGGCAGCCCTACTTGTAGGTGCGTATAGGTGCTATTTATATGCATTTGCATTGAATGGTTGATTGATTGAATATGTATTTTGTGTTTGTTGACAGTGTATTCGAACGTGAATGGTTCCACTCCATGTCCATCCAGTTCCTCCACGTCGACGCCGGTGGTGCTCGACCAGCTCAGCGAGGGTCTGCTGGCAAGCGCCGTCACTCTGGAGACAGGCGTCGGAGGTCCCGCGTGTCCGTGGATTATCCGCGTCCAGCCGCATCAGCGCATCAACATCACCCTGCTCGACTTCTCCGTCGCGTCGTCGCCGTTCGACGCCGACGGCGCACCTGCTGCCCGTCGCGGTCAGCAATACCGGCCGTCGTCGGGGCGCGCGACGGCCGCGGCGGCCGACGCTTGGGATGGCCCGATGTCGATGCCAAGCTGGTTGGGAGCACCTTGCCACGAGTACGCAGTGTTGACGGAAGGCGGCAGCAGCGTCGATGGATCGTGGTCGACGGCAGGCCGGAACGCAACCGTGTGCGGCCGTCGACGTCGCCAGTCTCCGGTCTATTTGTCAGACACGAACGTCGTACAAGTTCGAATTGATGTCGCCGCCAGCCGTTCGCACCGTTTTGTCCTCAAGTACCAAGGTGTCGGTCTATCCAACAGCTCTGTTTGCACTTTTTTCGTTTCAGTGATGTCAGATGTAGTCCTATTTGGTATTTATTGGGCTTCGCGCCTGTCTGTCGGTTTGCCTATCTGTCTTGTGTCAACCGTCTTGTCAATCGCGAGACAAGACAAAGAAGATATTCGGCAAAAACGAAGAAAAACGGAATAAATTACTTCAACCTAATAAAAATGAATACAATAGGGGTCTGATCATTCGATCAAATTTCGAATGTCAAAAACGTGAATTTTTACGTTTTTTCAGCTGTTGCGCACGTTTTCTCGAACACTGCACACTGTTGTCCAAAAACACGTTGAGTTTAATGTTAAAATATTTGGACAACTTCAAATGTTCTGCTGAAACGTTAACGACTAGAGTATCTGTCGTGAATAGCATGCATGTTGTGTATTAAAACGCTGTGCTTGTCACAGCTGGATGTTTTGGAATGGAGTAAAAATCTGTGAGGACGGAGATTGTACGGCGGGAGTGATTGTGCTGGAAAAGTCCTAGGAGTTAAGATAGCTGTCAAATGAAGTTATGGAGGTGAAGACACTGACCATAGACAACGTTGTGGCGTACTGTTTATATTATGTGATTGAAATTACGCACAAAAATCACAAACTGGAAACCCCTAGAACGAAATGGAAAAATAAACTTAACACAAGGAAAAACGAAATAAATAAAAATCAATACACAGTAATTATGACAGTTAAATTGCGATACATTTACAATACACCTATATAATAATAGTTCACTTTAAGCTGTTGCATCGATGTAGCTTTCGGGTGTCCGCCGCCGGTGGCGCCGTCTGGTGCGTGGGTGACACACAGTTCCCATCACGCTCTGATCCAGTGCAATGCTTCCGACAGCGATGAACTTCCGGTACGCTGGCAGCTGACGTGTCGAGGTACCAGCTGGCACGGACATGTCGGCAACTGCACCGGGTTTGCGTATCGGCTCGAAGCTGCTACCCAGGAAAGTAAGTAACGGTTTTCGTGCCATTTTGTGCCGATAGCCTTTGCACACAGTGGCCTTGCTGGTTGTGAGTTATGTTTTGATCTTTTCCATGCTGCTATGGTATTGGCTACTGACCAGTGGCACCAGAACCACAGAGCACGGGGGACGTGCCCCCAATTTTACAAATGGATGGGCACTAGAGGGCACCATGGGGCAAACAAGAAACATACAAAAATGTACTGTCCATCACGAAAGCGCTCACAAAATCGACTAATTGTGCATGTAGAGCCAAAAAGTGGAGGGACACAACAAAAATAATTTTTTCCGACACTTTGCTCCGAGCATGTGCCCCCCTCCACTTTGAAATTCGTTGCGGCGCACCTGCTACTGACAAGTGACGTTGATCGACGAATAAAACATGCCATTATTGAGTCTGTTTCGCTACTAGCAGAGATTACTGTGAATTCATGGTGCAGTAAAATATGGAGGTTAAAATTGAAGTTAAGGAAAAAATTTTAAAAAAAATCCCACTCAAACATGTATAAACTCACATGATAAGTGTCACTATCGTCAACATCCTGATTCTTTTGACCTACAAACTGCAGCCTAATAGGACTACAGACGTCAAATTGACGAAAGGGACCTGCTACCTGTAGCTCTTCGTGTGAGTCAACAAATGAAATGCAAATAAGCTAACGTAGGCCTATAACTTGTTTGTCATAAAAGTAAGTATGTAGGTTATGTGTTAATTGCTATTCAAAAATGTATTTTGTGCGTGTGTATAGGAACTGAAAATTCGTGGTTCTTGGCACCTTACGGTGAGCACAGAGCACTGTGTTACGTTTCTACTTCATACCTTTATTAACAAACTTGTTTAGTGCGTTCGTTGACAAGAGTGTTCAATAGACCTGCGTGTAGCCCTATCACAAGTTCACAACGATAGTTTCAATACAGCAGAAGCCAAAATCGATTTTGATGCGACGTAATTTTACCCCAATTTTGTTGGGGAGGCTCACGCATTTTCTCATATCTGTATTCTCTGTCATCTTAAATGAGTAGTCTATAGCTATATTTTTGCTGCTGGTGCAGGGCACCATCGAATTTCAATAGGCCTATGCTATATTGTACGCTGTCTGTTTGTTCATTGACTGTGGTTGTCACTCAAGTCAACACTGTCAACTGTGTTGTCTTAACAGGAATTCTGATTGTTGTTGCTTTCGGCGTACTGATTGGCGTCATCGTCGGAGTGCTGATGCTACTGGCTGTCCTCGCATATATGCGCCAGTAAGTTGACGCCACATTTGCTGTTTTACTGTTTCCGCTCTACGGTGGCGTCCCCTGGCGTATCAAGTTGTAACTGAACGTTCCACTGTACACGGATATTCGCGAATGTGAAGGCAGTGGGCCTAAGTAAGTAAGTAAGTAAATAGGCTATTTTATAGTGCGCCCAAAAGCCAGCTGGGCTGGCTTCATCTGCCGCACTTGTCTACATTTGAAACGCCAGAGCCTAGACTACGCATGGTCCCATAATAGATGTTTGCTCTAGTCCTAGTTCATACAAGCATAGTATTACATACATACTACGTAGGCCTGCGAGGCTGGTATGCTGGTTTGCTCGCGTCTGGAACGCGTTTCCGTCCTTCGTCACGGACTCTTCAACGATATCCGCCTTCAAGCGTCACTTACAAACGTATAGGCTACCTCTTTGCGAGGTCCCTGTCATCAGTGTGGCAGTCGTTTTTTGACCTTGTTCAGTGTTATCGAAGCTGTTCGCTGTACGACACTCTAATATTAAATATTCGTGTGATGATGCTGATGATGATGGTGGTGGTTAAGGTGACCATATTTCTGATAGCCAAAACCGGGAAAACCGGCGGCGCAAAGTCCGGAGGTGCGCAGCGCCGGACGTCCTTGGTGGGAGTGAGTTTGGGAGGGGGTCGCCGCTTCCCGATTGCGGGGATTCGGGGTGTCGCCCCGCGATTTTTTTCAAAGTCTGCATGCAATTTGGTGAGTTTTGAGTCAATCAGAAACGGCATAATCATGTGGAAACAAGTTGCTTAGCATCATATCTGCTTGATCATTGATGAGTCACAATTATTTCTTCAAAATCCGGAAATCACGACAGAAACGGGACGAGCCGTGAAAACAGGACAAAACGACGTCGCGTTTGATGCCAGAATTTTTTTCTGGACAGACACCGCAAAAATGGGACTGTACCACTCCCGGGATAAAAAGGACTGATGCTCGCCTTAAGCGTGGTCGTTGTCCGTCCCACTGTAGCTGCGGTATTTTTGTCCGTTGTCGACGCTCCGATACTCTGCTGTGTTCTGCAAATTACACTGAGTGTGTGAAATAGGAGCGAGCTAGACCTAAATTGGAAATTGTTAGTGGGCGCATGTGTGGCATGTGAGAAATGTGGTGGGTATGCTTTTAGAAATAGCAGTGTTGTCTAACAGATGATGCATTTCATATTCCACGAAGCCTACTGTCAGCAACTTGAAGCTTTGAACTTCAGCAGACGTATTATATTATAAGCCCCATATTCCTACCTGGCATTGTAGGCCTACTTGTGTGATCATAGTTCTAACGTGTTATTTGCAAGGGTTACTTTTAATTGTTGCCTTTGATAACCTGCCACGTCGCATGAGGTAGTTTGATGAAACAGCATTTGTCACATGTGCTAACAGGCTGCTTAACTATATTGAGTTCATTGTTATTGACATTGCAGAAGCATTCTATCGACATGACACTGGATGTATGTGTAGGCGTCGTCAACGCAAGATTCGCAGTCGTTCTCAGTACGTTCTGCACGACGCCGAACTAACCGGAAGTACACAGACGTTCGACGGGCGCGACAACAAGCAGACCGGAAGTAGTATTTGCGTTGGAAGGCCCATCTACAAGCCATCGTGCGGCACGTGGCAGAGAACGCGGCCACTTCCGGTCCCACGACCGCCAGTCGACAACGACGAAGACGTGAGCGGCGGAAGAACACGTGATGACGATGACGTCATGGCAATGACGCCGCTGACGTCGGCTTGTAGCGAGCACCTGTTAATGACTTCCGGTGCTGAAGACGGCGTGTTGAATATAGTCGGACCGGGACCGTGCTGCACGGCGTCTTCTTTCGCTGTCCAACCCGACTGTGTCGAGTCGACGGCCGGTCTACGATGCCGCGCACCTTGCGACCAACGCGGCGTTTGCTGTCAGAGCAACGTGGGTGGCCCTGGCCCGATCGCCCACGGCAGAACGCGGTCGACTCCTCAGCCGATCGATGCCACCAGACTCCTGCTATTCGGAGGCGACGGTGGGTCCCATCTGCCTGTCGCGACGTCTGCCGGCGGCACCGGTTATGAGCGGTGTGTTGTCGACCGGGCGCGTAAGGGCGGTGCGTCATCGGGCGTCGGTCCTTACTACTTCAAACTGGACCTCACATCAGGAGACCGTGCGGCAGCGGCAGCAGCGGCGGCTGCGGCTCAGTCGACGGTCGGCGACGGACCCGCATCTTCGCCGTGTATGATGTGCGTTCAGCAGCAGCAGCATGCTACGTTGCCACGTCGCGTGACGCCGAGCCCTGCGCCTCCGCCGCGAGGACCGCGATATTGACACCATCCACTCTGGTGCAGACAGTCACACTGCACTGTCGAGATGACTGAGTGTTGGCCTTCTCCACGTTTAGCTAACTATAGTCTGCATACGTCCAAATTATGAATTTCACTAAAACATCCCCGTTGTAAATGTTGAAAAATATTCGAAGTAAGATGTATAGCTTGTAGCGCATTAGGTTCAGTGAGTTCTTTTAACAAGTATTGCGAAAAGTCTGTCACAAACACAATCTCGCTAGTGCTATTGTCATGTTTAACAATCTGTTGGTGGTGGTGCGAACAATTAATGCGGTCGACATTATAGGTTTCCGTAATTAGAGGTTACGCCGTATGGTCTAAGTTTCTTCCGTGGAAGATGTTTTTGGCCTATTATTCCTGTCATTGAACTAATGTCCAACAAATGTTCATTGTTCATTTTAAATTATGTATTATTACAATGTCAACTGAGTTTTAGCTCTTGGTTTATGTGTCTGCTGATCAGGCATAGCTATAGGCCTGTCGCTAAATCGCTAACACGTTAACAGCAGATGATCGCCTAATCGCTGTGTTTGACGCCAGCTTTTATGCCGATAGTTTGGGACGCACATATTACAGTGAGTCAGCGACTATGCCTTTATTAACTATTAATTCCTTCATAGCGTGAATTAAAGGTCAATTTAGATTTATGTGCGTAACTAGGATCCTGCTGTAGAACTTGTAGCAAACAAAATGCACTTGTACATAAAAACGAAGGGCAAAAGTTGTTAAAATGGTTATAAACGTCTATTACAGTTGTTGACAATAAAGCGATTTAATTGAGTATTCGATAGTATAGTATCCGGTTAGTTGACGGCACAGCTGATAGTCAACAAATCGCCGACAATTTTGCTAAATATTTTAGTGAGGCTTGCTCTATTCAGTCGCAAGAGGGCGCTGATACATTAGCTGAGATCTATAAGTCGCTACGAAACAATTGTGTAGGCCTGCCATATCTTAAAGAATATGATTTTGGCACAGAGTTAATTGAAAATATATTAATGTCTATGAAGCGAGGTAAGGCTGCAGACTTTTACGGTCTATCAGTTGAACATTTACAGTATTCACATCCAATTATTTGCTGTGTTTTAGCCAAATTGTTTAACTGGTTCATGCACATTGGTCGTGTTCCCTCACACTTT
>Ga0056115_1002005_pt1 | contig 10187 bp, 4 predicted proteins | sample WorMetOlspDAHAB1_FD_77007 | JGI IMG/M metagenome (GOLD analysis project Ga0056115, IMG submission 77007) | Marine gutless worms symbiont microbial communities from Max Planck institute for Marine Microbiology, Germany - Olavius sp. DAHAB.1 ... | reverse complement strand
TGTTGTAAGTCTGTACTAAATATTCTATGTGTGACCTAATTAGTGACGTCATCAGTTGCTGTGTTTGAAGCTGCGACATGGGTAAATTAAATGTATATGACAAAGTCATGATTGAAAATCAGAAAAAGGATAAAATATGGAAATCAAAGAAATTTTTACATAAATCTCAATCCAGTAGATAGTTTAGGCATGGAATTCACAGCTTGTTATGTCGAGCTGATGTCAGAGGGAGCGCTGACATCATTTACCGTATGTGACGCATGTCGTTACTTTGTAGGTCATGCATAGTTATTGACGCCAAAAAGTAGGTCACGCAGAGAATATTTAATACTGACGGATAATATTATAGTGCTTGACTATTTCTTTAATTTGACGAAGAAATCTAACTCACTGGCAGACTTTAACACGATTCAACACAATTTTTTGATAATGAGGTAGTGGCTTACTTTTTGGGCCACCATGTACACTACAGAGTGATCCAAAAATTAGCTCCTATACCGACTGGCAATAAAACTACATTTTTGAGTTAAATTTTAGTGAAAAAGAAGCACTAAAATATCTTGAACTGATGTAAAATATTGTATTTGTGACTTAATTTGTGGCTTGAAACTTCGACATAAGCAACATAAGTGCGGGCTAAATGATAAAATCTTAAGAGAAAACCTGAAAAAAAGAGAAAAATAAAGATTTAAGAAAGTTTACACGAATACACGAACTTTCATCTGAATGGGACTGGATTCCATAGCTTTCCAACGTAAACTGATGCAAGAATTAATTTCACTTTATAACCCATATTGCTGCGTTGTGGGTCAAGCACATAAATTGACCTCACAAACTAGGTCACGCACAGCATATTCAACACAAACTCTGATAGTGCTTCTTCGATACTTTAATTCGACAAAAATCGTCTCTGAGATACCGCATGAGCCTACCGTTCCAAGACACGTCTCTGCAGCTGCAGTTTTTGACGACATAGTCCGCCTGGCAGTCGGCAAGACATCGCGATCGGACGTAGGTCTCCGACGACTCACAGTCTCCGTACGGGTACGGCATTTCCACGAACTATATATACACAGTGCACGACACCACTGTGCGATATTCATTAATGCTGTCGAAATATATTCCTACACTTAAACTCGCTCATTTTTTTCTCCTTCAAAGATAACCTAAAGCCAGGGTCGAAGCTGCGTTGACACGCGAGAGGCAAAAACCTTTTTATTTTGGAAGAGGTTTCCATTTGACATGTTTCCTCAAACCCCATAAACGGATTTGGGGCTAAAGAATAGGGGGAAGAAGAAAGAGAAAGGGGAGAAAAGGAGAAAAAAGGGAGGCAAGGAAGGGGACTGGGAAGAACACGACAGGAGGATAGGATAAAGGGAAGAGGAGAGAGAAAATTAGGGCAATTAATGGGGAAGGGAAAGGGGAAGAAAGAGGAGGAGAGGGGATTTTTTCCAACTGCTTCCTTTATACTGATCCTGGCAACGGCGCTGAAAGCGCAGTTGCGTTAATCAACTTAATCTTTGTCGAAACTGATTTCAGACAAAATGAGTTAAGTGCTGATAATCTATGCAAGTCGATGGGTAAAACCAACGCACAATGTAATGCGCCGATGTTGCAATTGTCTCTGACCTTGTGTAGTGTCACACAAAGGCCCCACATTCAACCGTTGCTCGTCGTAACACAAAGATACGAGCAGGACAAAAAAAATCCACAGTATTCGTAACTATGCGGCATATTTTGCCATCTTCTGTATAAGACCGACTGGACAGTCATCACTGGTGCAGAAGCGAAGCGGGATCATATTAATATGGTCAACTGACGTTGAAACGACCACTGACCGATTTTGAAGCAACCTACAAACTGCCGCCACTTACGTATGTTGGAGTGAAGGCGATCTGAGTGAGGAATCCCGGTGAAACTTTGAGTCCTCGTTCGATCATCAACGGCTGCTCGTCAGGATCGTGCAGTAGAATCTGAAAGTTTCAAAACAAGAAAAATGAAGTTACGTTCATCGCATCGATATGGTATACCTAGAGGATGTGCCGAAAAAGAAAAAGCCTACCGAATTTTCAGTTAAATCGTATAAAAACGAGGCTTTGATTTTTTTAGCAAAATTTGAATGCCAAAGAAATGCTATACGATATGGTATAAATAATTATTGTATTATAGTGCCAAATCATTTCAAGTAGTCCTAACATATCCGAGTACATCTGTGGTAGATAATGGACTCATCGGAATTAGGCTACGCTACAGGGTGTCACAAAAATTAAGCCAATGTCAATAATCATTAAGAAGTATTAAAACCGTCACAGAGGCTAGACTTTTCCACCAATTTTGAGTATAAAATAAGCATTAAGTATAATATATGTTCGTATTGAGTATTATATGTGTGACAGTGGCCAAATTTTTTTACGTCATTTGTTGCTGTGTTTGAAGTTGCGTTGCGGGTAAAATCAATGTATAGGATAAAATCATTAACCAGAACCAGAAAAAAAGAAAACATGGTAATCAAAACAAGTTGTACACAAATCTCCATCTAACAAATTGTTTAGGAATGGAATTCACAGCTGCTAAAGCAAGCTGATGCCATACATCATTTGACGCATATCGCTACTTTGCGGGTCGGGCGTAGTTATTGACGTTACAAAGTAGGTCACGCATGGAATATTTAATACCGACAAATAATATTATAGAGCTTGATTGATACTTTAATTTGACGAATAAATCTAATCTCATTATCAGGCTTTACGATGATTTAATACGATTTTTTATATTTGGAAGTGGCTTACTTTTTGGGGGCCTCCCTGTACTTCGAAAAAGAGCCACTTGCAAGACTCGTAAATTGCCATTCATATGAGTACGACTCCATCTAGCTGTCAAACTCCTGTAACCAAATTGCCGGTAGACCACATGCCGGAGCATCTATGTATAATGCTCACACGAAATCCGGTGGATGCAGAGCTTGCGTACATATAGTTGTTCTGGTCGACGAACAGCGACACCTGGAGGCCACTGGTCGAACCGGGTTGGCGGCTTGTATGCGAGAAGTTCTCTGCAGAGGGACATTAAATCGTGTTATAACTAGGGAAAAAAGGATGTGTACTAGATGAGTAACCAAAAACTCACGCACACGTCAGCCCTTCCCGCCTCACCAAATAACGTTCGTTATGAATTAAGTCATTCACATCGCATTAAAATGGACATAACTGAGACATAAAAGTCTCGTTACTTCAAAAGTTGCTATCGTCGCCATTAAAGACCGATCGCCAATTTCCTAAAGCAGCGTATGCGTTGTGTTTCTTTAACGCATGCGAGGCTAATTCGAGCATGTGATCTAATCACAAATTTATCTTACGTAAAATCCAACATGCAAAACGCGCGCACAGCCACTATCGCAACGTCGACGTTTAAGCACGATTAGGTCAGGAAAAGTGAGTGAGTAGAGTTTAGCGCCCAACCCGACTCAATATATGCCATTTCGGAGGCGGGAGCCTGGAGAATTTAAAGTTCATAACATCATGATTTCGTAAGAAACAGCATTCGATACAATAATTAAGACTTGAATACAACGCACTTGCAATACTAGAAGAAGAAGGAAAACAATTAGCATAGACAGTAAAGTCGCTTGGGAAAAGATGCGATGAGCTCGTTTCCTTTATCACCGTTGTTCGTCGGGGGATGAGACGAAGGCGATGATCCAGACATTCATTGCAAGTCGACTGGACTCAGACAACGTGCTGTACTGCGGCATCAACGACGACCCGATGCGACGCCTCCAGTCGATCCAGAATGCTGCCGCTCGATTGGTGACTTGACAATACGACTGCATTTAGTCAGTTTTCCGTCAGCTGCATGGCTTCCTGTGCGGCAACGGGTCGAGTTCTAGGTCGCCACCCTCGTCCTCCAAGCGGTGTCTGGACCACACAGCTGTTGGCTGGACACACTCGTAGCTACATGGATGATGATTTCCGCCTAGTCACCGTCGCTCGCTGCACGAGACTCGTACGCTTCTCATCACTCGGACGCGGACCAACGTCGTCGACAGAGCCTTCAATGCAGCTGGACCTCGAGTCTGTAACACCTATCTGCCGAAAACCTTAGACTTTGTTAAGCAGCTGACAGTCGCTGAAGATATTTGGGACCACATCGCAGTGTGAGCCCGTCCCCATTTCTGGCGCTTTAGAGATCCTCTTACTTACTTTCTTACTTACTTATTTAAGTTTCAGCAGGCGAGGGTTAGATCCAATTAAGCTAGCATACAACCCATATTGGCCGGATGGCCGGCTCATATTCACAACCGTCGCCTTTAACTTACTTACGCCAGTAGACCTATATATACGCAATCCTGGTCACAGGGCGCACTACTATTACTGCCATAAATATAATAGGCCTACGACAAGACGAGATTTCCCGGATCCCAGAGCACACATGTGCACAAATTAGGCCTATGCGCATGTCTGCGTTATGGTTGCATAAATTAGCAAATCGACCCATAATTATTGCAGGTGACTATGCGCCTGCTATGCGCAGCTGAAACGACGGTCAGTGGCGAAAAGTCTTACTAGTGTTGAATGACAGGCAGAATCCCATGTTTGTGACGACTCGCTCGAAGTAGTGCGTGTAATTGCAGTATGCTGCTTTGAATTGACACTGCGTCAAAACACACACACACACACACACACACACACGTACATATACGAGCATTTTCGAGAGAGTATTAAAAAGAAAAGTCCTTCCTGAGCTACTTGGCCCATGGACTGCACTGATCTCCTACTCTATGACCCTCAGCTGGCACCAGCCAAACCTGCAAGACACGCGGGCAAGTGTGTCACAACGTGAGCTTATACACTGGTGTAAGTGTACGCTCGAGCAAGACTACTGCGTTCTGCTGACACGAGGACACTGACTGTCCATCGAACCTCCAGCTGCTTCAGGGACAGGACCTTTGCAGCTGCGGCCACTCGGGTGTGGAACAGTTCGTCGGCTGACTTACGAAAGGCAGCGTTGTCATACTCCCGGTTCAGGCGGTCGCTGAAGACATTTTTATTTGTACAGTCCGACCACAGCGCATTGTGAACTTTTCCTTTTTAAACGCGCCATGTAGAAATAGTCGTACTTACTTACTTACTTACTTACTTACTTACTTGTACCAAATTATACAAAGCTTAGAGACAGAGGCAAAGTATGTGAACAACTTGTCCAGAGGTTGCACTCGACAGTGCTTATTTCGCACTGTATACGGTCGTTATGCGTTCTTTTATGCGACAGAATAAACAAACTACAATGTTTGCAGCGTGAACTAGATAATGGCACAGGTGACCAGCGTGCAGTGCGTTTTCTAATTTCGCTCGAACCCACAAGTGACGACAGGCAGCCATAGTCAGTAGCATTATTTGACAGAAACAACGAAGTAGAAGAGAACATTGCACAGACTACATGGACCAGATTTGCAAAACATCTGTATTGCAAACGCACATGAAAAGTCTGGAGTGAGTGAGTGAGTAGAGTTTAACGCCCTACTCGACACAATATAGGTCATTTCGGAGGCGGAAGAGTTTTCGTACCATGATGAGAGCCTCCTCTGGCGACTGAGATACGAACTCGAACATTTGATACCAGTCGATGCCCATCTGATCCAGATTGTACCCCGTGTAATCGGGAGTGAATCCTGGCGTCGGAAATGGCGGAAACATGGACCCAATTATCTCTGCGAATCCTGTAATATAACCAGCGCGGTGTGTATTAACCGTTGCATATTAATCCCGTTTCTGTAGGCCTAGAGTTGTGTTGCTTTGACGGTTTTACGGCTGCCAACATAATGTCAATAAGCGTATTTGTACAGCGCGTCGTCTGTGAACTCGCTAATGCGTTCAGTGTGCCAGTACCGTGCGAACAGGAACGTATTTTACAAACAGCCTCATTTCGTTTTGTGGACGGGGCCCTAAAGACTGTTTTATGTAGTGGGACTTGCACAGTTGAAAGCCCGGCGGCCCAACTTGCAGGATGAGGCCAGCAGAACGCGCATGCCTTTGGCTTCAAAGTGGCACACAGCATGCTGCCAGGCAGGAGCGGACTGACTCTTCAAACCGACCCTGGCTAAGTAGGCAGACCGGCCCCATCAGCTATGGCATAACGTAATCTATAGGAGATCGGGGACCCCTGCACGAAAATCCAAGTACCCAGATAAGGGCCCCTTGGCCCCTCCCCTCCCATTCTCTCATTCCCTTCCCTCTTCTTTTTGACTTTGTCCCTCGCTCCCTTCTTGCCGGGGGCGCTGAAAATGCAGGAGTGGAAAATGCGGTAGCAGATAGCAGGGGTGGAAAATACAGGAGCGATAACGCGTGGAAATCCGTCAGAAGAGATACCATAAGATACCAGTAGTTAAACTAACGTGAATCGGTCTTAGACAGGCCGTGAACAATGCTCATGAACAGCGTTAGGGTAAGGGATGCCATAATTATTGTATCATCTTAATTCAGTTTCTTATAAACTGACTCTGTGCTGTACCGTACGTAGGCCCTATATATTGAACTGTGTTAGTATGTCATACGCTTATTCATGTTTGCACGTATATATGTTTCTTTGTAATTACAATGCTTTTCTTTCGAGTGAAAGCTTGTGTCGGATAATATCAAATACATGCAACTTCAGTGAAACTAACAATGATAAACAATCAGCGTTTATGTTTAGCATTTAAACCCGGTACATTTTATGTTCACTGCTATATACCTTGCATCACAACATGAATGCTGCATCTAGTAAGCTATTACTATAAAAAAGGCCGCCAGTATTTTAAATGCAAGAAAAATCACCCTTTATTCACTCAGAAGTCTGAAAACAATTTTACGGAATTAACTTAAAGCCGTATCGCTGTATAATATCGGTTCGGCTTTCCATACGGCTAGTCTACTCCTGCATTTTCCACTCTGCTACCTGTACTCCCGCATTTTCCACTCCCGCATTTTCAACCCCTGCATTTTTGACCGTATCACATTTTCCACTCCCGCATTTTCAGTTGCCGTTTCTCGCCCCTTCCTTGCCCTATGTTAATGGGATCAGTCATTTGACCTACTACAACATTTGACGTGGCAGCCCGCCTGGACGCCGGACCAACCGGCCAACCTGGAAAGTGCCAGGCAGACAGGCGGCCCCACAGACCTATAAATAGAGTAGCGTGGGCGGCCCAGTCTGCTCCTGCTGCCAGGTAGTCTTGTGTGCGGCCATTCAGACACCGGTACACCACGACCGCCATCGTGAACGTTACACTATCCCAGATGTGAAACCAGTGGAGCTTCCTGTCAGTGGGCAATGCCAAGCGAAAGTTAAGAGGAAATTTACACCGCAGGACTGTACATCCTTTCATTTCGTCCATTTATTTCCAGTCCCGGGCATTATCAGTCTCCGTGCTTTTATCTGCCAGTGTCCAGTCCCGTGATGTTCACCCGCTGCATTTTCGTCAACCATTGCCAACACCTGCATATACTTCAATTTTCAATCCCGTTTTTCACCGTTCGTCACAGTCCAGTCTTGCAACTTCAATCACCGCTTGAATGCCTACGACGATGACGATGACGAAGAAGTTCATTTTGCCGCTGACAAAACAAGCAATTACGATCGCCGACACAAAACAATCACTCACCGAGGGCTGTCACCTTTTCCAACGACGCACGATTCTCGTTGCAGATGGTGACTGTCGGGAACCTCAGCTCTTCCGCGTGTTCCACTCGCACGATGACGTTCACCGGATAGAGGGCGTAATAGCGGACGCGGTTCTCGATCTGGTACGTGGTAGCCTAAAGGTTTCGGAAAATAGCTTCGGCACACGAAGCCACCCGGCAGCAAGATGGAACTGACAGCGCAGAGACTGTGCGGACGCACTCGAAGCATGCTATGTTCCGGATCGCGAAAACAATCGCCGCCGACGAATCAAATCGTTAAGGGTAGAGCTCGCAGGACACCGTCGGATGCGGACTGCGGTTCTCGATCTGGAAAATGGTGAAGCCGGCTCCGACGAGGATGAGCAGCAGCCAGGCGGACCTGCGTATCGTCGACGCGGCTGGGTTGGCGACGTAGCGAATTCCGACGACCGACACGTCGTCGGCGAACGCCGCCAGCGACTCGAGCCAAGCCGGTTTCCTTCGAGCTCGCTGGCGATGTGCTCTGCCGGCGGTGAGTTTTGCGCCATCCTGTGCGTCCCACGCTACGACCACGCCACCGTTCTCCACACTGTTTGCTTCGTCTTGCGGCTCGCTGGCTCCGCGTTCTACGCCTTTGCTATTTTCGGTCGGCTGATTGCTTTTAGAGTCCATCCTGCATCCTGTTTTTGAAAATTCAAGGGCAAATACACAATGGGTGACAGTGAAGTTATTTTTACTATACATACAGTCGCTAAACTTAAAAATAGCGACTGTAGGTTAATTGGTGACGTGGCTCAATGGTTAGGGCATATCGGTCTTTGACTGGCGGACTTTCCCTGATATGCGCCTGATCTATGGTTGACGTGTGACCAATTCGTGGGTAAGGCGTCCGTTATGGCTCAACCAACCAGACCAACTCAGCTTCCTACCCTCAGTGGGACGGGGAATGAGTAGTATATCGGTCGATAGATGGGTGAAATTGGTAGCAGCAGTGCGCCCTCTAGCGAATGCGTATACGAAGGAAAGGCAGATGTTGTGTATTTGCAGGTAACTCGGTGTGATACACATCTGAGCGCTTAGTGGTCGAGTTATACTGACGATAGGCGCTATACACTTCCACTTCCTTTCACTTCCTTTAAAACAAGCTAATTATGTGGTAACAGTAACGCTGTAAAGCTATACGTCTGCTTGCAAGCTGCTGTCGTATGTGGATTATTGTAAACCAGTCGAAAGGAATAACCTTGGAATGAGAACGACATTTACCGCATTTTAACTCACTCTCTCTTCCTACTTATCATGCTGTATCTTCAACATGTCGCGGTGGTTTAATGCATAGTCCAACGACGTTACTACACCTTAGGCGTTCCCAATAAACGCAAACTAAAAAGTACCAAAAATAAAACGGCTTGTAGAGGACGCCATAAACTACGAAGGCTCTCCTGCTCAGTACAAACCTTTGCACAAAGACTAAAGAAACGCCTGTTTATTAGCTGCTACGTGCGCATCTGAAGATTTTCTATTTTGCGCTGTACAAATGTACTCGTTATTATTATTATTATTGTTATTATTCAACGTATATATGTTACCTGCTAATGTCATAACACCGTCGTACCTCTCTAGCGTGCACAAAACGCACGAAGAACACTGCCGATCCGACTGGTGATGACATTGCAGCATCAGCAGCGCGATGTAGCAGGTCGCTATTGGCAACGGGCCGACAACAACAACGGTGCAGCGGTGTAATTTTCGCAGAATCGACAAACTTGTTTTCGCGTGCGCACGTGGCGAAGACCGTCATTGTTACTGTGGTTCAATTAATGTGAAAATATCGAACACCGCCAATTCTGCAGTGCGCCAACCACAATACAATATATCCGCTTGATGCGTGGGCCTTCAACGTGCTTTTAGACGACAAAAACCGACGTGCCGATGTGCCGTTCATCAGTATGATGTATAATAACTCAATTATTTCCGAGACTGGTATAGCGGGTGCACGAATATAGGCTTTGACGATGACAACGTCACTAAATTAACTGATATTTATGCCGACTCTTTACAGCTGGCGGCTGGCACGTCATAGGTCAGTCATAACGCAGCACATTTTAACAGCCGGCTTACTATGCGAATGTTTATTTTTCGTTTTTCCAACACATTACCGGTTCCGTCTATACTGCATTATCTGAAATAGTACGGTTACATCTATGGTGGTCCACAAAGTAACAAAGTAAGCCCTATCAATAAACATGTAAACTGAATTTTTGCACTGGCGTTATACGTATATTATATGCGTGACCTAATTGTGACATCAGTTGTTGTGCTTGAAGCTACGATATGGGCAAAATTAGTGTATTTATAAAACTTTAACCAATAACGCTTTAGCTGATATCACTTACACTTTATAACCCACATCTCAGCATTGCGGGTCAAGCACAGTAATTGACGTCACGAATTAGATCACACAGAGAGAATATTTAATATCAACTGATAATATTATAATGCTAATTCTTTGATGAATTTAATTGGACCACAAATAATCAAATCTTATTGGCA
>Ga0056115_1002004_pt1 | contig 10189 bp, 5 predicted proteins | sample WorMetOlspDAHAB1_FD_77007 | JGI IMG/M metagenome (GOLD analysis project Ga0056115, IMG submission 77007) | Marine gutless worms symbiont microbial communities from Max Planck institute for Marine Microbiology, Germany - Olavius sp. DAHAB.1 ... | reverse complement strand
TGACTGGAACAAGGCCTGGGGCAGCAGGTGGTGAGGGAGACGGCAGATATCACGAATCACGATAATGTTTAGTTTCGCGCAGCGTTGCACAGAGAGTAGAGACGGCAGCAAAAAAACGCGCCAGATTCTCGTGTGAGGCGCACAATACAGCCGCTGACGAGTGACGAGCGGCAGACAGTACGCATCCCCTGTTGCCACTGGCATTTCGAAAATAAACCCAGGTCTTCATTCACCGAAAAAAACAGGCAAATGTGTCTGAAGACCCGGACAACAGAAATGAATTGATATTGTGCTTCTGAAATCAAAATACGATAAGATGCGTGGTCAGATATTACTTTTACAATACAGTATTATTGGCTATTTTTGGCGCCATTCGATCGTTTATGTGTAAATGTTTGTTTGCACGCTTATTTTCCAGCGCGGAGTTTCATTAGAATTTTTTCTCGTTAATGGTTGTTCACTGTTCGCCAGTTTTTGGAAATATAAATGCACTAAAAACGTCGAGATCGACAAGACAGGAGCGCGGACTACGGGGGTTTACGGTAACACTGTATATGGGGGTGACCCCCAATCCGGGGCGTAAATTAATCCCTGTTTTCACTCACCAACTTCGGAAACAGACCAGACGAGGGGCAAAAAACCCAGATCTAGTGGTGGAAAACCCCAGCTGTAGTAACACTGGATGCATCCGGCTATCATCTCGCTCATCTCGCCTCTCGCGCACGCCGTCTCTGCATCCGATTTGTTCGATTCGCAGCTGCTGAATCCATCAGTGCAACTGCGATGTTACAATGCCCGGTGTTTGGCCCTGACTCGTGCAGTTAAGGTACCATATATGAAAAGTGCACACTACCCACACTCATAGACTGCAAGACTGGTCAGTTCACGCGAATATTCACTGACGGGAAAGTCGATATTAGATAGGCCCTAACTGCAATCCGTTTATTGATCTGTCACTGAATATGACAGCGCGAACAGGTTTGTCCGCGAAACTCGATCCTGCGGTTAGAAACACTTAAGACATCATAGAGTCGGCGTCGGCTGGATATATGCCGATTGACAAGAGACACCGTTTCTTTTAACCAACTGCCACAGTTGTTCTTACATACAAACATACATAAAAAGAATTTACATGGCGCTCATAAAGCAACTGTCTCTGAGCGCCACGATCTCAAATCGCATTAAACAAGTAGGATTTAAGATTTTGCTCAGCAAAACTTAAGCCGGGCCGTCCGAGTGCAGACGGCAGACTGTTCAATATTTTTGGACCAGAGTTTGAGAAACTTCTGTCCTTGAACCGAGTGTTTGTTCGGGGAACGTCACAGGTTCTGGTGTCAACAGAGCGAAGGCAACTGTCAGTGAGCGACACCAGACGGCAGACGTTGGCGAGGTACGGCAGCGCTAGGCCCCAAGTGCTAAGAAGAATTCGCAATTTCTATACATGCATTGCATGACAGTGGCCAAAACCCTGGCCGAAACCATGTCAAGTACCGTAGGGGAACAAGTTTATTCGGCAAACTGTAGAAACACAGCAAGACGGGCTACCGAAAGACAAGCGGGTCATCTATGATGGTCGCCCACGTAAAGTAGCAGTTAGAACGTGCATGTAGGCCAACTATACTTGCAAAACTTGCAGCTGTCTGCAGACGGGTCAAGCAAGTTGGTCTGAGTTGCTAACTTGCTGGTTTAGTAACAAGGTGATACATTAGACCCGCTTCTAACCACCCAGTGCCCAGAGCTTTATCTATCTACATGGACGATACTAGCAAACGTTTGGCCTCCCGGACGCAATGCCATTTTGTTGTGGCTGGAAGAGTCTACCAACGGAATTCTCTTACCATCGGATGATCGGAATCTGCAACTTTTCGGGCCTTCTGTTCGAACATTTGCTTTAGTTTTTTTTCAACACAATAAAGCTCGCATTTGTCCACGATTTACGCACTTTTCAATGCCAAATATTCGACTTAGAACCTTTGTTAACAATATAGTAGTGAACAACGTAAGCCTAAAACAACAGCCATCACAACGTTAATTAATATTGATGTCATATTTTTTGTTGTTGATGTTCACTGCTATGTGGTGATTAGATGTTCTCAGTGGAGTATTAAAAACAGATACAATGTGCAGCAATGACGAACGATTGCAGTGTTAAAATGACAACAACGAACTGTAGTATATGCTGATATTTCTCTGACATATTTATATAAATAATGAGGAACTTAGCCCCGACGTCTCTTGTGCGCAACACTTAATGACATAAAGCTAAATTCATCTTGGCACTGTTTAACGAAAGATGTGTCCAAGACTCTGTAAAGTACGCGACTTCTGTTCCGTTGCCGCGGATACGAGTTAAGTGTGCACTCTACCACAGTATAAATATAGTCCCAGACTATATATATATATATATATATATATATATATACACTGTGACTCTACTGTTAAGTATTGAGAAAATTGTATACGCCTAGGGTGTTTGCGTGCATGCCGACGGTTTCGCAAGTGCGGTCGCTGACAACAGCTGGCGATGAACAGTGCATGCTAATAGCAATGCGATGAGCCCCGCAGCCTTTAGACATCTTTAGACATCATTCGTACGCTACATGTTCATAGTTTGTTTATACATCGGGTGCAGCGACGTCATTGAATTTAACATAAAACCACGCCGCCATGTTGGAGGTATATTTATTGTGCACAAACAGAAGTGGGTTAAAATGCAGATATGTGAAAAATCTTACATCCAGGTAGGCACCAAGTTGACGACGTCCAACATAGTATACGGCGGCTGTAACTTTTGTACACAGTATGACGTTACTGTCACTCCATGTATATCTTCAGCTGTGAATAGATGTGAACAAAATATGAAAACGAAATTGTGCTAAAAGTGCCGTTATATCCCCATAGACGTGTTTAACGTCAAAAAATAATATTAAAACGTTAATAAGCGCGTTTATTATGACAATAAACGTTAGCAAACTTTGACAACGAACGTTGACATTTGTTAAAGGTTTGCAATATTTGTGTTGAATATTTTTACAGTTCGTGCAAATTCGAAATTCCACTTCGTACAGCAGTCAACAAAATTCATTCCCAAACAGCTATACTACAAATTAAACCTCAGAGAAAGCCTAATATTAAGCTTTTTCTGCAGTTCGTGTGAGGCTTATTAAAACGATACACGTTGACAAACTTTTTTGTAAACGTTGCAAACATTTATTCGCATTACATGTATTACATCTCCGTAAATCTCAACCGACCAGTCAAAAAAAGTGACAATAACAACAGAAAGTAGGAAAATGAGCAATAACATTATCTCGTGCGAATCTCTCTGGATACGTAGGACATGTGACTATATTTAGTTGATTGCTGACTGTTGTGTGCTGTTTAGTAGTAGGATTAGGGTTAGGATTAGTGTTAGAATTAGATTTAGTGTCTGGTTGTTTGGTGGTTAGGCACGCGTATTTATACGACTTTTCGCTGTCATTGAAGGGCTGCAAAACAATGCCCTGTACCGACACTGCAGGTGCCCGCTTGTTTCGCATACTGCGGAGCCAAACGACCGAAATGTGTCGCCGGTCGGCCGTCGTTTGTTGATATGTCGGCGGGTGGCGTGCTTGCGGCGGCGGTCGGCGGGGCGTCGAGCAGGTCGCGGAGCGGAAAACGTCGGTCGGCGCGTCGGTGTCACGACCAGCTGACGCTGCCGACCGAAGCGTGAAACGCAGCCGCGCTCGATGCCGCCGCCGGCCGCCGCAAACAATCGTCGCGTGATCGTCGAGTGGGCCGCCGCCGCCGCCGCCGATCGAGCGCCGCCGGTCAAGACCAGCCGCACCGGGGTCGGCTGGCCCCGACCGCGAAGAGGGTCGACCTCGCCGTTCTCGACAAACGGTCGATCCATTAGACTAACGAGAGCAAGCAGGAACGACGAGAGCGACTGTGACGACGGGAAGTTGTATGAATCCGTGTGCGTCACCACTATCCAGCCAAACACCAAATCTAATCCTAACCCTAACGCTAACCCTAATCCTACTACTAAACAGCACGCAGTAGTAAGCATCCAGTCACATTTCCTATATTTTCCATAGAATTCATTGTCATTGCACCGTTTCACTATTTTCCATTGTCATTGTCAGTCTGCCACAGAAACCTGATTCCGTTCAACAACAACACGAATATTGGTAGAAATACGGGTGCATAACCACTAAACAACCGAACACCGTATCTTTAACCGTAACAATAGTAAGAAACAGCACGCAAAAATCAGCATTGATGCTCTAACGAGAGCAAGCGGGAAGGGAGCCCCTACCGCTGCCGCAGCTCGCCAAGCACCGCTGTTCCAGCAGCAGTCGGCAAGGCACTTGTCGAATCACCTGCGTTCAGCACTCGCGCAGCGCGCTAACGAGTTACACCGAACATGGGGCGAGTGACATCATTCAGTCTACATTGGTTATCGCCGCCATTCGGGAGGTACACACATTGTTGCGGCAGTGCATAAACTTCGTAACGTACGTATGCCTGCAAACTGCGGCGTGTGGATTTTACTTACTTAGTTACATAAAAGCTTCAGCAACGGGTTTATAGCAAGAAAATCAATGAAGACCAGTCGTGACAGCGTATCATCGAGGAATGGGAACACCTAGACCAGCACGTGAGCGACAACGCAGTCAAACAGTGACGTCTTCGCTCCTGTGTTGTGTGCGCATGAAAAGAAAAGCGGCGTCCACCGGCGGCCCGCGACGCTCGGCGGTCGACGGGCGCCCGGCGAATTTTCGTCGGAACTAGATGACGGGATAAGTACGGAGGCGTCGTCGTCGTGACGTCGGCTTAATTTGTTGCCGACGTCAGCGGCAGTATCATTTACACATTATTACGACATGTCAAACAGCACCGGGCGCACGTCGCGCGACGAATATCTAATGTTGCCGCGAGCGAAAATATCACAACTCGAATCATTCGACAGGGTGGCTCCGAAAAAAGTAGACCACTGCCAATAAGCATCATTAAGGGCCGGTTCCATCGTCTCGGGTTAACTCCTAGCGATATGAGTCAGATACGGTAAATGATGTCAGCGCTTCCTCTTACAACAGCTCGCCTTAACAAGCTGTAAATTCTGTGTCTAAACGATCTTTTAGATGGAGATTTATGTAAAAATGCCTTTTAATCCATATTTCTTTTTTTCTGGTTTTCAAACAGGATTTTATCAGATGCATTGATTTTACTCGTATCGCAAATTCCAACACAGCAAGTGATGATGTCACTATTTAGGTCACACATAGACTATTTAATGCAGACTTATCATATTCTTGTGCTCATTTTGTAGTCCAAATTGATAAAAAAACCTTAATGGTGGGTTTTAATACGACTTAATCTTGATTCGTTATAGTGGCTTACTTTTTTGGACCACCCTGTGGATATATATATGTTGAATATATCCTTCTATTTATCATGCATAATATATTCTATGTTGTTGATATCTGATGTTGTTGATATTGTTGTTCGTCCATTATTTATATTTAATATTAAAACTTAAACAAGAGGCACTTATATAACAAAAAATTATAATTTAACAGCAGCAAACAAGTGTTCAACATTTTTTGCGAAATAAATTAAACATGGAATATTTTAATGCGATAAATTGCAGAATTTATTTAACACCAACATCTTCGGTACTATAGCGCACCCAGCGCATTTGGTACGCTGGTGATGCGCTGTACAAATTGACACGCTGACATTGACACTGACATTGACAGAATCTACCAAGTGGACAATATCTGAGCTCAGGCGACGGCACCAGAACGGCGGTTGGCGTCTTGCGAGCGTGGCTTCGGCTGATACAAAACTATAGCTTGCAGTTGCAGGCCGTTGTCGGTGTCTTCGCCGCAGTCAAGACACCCAGTTCGGCGTGCGGAGTCTGCCATGCACAAAGTGCTCTCGTTGCGGTGCCCCTCGGCGCGACGATAATTGGAATGTCTCCCGCAGACGAACATTTCAGTAATTATCAACAGTCAGACGCGACAACATAATCGCGCCCGACAGACTGGCTGACAGCGCCCCGCGTAACGACATCTCTTCTATCGATCGTTCGCTTCGACAACTTTTTCGCAGAATTGCAGAAAAAAACTTCGTCATCACAACAGTGTATTCGCTTCACAATAGTGTGCAAGCCTAAAACCGTAAACGAAGTCCCAGATTGTGAAACCGGACAAAATGGCTTATAAAAGTACTTACAACTGTCTTCTATACATCTATAAAGCGATAAAATTCATTACTGTAAGATGACCTTGCTAATCTGTAAATGAAGTACACACAATAACATGATTTATAGTTACAACTAAACACTTATAGTTACAACACTAAACACTTGCCACTATCGTAACTCTTGCTGATACAAAGTATCGCGTTAATGTTGAAACTATTTCGTCAGCATATCAAAACACATGTGATTTCACGAAGAGTAGTAGCCTATAAACACAAGTAGTCCAAATGTTAACAGCAGTGCTATACTGTCAAGTTCTGAAATCAACCAAGGAAGTAATTGTAATCTTATTCTTCTTCATTGGCGTATATGCTCATCGAAGCGTTGCCATGCTTGCAGTGGGTTGACTGAAAATGCCGGACATGAAATTGCATGACATGAAAATGCAGGACATGAATTTGCAATACATTACAAATATCGTATTCAAAAAATATATTACATTACAGTGCAGTGTGCGTTTTTTTAAATTTTAAATCTTTTGTATGTACGACGAATGTGTTAACGTGGAAAACTTAACTGCGCCTACTCATCATAAATATAACAGTGTTCTCTAATCTGTATACACTGTACTGTAGAAAATTGTTTGCAGCTGCTACAAATTTTAATCGTTTCGTTGTTAATGTTGCATATTAATATCGTTGGTGTTGTCACTTGCTCAGATAACTCCACTCGCAGACTTGCCACGTGTAGCCTATCATTGGATCTTTTTTCAGTTCATTTCATTAGCACGTTGCACAGTTCCATTGCTGCAACGTCAGCATCACAATACAAGAAAAAAACTAAAATTGAACAAAATGCTATCAATTCATGTCATGTCTTGCAATTTCATGTCCTGCAATTTCATGTCCTGCATTTTTATGTCCTGCATTGTCGTGCCCTGCAAGTTGGTCCGTCATTCTCATGTCCGTCATTTTAACCGCTCCCTTGCAGCTTCAGCCTTCACGCATTGTAAAGACGTGCGCCAGAAGGCCGTGAGCAAGTGAGTCGAGTTTAGCGCCTTTGCCTCATCATCGCTTGTCCGACGCACCCACATTTCAACCATCGGCGACCGAGCTCATCCGGCCCGCTCTGTCCGACTGAGGAACACTCTGTAGCAGAAAGTCCCGTCGGCGCCGTCACTGACTGTTTTAAAAACGCCCGTAAGACTCATCTCTTTAATCGTTCCTTCCCATATAGTGCCCGCGCAGTGACCGTCATTTCGAGCACATTATTATCGTTCTTTGTTTAGTTACTTACTTACTTAATTTCCCCGTTCGACACAGATTAGGTCATTTCAGTGAAATTCATAGTTGAGTAGGGCTGCTGCTAACGAGTAGTTTTCTAACCGATTACTCGTCCGAGTACCTTAACAAGTATTCGAGTGCTCGTTAATACCGGAAGTACAACTGCCAATGACGAAGAGGGGTCGCGGGTCAGCGTACCTGGGACCCGAAGGGTAAGGGACTTGAACAATCACCCCCTCAACATGTATATATTCAGATCTATTTCCAGGCTGGCAAGTTGAAAATGAAATCGCGAAGCCTCAAGTTTCCATAAATTCCAACAATTCATCAATTGACCGCAAAACAACTGCAACCTGTTTTAGAAATTTGCAACCGGAAATAGAAAGTAACGAGTACTCTAGGTGTAAAAAAATACTCTAGTAGTAGGGCCTACTTGCGGCAGCCCTATAGTTGAGTGGGTCAGAGTAAGGCCTCATTTGTACGAAACCAAGCTGGTCGCCGACAATAACAATGACAGAAATCGTGCTATCTCGTAAGTAGACGTCTACTATCATGTTCTGGCGCACCGAGAAGACTTGGGCGACGCGCTTCCAACTTATCGCCGTTCACGCTTGATAAGCGCGACGCGAATTGATTCCAGTATTGATATGTACACACGGTCGAAGGCATGCGTCATGTGAAAGATGCTTTGTTGGCGCCGACCCATTACCGTTGTCACGACGATGCCATTATTGCCGGCGGTGCCGTCACATTTCTGCTTCAGCGACCGCTGCTATGGCGACGCTGATTGTAGCGATCGTGTCCACCCTCCGGCTTGCCTTACGGCCGCACAACGCGGTGTATATGTCACGTAGTGGGGATCAGCTTTGACACCTGGAGAGTGACGATGAGGGACCGTCACCCTTCATCAGTATTTTACATAATCGTTCTTGTCGGTCGCTGCAGCTCCAGAACAATATTGTGTGCAACAGACTCCAGCTCAATCGGTCAATCGAAAAAAGACTGAGAACCTCTGGTCCACGACTGGTCGACGACTTCATTTGCTGCCGCAGCTACCGCTGTTCGTGTCTGGAACAAACCACCACGCCACGTCACGTCCGCACCGCCCCTCTACGAGTTTTCCGCAGTCGTCTTAAGACTCACCTTTTCGGCCGTTCCTTTTCCGACTTTCTGTAGTGCCTGTGAAGTGACTTGCGAGGTTGGCCGTTATGTTACTTGATTGCTTACTTGCTTTATTACCAGTATTACACAACACACAGATAGTGCAACCAGCTGTCGTTGTCATTCCATTTCCTACTTTGTCAGTGTGCATACACAGTGCACATATCACAAGTGCATTCAGATGATCACCTTATAACACACACGTACAACAAAGTCGAATCAAGTTGAAATTAAAGTTACCCTTATTGCAGTTAAAGTTAACAAATATCGATTTCTGCTGTTGTTATTTCACCCATCTTTGCCGCCATGCATGACACCCGAGTTATGATGAGGGGGTTAGTGAATTGCCTCCCACGTCGTCGTATTGTCAAATATTTAGCAGTTTTAATTTAAAAACAGTATTCAACAGCGACACAACCACAGACCCGGATTAGATTTATCACGCCATTTCAATTAATTGCAGAAGCCACTCAACAAAAACAGCAAAAGTCAAAAAGGTGATTTTACTGTTACGGCACATCGCCAAAATATCAGTGTATGTAATTCGAAGTTTCGCCTGTTTTGATTTTGCCGTTTCGCCTCTGTTCGCCTGGTTTAAACCGTCACGTTCAGTTTTAACATAGTGGCAAATATTGAGGGAATCTAAACTAATCTTATGTCAAGATTCATCGCAGACTGTGTATAGTGTGTAGTGTAACGGGTGGCATAGTTGAGTTTAGAATTGCTACAAAACATTGGCTCCACATTTGCACCATTTGTTGACTTACTTGCTTACTTACGTACATGTACTACTAATATTCTAATGACAACAGATTCAATGAACCACGATTCAATCAAAAGGAACAGGAAAATGACAACGGCAATTTTTAAAAACGTTGCAGTAACATTGCCTAGTACAAAGTTCTCTGGTCACGCAGGAAACGTGACTTATTTAGCTGGATGTTTACCACTGAAAGCTGTTAGTCGCTGGTTTAGGATTCGGGTTAGTGTTGGGGTTAGATTTAGTGTTTGGTTCGTTAGTGGTTACGCACACGTATTTGTACTACTTTTCTCGTTGTCATTGAACGGTATCCCAGATTGAGAGGCATCATTCGCAGTAGAGTTCCTGCAATGTTGTACAGCACCGGCGCCCGCCTAACCGTCACAAATCCGGCAGCAGGACAGCGAATTTTGCTGACAGACCAGGACGTTAGCACATCGAGCGAAGGAGGTCTGCCGTATGGAACGCGCGGGGAAGGGAGCAATGAGAATAGGGGCTGATTGGGTGGGAGGCGTGAGGCGATCAATAACGGCAGATGCTGCCAAAATGTACCATTCGTTATCAGCGAACTAATCGAACGCTCATCTCGTCGCAGTTGGCATCGAGTGCGAAGACAGTTCATGCAGTTCATCAACAAGTTTCGTTCCAATTTCGTGCTAATTGAGTCGCCAATGTGCTTTCCCAATGTGTGCGCTTAAACAGGCGTGTACAGCGTTTCTAGGCTGTTTTAATAATAATAATAATAATAAAACGATAGTTTATAAGGCGCAGTAACATGACTAGAGTCACTACAAG
>Ga0056115_1002002_pt1 | contig 10192 bp, 8 predicted proteins | sample WorMetOlspDAHAB1_FD_77007 | JGI IMG/M metagenome (GOLD analysis project Ga0056115, IMG submission 77007) | Marine gutless worms symbiont microbial communities from Max Planck institute for Marine Microbiology, Germany - Olavius sp. DAHAB.1 ... | reverse complement strand
GGGGGTAAATTACCCCCCGTTTCCGGTGAAAGGGTTAACTATGACGTCATATACGTCATATTTACGTCACAGCACGTCATAGGTGGATGAAAATCAAATCTGTTCATTTGATTCAGAAACCTCATTTTCCTATATGTTGCTAATACAATTATAGGGTGTAAAACAAACCATAAAACGTAGTAGTACGTTGAAGGTTTCACTGGCGACCATCTTGAAAATATGCAAATTAACCACCTCACTGCGGTCCGATTTATGGAGACTTTTTTCCGGGAACTCACCATGACCTGCTGAATCACTTAAAACAATAAAACCTTTTGACGGAATTTTTTTGGGGTTCGGTCATTTTGGATCACAGATTGACTCGACTATTATGTCACTTCCGACCACGTCAACTGTCCAGCGTTAGCAGGGGCGTCATCATGGGGTGCAGAGGTTGTTCCTGAGATTGGTGCAAATCCGGCTGGGTTTCTACAGGGGGTGGGCTAGGAATTAGTCACGTTGGAGTTTGACCCGCCAGTCTGCACAATGAGAAAAATGAGGCGGATTTTCTGCTTTCGTTGGGCATCCGAAAGCTTAAAGATTTTTAGCCTTGGGGACTTTGTCTTCTGACCAACAGCTCTGCTTCTCGACCCCGCTCAGCCGACCCCGGACCCCTATTATAGGCCCGCGCCGCGCGCTCTCCGTGTGCCATATTGCATGTATACTTGACGCGAAAAAGAGAATGAGAAAAAAATGCCGGCGACAAGCGAACTCGCGATCAGTCATTTGGCGGAAATGTTGACGGAACAGTTCATTAAAATGTTCCGCCGGAATCATTTGACGGTCGTGGAGCTTTCCACGACATACACACAGCTTCCGTGTCCCGCAGCTGGCCATCGCGGAACGTCCAATGAAAACGTTGGAAAAAATGAAAAAGTTGGAATCAGATAGTCGCACTAATTTTGCTCTTTTTAAAAATCGCTTTCAACGAACTGACTGTAGTCCAGGCGCGGAATGGCTCTTCAAACCGGCCTTGGCTACTTAGGCAGACCGGTCCCATCAACAGTGACGTAACTAGGAACTCTTGGGCCCCTGTACAAATATCCAAATAGAGCCCACCCTCCATTGTTAAGGGCCCCTGGTACCTCTACTCCGTTCCACTCTCTCCTTTCCTGTCTACATATTTGTGACTTTGTCCCTCGCTCCCTTCTCTTCCGTGCATCTGTGCCTTTAATTTTTTAACGGGGTAAGCCGTTTGACCTCCTTCAACATTTGACGTGGCGGCTCACTTGGACGCCGGATCAACCGGACATCCTGGGCAAGTGCCGGGCTGCCAGGCGGTCCACTCCGCCCCTGCTGTAGTATGCAAATGGTTCAGTCCGCGATTTGACCAGTCCGCGAATTGGCCGACAACGAGTGGTTTGTCATCGATCGCCCGGCCAGTAACCGCTGAGGTAGTTGGCGCCACAGAAATGAACTGTGCATTCTGACGAAGCGGAAGCGGTAACAATAGGCTGTGCCTTCCCAGTTGTGTTTTGATTTCTTACAGGCCGATGTCTTACTATCGCTAGACCGACAACGTCGAAGAACTGCCGGACGCATACACTTAAGTCCACATTCAATTACTTCTATTTCGTGAAGACAAATCGTGTCGTGTCTTGTTGACGCTCGAATTCCACAGGCCCGACTCGACAAAAAGCGCTCGACAAGTTGATAACGCTCACGAACAAATGTTGAAGCCACTGCTCGACTGGTCTGCCGCTTACTCTGTACAATAAGTCTTCGTAAGTCGAAGAATGGAGTTTGGGTGTTATGCTGGATAATATTGCCGAAATACGTCGAAAACGTTGGCAAAGCTGCGTCCGATGCAGAGCAATCGGAACACATTTGTAACAAAAGACTTTATTTGTCTGGTGTCGGTCAGTGCACAGTTGTTGCTAGTGCAGTGAGTGAGTGACGAATCAGCATGTGCGTCGTTCTAAAACGAACAAACGGTAGTGTTTCGCGTGTCATTTTACGATTGCTTTCGCACTCCTATATATACCTGATCTGCATGACGTAACTACGCTATTTAACCACAGAGTTTGATTGAATGGCAAATTCAGTAGCTATGGGTTTTCCCTGCCCGTATCTTTGTTTCTAAGCTGTAAGCTGTTGTGTGGGTGTCTTAATTTATAAAAAAACGACGAGTAAGTGAGTGAGTAGAGTTTGACGCCACAGTCGTCACAGTTTTTGTCATTTTAGAGGCGGATAATTATCAAAACACGCCTTGTGGCCCCTTGTACTGCCTCTCATCGCTTTACAGCGCCTTTTAAATTGTCATGGTATTAAGCGCCTATTATTAAAACCAGATGGCACTTTATGACTAAATTATATAAAAGGGTGTTTGCTAAAGCTTTTGAAGTAGGTTTTAGTGTCCTCTTCGAGAAATTCCTTGGCATAATCCCACTTTTTTCCGGTCCTGCGTTTCCAATTCGAAAAAATTAAAAATTTTTTGATAGACTTTTTTATCCGTCGCATCATATCCGGTGCTGCGTTTTCGAATCCCTCAATTTTCCGGTCCTGCATTTTCAAGTCCCGCAAATTTTTGTTCGGCATTTTTTCTCCGACGCCCACTTAAAGATCTTTTTAAAGATTTAAAAGAGTTTTCGCTCGCGCGTTTTCCAATCCCGCAAATTCGGTTCTGCAACGTCTCGCCACTTCCGGTCTCAGTAGCATCTGGTGACGTCGACCTCGTGGAACTGCCAGCCTTGGCGCGTCGTCAGCATCGTGACGTTGCTGCCGTCGTCATAGTTGAGCTCACACTGCCACCAGCCGCCGCTGACGCTGTGCAGCGCAGCCGCTGTATCCGAGCCGCTGCCCAGTTCCGCGTTGATGGAACCACAGTACGGACAGCGTCTGACGCAGTGTTGCAGGCACTCGGCAAACGTCTGCACGTACACCGAATCCAGCACGCTGTCCTGCAAATAGGAGCCGATCGCAGACCTCATGCTTGTCACCGACCTGTACTCTGCCGCTGCAACCAACGTCATCAACATCAATGAGTGATGGAGAACATGACTGAAAAAGCTCAAAAACGTAAACAGTCATGTATTTTTGGTAATTTGAAAAGAAAACGCAAAACGCGAGTACACTATAGTTAAGATCACCCAGTCAGTTCGGCCTTTAATTACTAAAAGACAGAGGACCGGCAGTATTGTTCTGAAATACAAAAAATGCCATCAACTTTAATTTCGGTGTGAACAATCTTTAACACACACTAAATCGAATACTTACTCCTTCGTTCATAAACGCAACAGCCGGTAAAACGCCAACTTTTGCTAATGCCAACAGTTCTGATTATTCGGCGATTTTTTAATCATATTTTTTAGATCGAGAGCAAATATTTTAACGACAACAACTCCACATAACAGCAACAATACGTTTACTATGACGAGTACACAATATTTATCAACGAGCAATGTCTTACGATCAAATGTGTGCCTGTGGTTATAAGTAATTTTTTTCACACTTTATCCTACCCGACTCTATACCCTATCCTACCCTTCTAAAGTCAATTACGACAACAGAAACCTCAAAGGTACCGGGTCGACTGTTGCACACCAGTTTCGGATGTCGCCGGCCGTCGACAACTACGCCCATGCAGCCAGTCGACACCAGCTTACTCAGGCTTACTGTGCCACCGCGTTACTGGCTGAGCACGTTCGGGCGCCTTCGGGCCTTTTCGGTCGCCAGTCCTACTTCGTGGAACTCTTTACCGGATAGTCTCCGTGATCCAACATCGAGTTCTGACAGTAGAGCTGCTTCAAGATTCTGCGATCTATAAATTCACGATTGACATTTACATGTAGACTGGTCTAAACTAATACAGACGGAATCACTTACGAAACCACGGAAACATTCGGAGCACACATCCTGTGAGAGTGGCCAGGATCGACTGAGGAACGATGACGCTGAAGAAGCGTCCGGTGCAAGAGCCGAAGCAATACCAGCGACGGACGGAGCCGCGAAACGGCGAACTGTCGTTCAAAAAAGACTCGGAGTTCTTCGACATGTTCACGCCGTCGTTACCCGTTCGAAACTTCATGAAACTCGGCTGTTTACCTTCACACGCACGCACGCACGCACGCACACACACTCACGTGCGCGCGTACGTACGTATACCTCCAAAATGGCGGCGTAGTTGTATGCTCAATGACGTACGTGCGTACGTACCACGATGCACGTGTATATGGTCAGAATGTTGGACTTGGCGATCAGCAGGTACCGAGTTCGGTTCTCGCTGACTGTGCTGTCGAGTACAGACAGCCGTGAGTCGGATTTATTAACAACGAAACTTATTGTCACAAGTTTGTTAGAAGTTTGTCGTAAACTAAATTGCAGCTCGGGCGAATAGTATGTGCTAGTGAATTGAGATATTCGAAGTTATAGGCTACCGTAACTCCCAAAGAAACATACGTGTCCAATTCATTGCTTGCATTTCTGCGATCCTGCAGCGTGAGAAATCTAACGCAGATGGCTGAAAACCGCATAATGAAACTAGAAAAATATCCAAGCAAGCAGAAAGCTCTAGGCAATCGCAATGCATGCGGTGTAGCTGCGTCATTCAACTGGTCATAAAACAACACCGCCATGTTTGGAGGTACACCGAATGCGAACAAGTTAGTCTCAGTTAAGATGCGAATGTCACGGTTATTTGCAGACCGTGTATCATTTCGACGGGTGTACAATTTCGCACACAACAGTTTGCAAGCACACCCTTCCGCCTCCGACGACCTATATTGTGTCGGGTGGGTGCATTAATCTTTACTAACTCAACGTAAGCATACCCGAAGCTACACCGCTGCAACAAAGTATACCTCCAATATGGCGGCTGTAACTATTGTATAGTGATTTTCAATTGGAGCTGACCGACCGCAGAGAGAGTTTTCGGGACAGAGAGAGCCCGGCTGCGGAGTGATTTCAATGAAGCGGATGCGATAGTTGCTGAACAGGTCAATCGTCCACCAGCTGGTGTCAGGCGACGAGGTGTTCAAGTTGGTGTCGTTGCAAAAGTCGAATACGGTGTCGGCGACTGTGCTGTTGCTGCTGTCGGCGTCCCCTCCGGATGATTCGTATATGGTTTTGCCCAGAGCCACGTTCTCTACACACACACACACACACACACACACACACCCCTTTTGGCGATAAGAACGTTTTATGGTCTGACAGCGTAGTGAAGTATCTTGGAATTCATTTTATTTCAAACAGGCGTTTGAAAGTAGTAATATGCCCATTCTTGCGTAAATTGTATGCATCGGTTAATGCCATAATGACTCACTACTCGTAGTATGTTAGTGAAAATGTTAAATTGCGTCTGTTTTCTTCGTTACTTCAGATGTATGGTCTGAATGTTATGCATTTGAGTGCAGGTCAGTTATTAAATAAACTTTGACATTGCTTGGAATAATGTATACAGAAGGATTTTTGGTATGAAGCCGTGGGAGTCAGTTAAACAGACACAGTTTCTGTGTGGTCAGCTTGATCTGAAACAACTGATAAATTTGAGTAATTCCGCTACGTGTTCATTACGTATTTTGCGATGCTGCCTGTCGAGAACTATGAGGTATTGTCAAGACGCTGTACACTGTCCGTCTTTTCGTCTTCAGCTGTATGCATTTGTCTGCTGTCATTCGCTGGCGAATATACGTATTCATAACAACATACGATTCGAGTGTACGCGCTATTACTTTGCCAGAGCTGTAGCTGCGTTGAGTCACAATGCGACACAATGGCCTCCTTGTTTCTGGGAAGTTCAATTTGACAAATCTTTCCCACAGACCCCCTAGTCGGATTTGGGCAGGGAAGGAATGAGACAGGAAAGACGCGTAGATGTGGCTGCCAGATTGAGCAAAATATCGCTAGGCTAATTGAGCTTTTCTTAAATCTATTTGTGGCCATAAAGGCTCTAGCAAGTACATGTATACGGGGCGCGTTTTCGGCTATTTCTCTTCTGTAATGACTTGTTGTCCTTGGAACATTTGTGCGGCACGAATTTTGGCCGCTTCTTACGAGGTTTATTCTACAGAACGAATGGCGACCAGGTCGAGCGGCGCAGTTGAAACCTGGCCATTGGGCGCACGTGCTGAGGCCGAGCAATGCAAAATGGCCACCACCGGCGTTTTGCGGCCCCGCCGTCTTGTCAAAAATTTTACGTACAAATTATCGCATTCCGAATAGTGTACCAACTCAAGAAGAGAGGACAAAAAAGCATACACAACTGCAGTGCAGATAATTTGAAACCCCAAAATGAATTACTGTGTGCCAAATCACTGTGACTGTTACTTGTCACTGGCTGCCTGGCAAAGAAAAAAAAGAGAAAAATGCGAGGAACAGAGAAGCTATTTTATTTCTGGGAGAACGGAGGGAGAGAAGGGAGCGAGGTACAAAGTCACAAAGAGGAGGAGGGGGAAGGAAGGAGTGGAACGGAGGAGGATGTCCAGGGGCCTTACTTGCATATTTGTGCAGGGGTCCAACAGTTCCTAGTTACACAACTACTGATGGGGCCGGTCTGCCTACTTAGCCAGGGCCGGTTTGAAGAACCAGTCCGCTCCTCTCCCCGCCCTCACCCGAAACCTTGCTATGCCACTGCGTACTGGACAATGTATACAGGGTAGTTTCTCTTTTTAGATTGTTTTTACAAGTTATTATTCGGGGTATTTACTTTCTCTGATGTAGATCTTCACTTCGCAGAGTTCGAGAGAGTCGACGTAGTTGGGAGTGGTCCTTTGGACGCGGACGAACCTGCCCCAGACGGGGCCGTGACAGGTCAAGTTGGCTGACCGCGGTGGAGTTACTGGACCCCGGTGGTAGGCGCAGAGTCCGTGCTGCGTCGACTCGTTCGCTCCCACTCTCACTTGTACGTCACGCACTCGATTCGCTGATGCAGAAAACGCGCGCGCGCAATAGCGGAAATCACGTCCAACGTCGAATTATTTATTATTATAATTTTTACCCTCGGTAGATATGTTCCCGAGGGAGTTTAAAAATTAAGATAATACACAATTGAGCACAGATCATCAGTCCGTGCAGTCAGTGGCTGGCAATGTGTCATATAACAATGCAGCGTAAGCGCTGCACCAGCACCGAAACTCTCTGCAGAACTGAAAAGCTCCTTCCCTGTCATCGCCTGACGACGAGGAGATCTTTCTTTCCAGATTATTATTATTATTATTATTATTATTATCGTTTCTTGTTCTACAAGTGCAGAAAAAAACAATCACATATACACAGACAAATAGCACATATACAGACAAGCATGCAGAGTACAAATCATAAAATCACATCAGAATCACGTATCACAAAGAGAAGCAGAAAAATTCTCGAACACCGGATATTTTATTGCATCACCACCACCGTATGAGCACAGACGTAAAGCATTGCACATATTTCTCTTCAGATATGCTAAGTTCCTTAGCACACTTCATTCAGACTGACTAATTGTTAGCCAAAAAATAATTTTTCGCTGATCAATCAAATGTGCAAGTGTACAGGCTGCAAGACTTAAAGAACAAATGTACACAGGCATAGAACCGAACTATAACTATAGTGCTGACATTAAATGAAAAAAGATACATACAGAAAAGTGTACAGAGAAATCAGCGAAACTGCGCTGGACGGGACTTTAAACTGTATTGGCTCAGCTCAACAATTAGTTTTGTTTCCTGTTAGCTTTTCATCATTATTTTTATTTTAATAACAACTATACATGCAATTATGGGCGTTATGATATTTACAGTTATTAGACCAAAGGTTCCCAACCTTGTTCTGGTCCGATACCCCTCCGTCAATCCTAGTTGATCGCTGACAGCCCATGGCAGTTGATCAATATTCAAATATGCGACAAACGTTGCGAGGCACTAAATTCGAATTTTTGTATTATTTCCCCTAAGCGAGTCAGACGCCCCCTAGATTTGCGTTTGACACCCAGAGGGGTGCCGACACCCAAGCTTGGTCAACCATCACGTTAACCGCATCGCACTATTAAGACCGACATTATTTTTTCAGGAGTTGAAGTATTGACAACCGCAGGAGCTGTCAAGCTGGCAATCGAGATCAGTTCTGGTGAACAGTTCGACGGCGACGACGTGGTAGAAGTTGCCAAGGTCCACCTGCCACCAAGGCATCGGCCTTCGTCCGTCAACGCAACGCCGAGATGCTGTCCTTCTCCTGTCCCCGTCTCCGCCCGACCCACCAAGGCATCAGCTCTGCAGTTGTACTCATGCACGAAGAGCTGTTTCCGTCGATCGCCAGCTCTGCAGACAGGTTGGCATACGTCGAAGACTGGGTGTTCTTTCCCGAAACCATACTCTCTGCGGCACACAGACAGAAACGTATTTACCGTGCACATAGAAATGCATCGCTTGTTATAAACAACGGTCACAAAGCAGTGGCGGCGCTACACTATATAGGGCGCGCCAGGTCAAATGACCTGGCTGGAAGATTCACCGCCCTGGCTCCGCCCTGTCTATTGCTCTACCCCGGTAAAGGCATAGATGTGTAACCAGTCATTAATTAACGTTTGCACTTTTCATCAAACAGTCTGCACAATAGGTGCAATAGGTGCAATGTAAGTCGGCCAGATCATCGAGGACAGGCGAGCCCTTCGCGGCGTCTAGGACTCCGGATGACCTGACCTTGTCTTGAAAATTTTTTCTGACCTCAAAATGACCTAACTCCGTTACTGCGCTGGCGCCGTTACTCTCGCAAAGTCCATGACAGACAGGCTGTCGGAAAGCCACAGTTCTGAGCCTTGGGAAGCCTGGCGCCCAACGTACTTAGGGGCTTGGGGAGGGAGGAGTCACTTGTGGGAGACTGTAAGACTGTAAAAGCTCGATGATTAAGAAAGGATTAAGACGCGCTGTCATAGATCTGACCGCGACAGTCTCTTATCATCCAGGTCAGGTTCTCTCAGAAACTCCATCACTGTTCGAGCGTATCATACGAAACTACGAGTTAGTTTTTTTCATACAAAGTAGCAGACACAAGGGGGGTGGCAAGTTGGGGGGTCGCCCCGGGCAGCACTTGCGGTGGGGTGGCAATTAAGTTCATAACGTGGGGGCGGCAAAAATGTGACCTGCTCCAAACGGCACGAACTGCTGATCCGCCGCTGTTCATACAGGGATGAAACGAAAAAACGAAAATTTCGTAGGAAGTCCTCTGTTGGTGTCCGGGTGTCCCGAGCTCCACTCCTTACATCCGGACCGTAAAGCCGGTTGCCATGGTTACTAAAACCGGTGCAAAAATCGCGTTTCGGCAGTTTAAACGCCGGCCACTTTTTGTTGCAAACTCAGTGAAGCGTTGACTCCGCGAAAAGACCTAGGATGACCGATGAACTCACCCATTTCGCAGCCGAATCCAGTGTACCAGTATCCAATAGGACAGAGACACTTGTACGAGTTGAGTCCGTCACGGCAGGTGGCGTTTCCGAGACAAGGCTGGCTCTCACATTCGTCGCTCATGTCTCATGTAACATAACACAACATAACGTAATGTGCCAAACTCCATCTAAGACACACACGGACAAACAGAAAGACGGACAAAGAGACACGTCCGTTTGTCCGATTGTCCGTTGTGTCTGTCAGGGGCGTCCATATGCGTGGACGAAGCGCAATGCTTTGTAGAAATTTAAGGGGGAACCTGGATCAAGCAATAAATACACTAAATTTGATCGGTTGATTATTAGGAAAATCACTAAAATTATTGCCACCAGATTTCACATTTTCAGGCTAAAATGCACCAAATTCGATTCTCGATGTCTCTCCGTTTGTTCGTTAGTGCGTACGTGTCTAAAATGGAGTTTGACAGTATTCGCGTAACAGATAGCTTGACAGCCGCAAGCCGCCACGCAAAGCACGTAGGCTACAATAATGATTATATAAACAAATGCTGAGAAAGTTCCAAGGCGAGTTAATAGTCGTCTTTGCATAACAACTTGATTAGAAAGTGAGTCGGGGGTTTTGAGAGTTTCGACTCAAACTGATGATTCATCCACAATATTGATCATTATTATGATTTATGACCTCCCCACAGGGGAGCGGAGGGCCCACGGCTTCTGTGTGAACTTCGTACTGTAGTACTACGTCGGTAACCCTACCCCATTGGTCCTCCACACTCCATAATCCCGCCCACCTCGGCCTCCCAGGCCCCCTGTCAGTCAATCTCGTACTGTAGT
>Ga0056115_1002001_pt1 | contig 10193 bp, 5 predicted proteins | sample WorMetOlspDAHAB1_FD_77007 | JGI IMG/M metagenome (GOLD analysis project Ga0056115, IMG submission 77007) | Marine gutless worms symbiont microbial communities from Max Planck institute for Marine Microbiology, Germany - Olavius sp. DAHAB.1 ... | reverse complement strand
TAAGGTCCTTCACGACGTCCCGCATTTTGCGAGACCAGAATTTCGGCGCGCGCAACCGTGTTAACGACTTCGCGACGCGCCCGATGTGGCCGCTTAACCTCGTTTCCAGCCGCAAAATTGCCGAGTGGACCCGGACGCCCGGCGCCTGCTTTACTGTTTTAATCCGCGTTGCCGTCACAACAACTTACTCGAGCGAGAGGCAAAAACACCGGCAAAATATGGGCCTGTATCGCAGCGATATGTGCACATACCGTATACATGGGTGACAGTAATGTCATTCTGTCGTACAACAATTCTCGTCGCCATGTTGGAGGTATACTATGTTGTAGTAGTACAGCGTCTTAAAAGCTAACTGTTGTGTGTGGAATTACATCAGTCGACATATAGCGCTTGTGACTATATTTAGCAGGGGAATTGTCAGATTTACGTATCTTAACTCACTCTCTGATTGCGTTAAGCGTACCTCCAGCATGGCGGAGTGGCTATCAGTGACGTCACTGCACCGCATATATCAGTTGTCAGTTGGAAAAGCGTAAAACGCTAGCATCAAACGAGTCTAAAATATACGCTTTAGCTGTATTACCTTGTATGCAGACTTTTAGGAATATAGACCGGTTGCATGAAAGTCCCTTAAATTTAAGTGACACTTAAGGTCATTTTGCGTCACGTATTACGTCATCTCGAACGTCAATTTTGTATGCGATTTACGAATGACATGAGGAAAAACATCAACCTAGCTCCGTTCAAGTCGTAAAACGCATGCAAAATGACGTTCAAGATGACGTAATGCGTTTCGCGAAAATTGTAGTGACGTTCGTGCAACCGGCCCTAAGGCTGAAGACACACGGGGTCGAAAACCGGCGCCGCTTTTCGACCCCGTGTGTCTTCAGTCTAAGACCCGCCTCCGAAATAACCTACAGACTGTGTCGGGTGAGCGTTGAACTCTGCCCACTCACTCACTCACTCACTCACTGTTACAGAGTTTACAGACTGTTACGTCTACAACAGTGTGTCAAACGGACTTTTAGCTTTTACATATTTTCCGTTTTTCGTTGTTATTCGCTTTTTGTTTCTTGCTTTGTGCTCGAAATGGCTGATGATGATAATAATAATAATAATAATAATAAAAACAATGAAGTGTAAAACATACCGAGCAAATAAAACTTCGGCATCACCGTCATATATCTATCTGTCTGGCTTTATCAGCCACAAAAAGTGCATAAGCGCGAGGTTCGCTAAAGTGATAACGACAGAAGGATATGTAAAAAAGCGGTTTTGAGATGACCCCGGAACGACTCAACGGATAATGCTGAAACGATACTGTCATGCAACAACGAGCAGTAGATCTTGGCGGCAGCGACCGGAAAAGCTCGGTTGCCAGTGGTAGGCAGTTTGACAGACCGTGCAACAAGACGAACTTGTACGCAAAACGTTTGGTAAGAGCAACGTCATACGACTAAAGGAATGATCATCATAAGAGCGCCAAATTCAACTGAACTCAATCAGTTAATTTTAATTTAATTTAATCAGTTAATTTTTATAGTGGCCTAAGTAAAAACTACTGCTAGGTCCACTGAAGTGCTACGAGAAGGATCGCTGGAACAAAAACTCAACTGAGAGCGGTGAACTTCAAAGGGTTGAGGCCACTTAAGAAATTTTGAACATTTTCAGAATCAGTTGAGTTGAATTGAGTTGGGCGTTCTGACCACGTCTTAAGACAGCGGAAGTAAAAAAGGCGACATTGCTAATTTGCTTCCTAACGAGTGGTTATGTCCACGTACATTGCGTTGTTTGTGCGCGCAGTCTACGAGGCATTAAAGTGGAGCAAAGAACTCTGAACGATAACGCCAGCAGTCTTGTAGACATGGCAAAGGTATGTATTATTTACTTATGTATTTATTAAAGTCCAAAGGTTAACGCCCATCACTTATAGTTATATAGCGCCACAAGCCGCAAACTGCAGCTGCAGCGGCGCTTTGCGTCACAGACAGAGCGGGCGTGCAGCCTATAGGCCGTAGTCTAAACCCCGCGCACATGGGACTTTGAACCTTGTAGTCAAACAGCCACACGCAGCTCAGGTCTGTGGTTTAATGTCTTCACTCCCGTAATCCATGGATTACTGCACATTTACTGATCCCGAAGGAATGGAAGGCTGAGTTGGCCTGGTTGGTTGACCTACAGCGGACATTTTACCCACAAAGTGGTCACATGTCAACCATAGATCAGGCGTAGATCAGGGAACCATTAATATAGCAATCGTACACCGAGTACACATAAAAAGAAAAAAAACTATACTCAAGGTATACCATGTTTTTAGTGTAGCTGCTACTCAGGGCTACTCAGCCTGGCCATCCTTCCTTTCGCTTACTTACGTACACGTCTCAGCCTAATGAGCCTAATTCGGCTACATCGCGACTGCTCGCGCCGTAAGACACGCGCGCCACAAATTATCGAAATGATTCAGTCCGCCAAAACAGTCTTCATGTCTTCGAAACCCCTACGGAAATCCTGAAGAGCGGAGATCTCGTAGAGAGGTCAGGTTGGCGGTGACAGGTATATGGAGGCTGCTGTCACCAAGAACGCACGTAGCAACGCGTGACGTGACGGTCATCCGGCATTGGGTGGCGAGTGCTGGGCCGACCACAATCGCAGTAAAAATATGCGGTGGAGCATCACTAAATTTTTGTGGTCACGTCGGTCGCCGGAGAACGTGGTTAGTCAGCGGCTTGTCAGTGACCGAATACTCAAGTACTCGAATATCTCGCTTGTGCTGCTTGAATAGTGATGTGACAAGTTGTTGTTGAAATTTTGTTTTTTTTTACGTTTTTGTTGTTTGTTGGCGGCGTGGCTCAGTGGTTAGGACGTCGGTCTGTAGCTGGCGGACTTTCCCTGATCTACGCCTGATCCATGGTTAACGTGTGACCACTTTGTGGGTAAGGCGTCCGCTGTGGGTCAACCAACTAGGCCAACTCAGCCTTCCATCCCTTCGGGGTCGGTAAATGAGTAGTAATCTAGCTAGAAGTGCGGCACTGTTGAGCAGCGGTGTCGCCCTCTGGTGAATGCTTACTTTTACTTTTACTTTCGCATTGTATCTGCAGTGTTGATTGTGTTTCGTGTGTGTTTTAATCAAGCTTATGCTACAAAACTTTAATAAACGTTCATTCAATGTTTGTTCATCGTTCTGAGACGCATGATCAGATTCTGTCGGGGACAAGAGAGGTCCCCCTCCTTTCGAATAAGAGAGCCAGATGAAACTAAAACTTACTCGATGAGTTTGCCTATGAGGTTTTGATTTTTAGTTTTTTTTTACCGCCGAAGAACTTTTTCAACCCGCACCGGGATTTGTCTGATACAGCGTCATCAACGGATACTGGGAATTGTTCGGTTTTGGGGATCGGGGTTTCCCCAAAGCCAACTGATTGCCGGGGTGGGCTCCCCATAGAAAGCTGGTCTCACCTCAACTTGTCCTTCCAAATATGTGCCAAAACATGACGTTCATAAATTCTTATAACTAGTGCGTGCAACCGAAAAAATTCCACGATAAGCAAGTTTTCTTTCCGGAAATTCTCCACAAAGCGCGGCGATTTGCTGCGAACAAAAAAAACTTATCACGGAGTTTACTATTCGAAAAAGTGTCGGTCCTCCTATTCGAATATTCGAATGTTTTCGAGTCCGATTTTTCGAACGATTCCCAGCCCGAACTAACGGCTGTTGTCGCCGACAAACAATGGTAATGCTGCCGGTCACGTGTTCAGAGGTTGAACTTTGAACTTTTTATCTTCCCAGGGCCACCCCTCCCCTATCCTGCCTCCCCTCTCCTCCGCCGCACGTACTGACGATGACTTAAGCGGCTCTGCGCTAACCAGTTTAAGCGGCGACCGCCAACAACGCTCTCGGGAAATCACCCGACGCTCTTACTTACTTACTTACTTACTTAAATTTCCGACGTGACCTTTGATGCCGTCTGCCGGCGAGCTTCGGTGTGCTGACTTTTAGCTGGTGGTGTATCAGAATGGTGGTTAGCGGGGGTAGGGTACCGCGACAGGCGGTCTCCGTGGGTGGAGCCAATGTGATTGGCAGAGGCAGTGTGGAGGTACTGACTGCTCATTGGTCAGTCTTTCATAGCTTCTTGTTTAAGCTTGTTGCTTAGTTTTGGGGTTTACGCGCCATATATACCTTGTGTTCCTGAAAAGTTACTCCTCCCGTCACTGGAGGCGTCACCGAGCAGCGCACCCCGCACGCCCCTAACCACAATTCTGATACACAATCATTTTGATTGCCGCGGCAAACTTGGTAAAGCGACCTGCGTAGTGCCACGCTGCCTATAGCACCAACTGTGAGACTCAACCAAGGCATATTCTAACCGTGTCATCCTACCAACTTTGTGCAGTCCAGGAGGCAGAGTGTGCAGTCCAATATGCAAAATTTTGCAGTACAAAACGATAATGGTAGGTCTATTCTCAGGAACATCATTATTCTTGCCACCAGGTGTCAAATTTTAAGCCTAAAATGCATCAAGTTTGATTTCGGTTTTGGCTCTGTCAAAAAACCCGCTCGGGCTAGATTTCAGAGGCCTACTTCTAAGGAGTGGGAGGGGACGGAAAGGAAAAAGGGGGAGGAGTGACGTCCGTCTTTGGCATGGGTACTGTCCGCTGTGGGTCAGCCGACTTGGCCAACTTAGCCTTCCATCCCTCCCTGGTCGGTTAATGAGTACTGTAATTACATGGATCACCGGGGTGGAGACCATTAAACGGCAGACCAGGGCTGCATATTGCTGTATGGCTGCCAGGTCAAAATCCATGGGTGTGGGCTTGACTTGCGGCCCATCGTTCGCATACTCTGTCTGTGACACAGCGCCGCTGCAGTAGCAGTATGCGGCTTGTGGCGGTAAATAAATGTTATGCCTTTACCTCTTTACTTTATACATTTTGTGTCCACAACGCATAGTAATTGTCGTGACAAACTGGGTCACACACACATAATATTTAATTCCAACTGATAATATTGTGGTGCTTATTCGACACCTTATAAAAGTGACAAAAATCTAACTGCATAACTTGAAGGTTTTAATTTAAATTTAATCTAAAACAATTTATATGGGAGTCGAATCAGAGGCGCTGGATCTATGGCTTTTAATGCGATATAGCATAATTTATTAATAATAATTCATTAGGGGCTGACTTTGAACCATGCTAATATTTTGCGTGATGCGCTGTATAATGTTTCAGTCGCAGACTGCCGTGCATGATATGCTGCTCGACATGAACGCGAGACAAGCGCAGTCCGACTGGAAGGTTTCCAACATCGAGGAGGACCTCAGAAGACTCCAGGTTACATTCACCATCTGGAATATTAAGCATTTCCATGACGATTATGATAAAGACGAATAAAAGTCTGGGTGGCGGCGTGGCTCGGTGGTCAGGACGTCGGTCTTTGGGTGACGGACTCTACCCGATCTTTGCCTGTGCTATGGTTGGAATTAAGTTGGCCATGTGACTACTTCGTGGGTAAAGTATCCGTTATGGATCGACCAACCACGCTAACTCATCCTTCCGTCCTTCGGGGTCGGTAAATGAGTAGTGATCCATGTAATTACATCGCTGTTTGGTCGTATGTCAAAGCTTGTGGGCGCCCTACTATAAGTCGGAACGTCCGGGCATTACAGAGTCAATTAAATGAAATAAAAATAAGGGGTGTTGAAGTGAATGTTAAAATAATTTATTTTCAGAGACGCTTAGAACAGTCCATCACCTATAGAAAATAACGCAAAGCGTTCTCCCACCTCAGATTTTCTTTGGACGCAGAGGAATGGTAGAGGGAACGCCATGGAGACGGAATCTGTGCTGACTGTATACACCGGGGCGCTTGCGACCCTGCCTACGGATGCGGGAGAGTCCGCCCTCTCCCGCTGCGGGGGCGAGGGTATCACCTCCGGAAAGTTTTGGGATTGTGTATGCAAAGTCCTGAATCTAGTGCATTTCTGGCCGGAAAAAAGGTTAGCAATGCCGTCCATAATGCGTTCTTAAAAACTTTAACAGTGGGAACGCCGTTCCCACGCGTTCCCCTCAAAATTACCATCACCATCATCATCATCATCATCATCATCATCATCATCATCATCACCATCGTCATCATCATCATATTTCTTTATTAACAGCTGTCAGGCACAGCCATGCACACATAGCGGTAATACGCAATAGTCATAAAATAAAATGCAATTAAAAAAATAAATAAAAAATATTATTTAAAAAAGTTTGTATCGGAAAAATTTCGATGTTCGACAATGTACAGCGTCACGAATAATTATGACATTAGATACTCAGACAATCCTATGCAATGCGTTTATGCCGTTAGTAAATGTTTCCCTAAAACAACCCCGAGTATACAGTTCTCCCATCCTCTAATTTTTCACTTTAACCACTGTGCATGGGAGCAATGAGTGAGTGAGTACAGTTTAACGCCCCACCTGACACAATATAGGTCATTTCGGAGGCGGACAGCAGGTGAAGTCAGCACACCGCCCCCCCAAAAAATGAGCCTGAACCATTTAGCAGTTTCGGATCTTGCGCATGGCAACTCAGCCTTTCAACCCTACGGGGTCGGTAAATGAGTAGTGATCCATGGGAACAGGTGTATTCATTCTGCTGATGATTTGAACGGACTGTGTCGTTTTGCAGGCGCAGATCGACGATTTGCCGCGTGCAATTGCCGAGCAGCTGCAGACGACGGCTGCGTCGTCGTCGTGAGAGCGCGAACGTTTTGAGTTCCGATGGTTTTTGAGAAGCGTCTTTCATCGTTAACGATAATATCGTCTCTCGTAGCACACACACATACATGTACATGTTGCGTGTGATATATACGTTACTATAATATAGTGCTCAAATGTTATCGCAGGATCGGATTTCTGCGAGCTGGCCCTCGATCTTTCTTTACTGGAAACGTTGTTAAATATTTATTCTGGCCTGGGTCGTTAAGATCCTGAGAGTTAAAGTAAAGGTCGTGTATTGTGAACCGGTAACCGGACCACGATCTCGAGGGACGTGAACCAGCATCCGGCTGTCAATAATAAGCTGGCAACTAAACCTAACCCTAACTATACTCTAACGCTACCCTAACCATACCCCTAACCCTACCTAACCCTAACTTTAACCCTAGCCTTAACCCTAACCCTTAACTAAGCTTCTAGTTCCAAAAAAGAGGAAAACCGATCGCCAGGTTACTAATCGCTTGAACGTCGACGTCATTTTGATTAGTCACGCCTACTGCGCTTAAAGCCCACAGGCGTGCCATATGTGAGCCAATCACAACGACTGCCGGTACGCGATCCGTGGGGATCGGGTGCCGGTTACCGGAACCCGATAAACTACGTAAAATAAAAGTCCAAAGCAGAAATTAGAATGGCCAGCGGTCCGGTTCTTCGTCGCTGGAACAAATACCTCGCGTATAATATCATTGGATTGAATCTCTGCGCCATTAAGTCGCCGTAGGGCGTTATTAAAATTGGTGGATCGGTCTGAAAATAACAATGTTAGAATGATGTTTTCGGAGACCTCGCTGATTTGAGAACACGATGTGTGTACGCTCGTATAACATGGAAAGTGTAAACAAGCCGGAACGTTTCTTTTAATGTTTTTTTATCATTACAAACTGCAAAAGTGACAGTAAAAATGAAATCACGGCAATGTCTTCCTCAGAACCTAAAGCAATATGTGAACAAACCGATTTTTTTAATTTTTAATGTTTTTTAATAATTTATTTGCCAACGGAGGGCCCTCTGTCTCAGTTATCCGGTCCGTGTGGTGGTACGATTACGAGTCGCTGTACGAGTCAAATGTGTTGATGCCGCAAATAAATAGATAGATACGTAAATGCTGGTCGTAGGCGTATAGCATCTAATGCCTAACTGAAATGCCTTAACTGTACCACAGGGCTTGTTTTGCCATTTTTCTCAGTGACTTTGTAGCCAGGCATGGGTATGGGGTCTAAGGCCCCTCCAAAACTAAAGTAAGCCCATCCCCTTCCCAAAAAATAATGAGCCAGAGCCCATGTAGCAGTTTGGGATCTTGCGCATGGCAACTCAGCCTTCCATCCCTGCGGGGTCGGTAATTGAGTAGCGATCCATGTAATTACGTGGATCACGAGGGTGGCGACCATTAAACAGCAGACCAGGGCGGGGCATGGCTGTTTGCCGCAGGCCTGGGCCCGTGAGCGCGGGCCTAGCCTGCAGCCTATAGGCTCTGTCTGTGACGATAAGGTATTAGAGATGATTACTACTTCATGACAGTACGCTATACAAATTCACTTTTATTCGTTCAAACCAACAGTACGGCCTAAAACAAACTACAGACCGTGTCTGCTTAACGCTTCCATTTCTCGACTGTGAGCTTAAATTAAAAAAGCCCTCTGAAGCCAAGTTTTCCTGGCTCCGTTCCTGCTGTGTTATTCGCTACCCTTTTCTCTTTCCCGTCTCTCCTCACCCTTCGCTATTTACCTTAGAACTTTAAAAATTTAACCTTTGGCATCGCTTCGTTGTGGGCACTTTACCTCAATCCGTTGTGGGTTCGTGAAGGGATTTCAGCTCGCAAAAAGATCCGGTGTCTAGCCTTTTGCAGCATACACGTATCGTACCTGAGGTGAACGTTTGTGGTTGCGACATTGTGGCTTTAAAAGCCTACTGCGATGACGACATTTACGCTTTAAGGCGACATTGTTATGTGAAATGCTAAAAACGTGGCGCTCGCAAACGTTGCTGATTCGCTCAAACTTTGAAGGACCAAAGAATTTGTCAGAAAATGCAGTAGGGGGCTGGAATCACACCCAGTTTCCCAAAAACGGGGATTTAAAATTCACCGGCGGTTATTTCCCAGCAAACGAGTGGAAAGGCAAAAAAACCAATGAGGGGAAATTCCCGGCTTCTTCCTTTTTTTAAAATACCACAGAGAATACGACTCTGTCGAAAAATCTAGCCGGGGACATATCCCGATCTGACGATATGTCGGTAGGCACTATTCCTGCGATTCGCTGCGGTCGCCCCAAAACTCAGCTTTTCAGCCGTTTCTTTTCCCCGAATTTCAGTATAGTGCCTGAGAAGTGACTTGTGTAATTATCGGTCACTTCAATCGCTTTTGTTACTCATTTACACACCTGTTAGGAATTAGTTAGTTAGTTAGTTAACGAATAAGGCGAGGGGTGTTATGTGTTAAACATAATTATACATGGGGCGAAAGTGACGCAATTCTGTCTTCAATAGTTACCGCCGCCATGTTGGAGGTATAGGCTACTAAGTTGCATCATTGTATCGTCATGCTCTTGCGCAGGACCATTATGCCTGCAAAACTGCTGAGTGGGGAATTGTTGACGGTCCAGTCTTATCTGGGCATCAGAATGGTTACATTTCCACATTTTACTCCGTTTTTGTTTTCACAAAGTATCCCTCCAACATGGCGATGGTGTCACTGCACCTCATGTGTACGTAGGTAGGTTAGCTGTGCTTTACATACTTATTACCAATTTCTCTCGTTGCGAATAAGCATGATGTCACACTGTAATTAGGCCAGGTGATATAATTAGCGAATGCTGTTGTAGGATTGCATGTGCTTGTGTATATCACTTTTGTCTGTATTCGTTTAGCGTCGTTTTTCGAATTTTTTTCCATTTCTCACTTTTGCGTTGCATGAATTTCAAATTCACTTGCACACACACACACCCGCTGTGTCGTCTGTGTTTATACCACTTGACCTAGTCTCATATAACCGGCCTAGTTTTGCGCACTCACTTAATGTCAAACTCCATCTAAGACACAAGCGAACAACCAGACAAACGCGCAGACACCAGGAATCGAATTTGGTGCATTACCCTTAAAATGTGACATATGGTGGCAATAATTTTAACGATTTTCCTGATAATCAACATAACAAATTAAGTGTATTTATTGGTTGATCCCGGGTTTTTGTCCCCCGTTCCCCTTAAATATCTATGAAGAATTGCGCTTCGTTCACCCAGAGGATGGATGCCCCTGACAGACACAACGGACAAACAAGCAAACAAGCGGGTATGCCCATTTGTGTCTTAGATGGGGAAACTGAAAATGCGGGAGTGGAAAATTCAATACGTTCAAAAATGTAGGAGCGGAAAATGCAGGAGTGGAAAATGCGGCAGTACATAGCAGGGATATTGCGACCGACGAATTCCAC
>Ga0056115_1002000_pt1 | contig 10195 bp, 6 predicted proteins | sample WorMetOlspDAHAB1_FD_77007 | JGI IMG/M metagenome (GOLD analysis project Ga0056115, IMG submission 77007) | Marine gutless worms symbiont microbial communities from Max Planck institute for Marine Microbiology, Germany - Olavius sp. DAHAB.1 ... | reverse complement strand
GATCATTAACTAATGTTGGTGCCGGTAATACGGTGCCGTCTAGGCTGAACGCCGTTGTCGTCTTCGATCGACGGCGTCCAATAGTCCTTCAATTGTCCTTCAGCCGATTGTGAGGTAGCTGTAACCGTGAGTTGACTGCAGCCGCTGCAACGACGATGTACAAATCGTGGAGGTTCGCGAGCCGACAAAGGCCGATGATGCAGTGCTTGACCTGTCAACATCACAACGCCTTCACGCACCGCGGCGGCCCCAGTGTCCCCGGGACCAGCCGGCCTCTCTGACGCCGCCGCAGCCGCCAGCGCTAGTCGGCGGCAATAAGACTTCGCGCTGGGACATCTACCATCGATACGTCGACGACATTCGACGCCTGGACGAGTTAATTCGGCGTCGTACGTACGAGCGCAACGTTCTAAGCTGGAAGCGCGATCACGCAAAACGTTACCTCGAACGATTCCTGAGCCCTGTAAGTAGTCAAATGTATTCAGTTCAAATTGTTCAATATATTTCGTTACTAATGAGCCATTCGAAGTACCATCAGCCGGCTAAAGGTTTAAATTAAGCCTTCATATAACTTTCTGACAGCCGCTTACAGACACGGTGTTGGCCTAGTCAAACAGGTTTTTTATTCAATATGTCTCTCTACTTCTACTGCTGGCACCGAATATTTGTGAAAATTAGGCACCAGGCGGTCTGTTAAACCTTGAACTTTTGGTTTCAAACTGACAACTGGCCGAAATGGTAGATTACGTCCGTATAAAAACATTTGGCGGCCATATTTCGCCCCAACACACTGGAATGCTGCCATAGGCGATTAGCTGGATTCAAGGGAAACGGGTTCATGGGAGAGGAGACTGGTCGAATAGATGGGAAAGGGGTGGAAAGGAAAAGGAGAATGGAGATTAGAAAAGTGGAGAAAAGAGAGTGAAAATAGGGGAATGGAGTGGAAGCAGAGGTACACAAAGTTGAAGGAAAGGGGCTGAGCTGTGTCAATTTTTGGTGGTAATTCCACCTTTTGTGTTCATTATTTTCAGCTGTCGCTAACGAAGTTGGCTTCCTTCAACGAATACCGTTAATTATTCGCATTCGATACTAATTGTGCCGATTGTATTCCGAGATCGAGTTACGATGTCGCATGTTGCGCTGTCAGGGGATGTGTGGTGCCGGGCGGTCGTCTTCTCCAGCGGGCGGCGACGTCGCAGCGCAGTCAGTCGCTTCGAACGAACGACTGTCTCATTACAACGGCGAACCGCAGGCGGACACGAGTCGCATTGGACACGGACATGATCACCGTACGGCGGCGGCGTCGGCCAACAGCTGCGCACAGCAGTCGACGGCGCCGCCAGCCGCGACGCACCCCGTCCACTCGCGTGCGTTTTTGTTTTTTTTTTCACCCGATCTGTTATGGGTGCAAGTTATCGGCCTCTGGAAATCGGGGTTAATGTGAGAGTAATTGTCGGGCGACGGGTGGTTCGGTTACCCCATTTTACAGTTACCGCGTTTCCGGTTTATGGCGTTTTCGGGAAAAAACACACTGAAATTGTGTTGATATTTGATAACGCCAGCCTCGCCTGAAACGTGCAACATTTCTCTCTACGGAAAACAGGACATCTTGTACAACGGCGGTTTTAGGCTGCGCAGTGGGGACAGACGCCCCTAGTTAGGCCTCCAATTTCGTGGCCACATATGAATCGTGAAAGTTAAAAGCCCGCAGATTCTTATGCCACGGGCCACGCCCCAGATTATCTAGGATCGAACCGCCACCGAATTGACGACAACGATGTGTTATAGTGTCCATCCTTTCATCAAATGTTAGCAAAATAACTGGGACTGGGATCTGGGAGGCCGATAGGCCTATCACACAGGAAAATTGTCTTTCTGTTTGTGTGACAGATTGACTTTCGAAAGATCCGGTAACTGTTTATATTCAGCCCGAGGTTTTATCTATGCTCGTTTTTCCCGTTAACAACATTGATTTTCTGCTCCTTTAAGACTTGTAGCAATACAATTATACAATTTCTTCTTGTCTGTTAGAATAGTATGCCGTTGTTAACCAAGAAATTTCGCACTAGACTTCTCAGTACCCTTCCTTCGCGTGTGTTGATCTGGAAATTCTTGTTTGCAGATAAAAGCTGAAAAACTATGAAAGATGTTCTGAAAAACTTTCTAAACGATTGTACTTTCTGCTAGGGGCTTATTGGTCTATATAGTGTAGTCCTGACGCCTATGGGCGTTTTCTAGATGCTAGCATAAGGCCCATACACTCTGAGTGACCGTACATTTCCAGTAACCTCCATCTCTTCTGACGAAGCTATCTATCATCTCCTGTCAGCCGACATCTGATGACACTTGTGCAAGTCCAGCCATTTAGTAACTCCATACTGAATGCTATGACCCCTCCCCCAGCATTTTCGTGATAGCGTTATTGCAGTCTTATTTATAAGAACAAAACTGCAGTGGAATTTACGTCCCTGAAAAGCGCACAGCACGAAACAAAGTCGATCACCGTGACAGCGCCTTCCTCTCCCGGTATATTTGCTTTTCTATCCTTGTCAGAACATTTTCCATACTAGTGTTCTTTTCGATGACGATGAAGATGACGTAGGATAAGCATTTCCAGCCTCTGTTCTTGTTCGTAAATTTAGCTGTCTGAGTTTACAAAAAGGCAAAAATAGCAATACAAAGAAAAACTGGAATATATCTGTACTGTTGCTGTATTTACATATATAGGTGTCCCTTTCACATCGTCGTCGTCGCAAGATTTGGCGACACAGCCGCAAAAGACGATCATTCGCTCATTAACAGAGATGGTGTCAAGCAGTCGGGCGATGATGGCTCTGGTTGACGGAGCTGTCACGTCGAGCGGAGGCGGCGGCGGCGATCGGTCTGCAGTGGTCCCGGGAGCCAGAAGCTCGATGATTCAGGACACTGTGACACGCACCTTTCCCGACCGTATCGTCGGTGCTCGTGCCGGACTAGACCTATGCTGCGCTTATCCACAGCTCACGTCACAACCACCTGCTTCTGCTCTGCAACGATGCAGGTTTTCTTGTGTACTCGGTATACGATTTGGTAAAATATATAGAAAATAAATATGATTTATTTTCTATTTATTTTACCAAATCGTAAACCGAGTATATAACAAACCAATCGAGTGTTTATTGCTGTCGAGAGAACAGGACAGGAGAGGAGAGCGACATGAGTATTTTACAGAAAATATTAGTGTATATTCACCAGTTAGCAGCTCCTATCCGACTCTCGGTGACGTACGTCTATAGTACGTCGTAACGTTGGGTCGTACGTTGGTCGTACCAGCTCGTATTTGTTTGCATCGTAACTCTGGTTCAGGCCCCACTGCGTGTGGTTTACGTGTTTCAAAGCAACCTGTTCAATTTTCGGAATAATTGTTTCACGCAATAAATGATAGACATCGTGATGCACAGCCTAATTCACTCAAGATACAGTCTAACGCATAGTGCAACAGTGTGTGCGGGGTATACACGCGACACGCCACGCAATTTTGGTCATTTCGGAGGCGACCTTTATGCACGTGACTGAACATAGCAGCGGTGAAAAAATACTGCAACAACATGTACAACATAGATAGCACAGTTCAAGAAAACGAGACAGCTAAACCAACACTGGTAATTCGGTTGCATATTGCAACACTCGGCCAGGAAACGCGGTGCGCCTATTTTACGGCTCCAAGCCGACACGTCAGTGTCAATGTCAATTAGAGGTTTAAATAGCACATCATCAGTGGATCTCTCTACTGTGCTAGGTGCGAGTTTGAGTCACGCAGTGGCGACGCGGTCGCGCTTTTGGCTCGAGTGTAAGGGAAATGGCGTAGTGGGTGGAGTTGTATAGCTTCAACTGTGTGCTAGTACCGTGCGAACCGAAACGTCTTTAGCAGGCACCTGAAAGCTTCGGTGGCGTTCGGGTTGCGGTCAGGGTCCGGGAGCGTGTTCCAGGCGGACAGACCGGCAATGGCAAAAGCCCGGCGGCTGTACATGTTGAGTCGCTGACATGGTACGTGCAGACACGGTGAACGGCGAGGTACTGAGGTGCCCGCCCATTCAGACATCGGTGCGCCATGACCACCAGCTGAACGTTACTCGATCTCAGAACGTCAAGCCAGTGGAAGTTCCTCGTGGAGCGGCTGCGTGAGCCCACGGTCATAATTTGCCTGTGTCGTGGTGACTCGCACGCCGCGTTAAGCACCGATACATATGTGCCGACGCATGAATCGGGGATTATGTAATTGTGTAAATATGTTTTGGTCTGCTGTCACTTGTTTTGTGTAAAAAAAACTTTTTACTGCATCATACAATAGCCATAATTGTTGACAGCAGATGTATTATTGACCGATATAGGTCGTAAATGGCGCATAGATAACCTGGATTATACAATACGCCAATATTGCGAGTATTTGGCGTTGATGTGAAATCGATTGACGGACGATTGATTAGCGCATTATATAATGGAGATTGTGATTGACGGCATTGGTGTCTCCAGCTATGCGGGGCGCTAGAATGCGTTTTACACATGTGGGACTACGCCAATTTTGCTAAATGTTTTACACGTACAGTATTGTTATCCTCTTGTATTTCGTCTTCACGACGATAAACCATTTCCTATTTTAATGCAAATGTGAACCTTAACAGTTATCGACTAACACCAGTTTGTTTTATGTGGAAACTGGAATAGTGAAAACGGTGAAATAATATTGCCTCTGGATACGTATATAGGACAAACTACTATAAACTGTAAACTATTATATGTTGGTTAGTAGTAGGACTAGGGTTAGGGTTAGGATTAGATTTAGCGTTTAGTTGTTAGTGGTTATGAACACGTAGGCTGTTATTACTGCTTTCGTTGTCATTGTCCTGCTCCCTGTTTATGGGCCGTGTGGGCAATAGGCAGTATCAACATTAACATGCGCACATTATATATTAGCATAAATTAAGAAATCGGTCATTTGCGCACAGCTATAATGGGAGCTTCATTTTTAGATAGATCATTCACTCATGCTATGACAATGGATGCTGCTGGGGGAAGTCCCCCGATGTCTGTTTTTGCCGCTTCTGCTCGCAAATCCCGGCGACGCCATAGACTGCATGCGGCATGTGATGTGTTGTGTGGATGACTCAGCGTTGCGGTGACTAACAACACGTCTAGTCATCATCATCCGACGTGCAGCGACGTCAACCAACGCCAGATGTTGTGGCACAGCAGTCCGTCGTCGTCCGCCGTCGACGGCGTATCGCCATCGGCGCCAGCTGCGGCGGCTGACAGCGTTCGGCTTCGAAACAACGACGTCAGTGCCGCCTTGCGTCCGACCGTCAGCCGACCCTGCCTCCCTGTCACCAGCGGATGCCTACCCGGCTCGGGCGATGCGGTCACACCGGCTGCTGCAGCTGGTTGGAAGCTGAACGGAGGATCCACGCAGAGGCCGCCGCCGCTAGTGGCATTCACTCGCCCGGCACTGAACGGACGGCTGCCTCAGACACAGCTCGGCTACACCGGAGACCGGCCGCCGCCGCCGCCGCCGTCGACTGCGGCAGACTTCAACGGTCGGATGACACAGCTGTGCCACGTCGATCCGGCGGTTCGAGGACCTTGCATCGCGTGCGAGTACATGCGCTTCGACAGCAGCTTGAGATACAATCCGTACAACACGACAGTTCATCGCTATGGAAAGCCCAGCACCAGGGCTCCACGTCGTCTCTGCTATTATTGACGAGCGAGCGCAGATAGACTTGCAAAACTAAAGCCGTCTGCGAGTCCGTTTCGTCTGTTTATTCTCTATGTTCTGCATTTGAATCTCAATGTGTGGCAACTGTAGTGACTCTGGATGCAATTTGCCTTTAAAGTAGCTGTTTGAAATGACTAGATAAGGAATCAGAAAATAGATATAGGCCTTCGTGCATACCGACTACGAATTGGTACATCGAACAATCTGAGTTCATGCACGTACACATGTCTATAATTCTCTTCCTCTATATGTATTCTGAGCTGTATCACGCGCAGTTGCTTAGTTGTCTGTACAGGGTGGCCCAAAAAATTAAGCTATCAAGAATCATCATTAAATCGTATTAAAAAACGTCAGTGATGCTAGATTTTCAACAGTCTTGAATATAAAATGAGGACAAGACTATTATAAGTCTGTATTAAATATTCTACATGTGACTTAATTTGTGGCGTCATCACTTGCTGTGTTTGAAGCTACGATACGCGTAAAATCAACGTATACGATAAAATAGTGATTGAAAATCAGAAAAACAAAGAGGAAATATGGAAATGAAAAGAATTTACATACGTTTCCATCTAAAAGATTGTTTTGGAATAGAATTCGTAGCTTGCTACGGCGAGTTGATGCCAGAGGAGCACTGACATAATTTACCATATGTGACGCATATCGCTAATTTGTGGGGTCAGGTATAATGGTGTCACGAAGTAGGTCATGCACAAAGTATTTCACGCCAACGGATAATATTATAGTTTTTGATTGACACTTTAATTTGACGAAGAAATCTAACCTCATTGGCAGGCTTTAATACGATTTAATGATGATTCTTAATAGTGGCTTACTTTTTTTAGCCATCCTGTATAACAGTTTCCTTGTTGAGCGTATCTAATGTTGTTACATTAAATGCATACTTATAAAATGTTGGTCAGAATCAGAAACCATGCGAGAAATCTAGGCCTACAATGCATATCGGTTTTTCAGTCATTACTCCCGCATTTTAAACACTTGCGACTTACTCCCTCATTTAGGCTCTCATATTTTGTTGTATCGAAATTCGCTTATTAATTCTTAGTCGCCCAACTCGCCCTCTAGCGGTTTTGTGGAATTATATTTGATGAGCAGATGCGAAATAACACTCTAAAACGAAATCGCGTAACAAAAATGATCCAGATTTTTTGCTGTTTTCGATGCGTCGTGTTGCCATTAAAGGCGTACAAATTGCGGTTCTGTGGGGGGGGGGGCTGAAAACGCGAGACCTGACATCGCGAGACTGGACAACGCGGCACCAGATAAAACAGTGGTGTCACTGTCCTGTAGCTGTTCGTATCGACTGCTGCTTATACTGCAGATCAAACAGTGGTGTTAGAGCACGGTTGACTCGAACATGCTGAACGATAAGTGAATTATATCCTGTTTGTCACGATTCGACAGCGGCGCTTACAGTCGCCTGCAGTTTCTGCGTGCAGTCAGCCATTCTGTCGGCGCTCATACGGAGTCCCTGCAGCCGCAGCGAGGACGAAGACGAGGACAGGCAGGCGCCCGTGTCAGCAGCGACAACTTCAGGGGCGTCGGAATCGGCAGCCGCGGCAGCAACCTCAGACGACTGTTGCGAAGTGTGCCTCGTGGCGCCACGCGCTGGCTTCGCACTGGTGCCGTGTGGACATGCGCGGTTCTGTGAAGCGTGTGCTATGCGTGTGTCAGTTAGAGAGCTGGCCAACTTATTCTGCCGCACGCATGAATAACTAATACAGAAAGAAATAGAACTAAAAACTTTAATTCGATGAGCAGCTCATATAATATTCCCTGCAGCAAACATCAACTTGTAGTGAGCATCTATCTATACTCGAACACTGAAACAAGTCTCGCGGTATCCACCCTTGCAGTATGGTGCCGCATTGTCTGGTCTCGCGATGTCATGTCTCGCGATTTCAGCGTTCCCGTTCTGTGCAATAACATAAATCATGGGGCATCGTTTTATTGACGACTCTACGTATCCGAAAACGTATGACGATATTTTTCATTCGTTCCTTTCGTAAGCTTACCCAGCAATTTCGAGAGGGGGTGATTGGGAGACGAAGCATGGGCAAGTAGGCCTACATGTCAGATTTTCCACCGGAAGCGCACAAGTCGCCCGTTCTGCTCAACCACTTGTAAAAATGCCTTGAAACAGTGCCCTAGTACGCTGCAAAATTGCCAAGAACATCATGTCTTTTGCCCAAAACAACGTGGTCGCGTACTCGCGTAACATAATGTAATAGGGAATTTGTTTTTAAGATAATGAGACTGGAGGCAAAATCAAGCTAAAAAGCACGGTCGTCGTGTCACACGGGGCACTACGGGTTCCAGACTTGCCGCCCGTCGCTACGGAATATGCATATACTGTTGAACATCGAAAGAAACCAAGTACAGTATAGATATGAGTGCGAGGCCCAACCGCAAAGTGACACAGTGGCGAAAGCCTTGTAAATCACATGATTTGACATGTTGCTCGTCCGTAACTGACCGTAACTGAAAACGGCAAAACACTTGTGAGGCATAGCAGTTACCAAAGGGCTGGTGGGGCAAGAAGAAAGGCTAATGGGAAAATTCCCCCATCACGTTGTATGGTAAAAATGCCCTGTAATGTAACAACTGATGGACTGAGATTTTAGTGTAAAGTAACGCACTTGGTGGCAATACGTCTGCGAAAAAATACCGCGCGCGCTTTTAACGCAGCGTTGCATCAGATCTCTGCGTCGCAGTATCTGCGTCTTCGACATTCTGGCAGGTGAGCGAAATTGAAGTCGAGTAGTGTCATCACAGTGAGTGTACTAATGAGCGAAATGAAGTGAATGATGAATCGATTCGTTCGCCGCTGAGCATCCGCTCGATTCCCACAACACAACCACAAGGTGGTCCAGAAAAACCGCACCTGTGTCATACTCTCCGAAGTCTGAACCGATATCGTTGTGTTCGGGGGAAAATATAGTAAAATGTCCTTTTATTTGACACAGGGTCAAAAATACATAGGCCTACGTCACGTACCACTCACCACGAAAGTTAGTCATACACGCATTACAATCAAAACAATGAAACTAACGAATACCAAATGATCGAAAGTGCGAAACGTAGTTGCGAGGAAAAGAAAAGCAGTTCTTTGCATATTATTTTTTTGTATCTGAGCTTAATGATTGTCGTCATTAGGGACCGAGATCCACATTGGCTCAGGAACAGTAGAATAGGCCTTGTTAGTTGGCCGATTGTCATAACGGTGACTAAACCTGGATAATTTTGTCTAACTGTCGTGCTTTGTTGTGTATTTTCTTGTGTATTTTTCTCTTTTAGGTCTATCACTCTCGCCCTTGTTTCTATCAGCATGCAGTCACTTGTTCACCTGGGGACAATTTTGAAGTAAACGTGACAAAAATATAAAGGCAATTTTCGTTCCATAAGTTACGCTATAGGCTAACAGGACATTGTACGTTTATACGCATTGACAAGAGGTTCACATGCCAAATAGAGCAGTAAGGCGTTTTCGTGGTGTTTCGAGTTTTAAACGCCATGAAAATTGTAGGCCTATTCACCGTGAACTCTCGCTTATGTGATTTCCGCAGCAATCATTTAATTATAAAAGTGCTTGTAGAATTCAGTGATTTCAGAAAAATCACTTCATAGGCCTATATACAGTTTTGTCCCACCCTGAAGGTTAGCTGTCGAACGTCGCTCTGCAGTAGAGTTGTCTTTAGGTAAGGCTACGCGGGAATAGACTGTCATATAACACGTGTTTTCAGTGCCGACGTATTTCTATACACATAAGCTTAAGTGTCGTTGCCGTCGTGTCGTAACTCGTAAACCGTGTAGTTCAAACGAGTAAGAGGTAAACGAACCACTGATATATTATGATCTATAGCGTCATTACAACTAAAGTTTGACACGGGATGGGGATTGCGGTAATACCGCGGTAACCGCGGTATTTACCGCGGGAATGGGGACAGCGGCTGCGGTAATACCATGGGGATGGGGACAGAGACTGCGGTATACCCGCGATAGTGGAGACAAAGGTTTGCCAACTGATTCACGCAACCAAAAGCGAACTGGTCCGATGTAAATTTAGTACGAATAAACTGGTCAAATAAATATTCTGCAGGTCGTAGGTCACAGCTGAAGCCGTCCTCAGTGGACGGTCTGATGATCCTGCGTGGTCTTTAGTAACTCGAGTCGATATCTGTAGTCTGTATTCAACTACATGACAAATGACAATGTATGACTATTCGTGAAACGTGACTAGTGTATGGCAGTACAATGTGCTTTAGCAGGGCAGACATAAACATACTATACTGATTATATGTACTGTGTAACTGATTAACACTAACATGGTTTATTGGTTTCAGTGAAAAATGGGGTTTTAAAACATACACAACTGTATTACATGGATACACTGCATAGGCCTATACTATAATTCATGCATTT
>Ga0056115_1001999_pt1 | contig 10197 bp, 5 predicted proteins | sample WorMetOlspDAHAB1_FD_77007 | JGI IMG/M metagenome (GOLD analysis project Ga0056115, IMG submission 77007) | Marine gutless worms symbiont microbial communities from Max Planck institute for Marine Microbiology, Germany - Olavius sp. DAHAB.1 ... | reverse complement strand
GATATAATGTTGTTGGCAGTTGGCTGCCAAAATAACTGGTTTTCACGCTACACAACACACTGTAGAAATGGAGAACAGAAAATTTGCAGTCAGTTTTGCGAAATAAAAATCCACATTTCAACAACTATACTCAGGAGCGAACTCTTCTCAGGGTTCGTAAACAAAGTTACTAACGAGAAACCGAATGCATCGCTTCGCATGCAACGCACAAAAATTTCTGATCAGTTTTAAGGATTTTTTCTCTCGAAAATTTCCGCAATTTCTGATATATTATTAGCAAATGATTCCTCCATAATGCGTCGCACTCGCCGGCCTCCAAAATGGCCATCAGTGCTATCAATGAGTGGGCCAGTACAGCTCATGTTCAACCCAACACAGTTTAGACAATTTCACATGAGGTTTTTACAGCTAATTATTTGATCGACACTGATAAAAATAAATGGTTCAAGATAAACGCACAACTCAATACAACTCGATAATTCTAAGCAACTAAATGCAGTGGCGTAGCCAGGAATTTGCGACTCGGGGTGCGTAAGTTGGTTCTTTTTGATTCAGGGCGCCGATTCTTTTACGTACGGTACAGGCCTAAATAACTCAGAAATCAGGTACAAATGTTTTATGTATTTTTTCTGACAGGTGGTGTGTACGCACCCTACGCACCTTGTTTGTGTACGCCACTGACTAAATATCGAACATAACAAGCTACTGTGTATCACCTGCCACCTCTTACAACACTCGGTTAGAAGAGGTGAGCTTAAATAATATGTCGCCCCCGAGCGTAAGTCGGCGTTATTCGTTAAGTACAGAGCAAATGCGTCGCCTATTAAACAATTACGCAGTCAAGCAGAGAGATTGTGACGTACAACTGTCCTAACAGCGAAGGCTGAATCTCTGTACAGGGTGTTTGCAAAACGCTAAAACAGTCGCAATAGCAGTAGACTCGCATCGACGATAACGGTGCTGAAGCTAAACGCGACACTCAAAAATAACAATGGAGCCACCGATGGTTGGATCACATTGCTGAAATTTCGTAGGCTACAATTTATGTAGAACAAAAGGGAGATTTAAATCGAATTTGATATATAGCATCGTTGACGTCGTATTTCGTACCGTCTGTACCTGCCTTATAATTCAGTAATCGGAAAATGTTTATATTGTCTTCCTATAGGATTACAATTTATAGACCAAATCTCTCTGTTAAAGGTGGAGTTGAAATGCAAGACATGGAAATTGACAGACCAAATCAAAGGTCTGGAAAATGAGCAAAAAGTACAGGCCTAGACCATAACCGGGCCACGTTAAGATCATTTACGGGTTATGTAACCTGATGATTTTGTGATAGTAATTTAGAAGAGACGGACAGACATATTGATTGAGGAAGACAGAGAGCATATGCATCAAGGATTGGTCAGGCTTCAAGTTTGTTATTTTCTAGATCTACTGTTCGAGGTTACTCGATATTATATATTATATATTATTTAATAAATACTCACTCAGGGTACTGTTTACTGTATTGTAAAATGTATTGGTCCGTCAATTTCCTCTTTCAACATTATATTTCATCACTTAATTCTTATCTGTTTGTGGAGCTAGCATTTCGCAAATAATACCACATTTGGCAAACATTAACTGACGACAGTTTATTAATAGCCAATATTAAATGATTTGTAATTGACTATGTTTGATTTAACAAACAGCTGTAATTTTGACGAACGAAACAACCCAGTCAACAGAAGTGTCACCACTGCGGTCTTGGTTTCGTTGCAAATTAGCCGGCAGAGTGCGTCAGATGTTGAACATCGTACTGCAGACGCTGAAACCCACTGTGCTGAAACCGGTCGAAAAGCCTTTGCTCAAGCATGCGCATCTGCCACGGTGTGAGCAGTGACACATGACTTAGAGAACGATACACGCAGGTGCGACGTTTCTGCCAGCTGGAAGTTGTGCTTTGCCTGATCGCGCACATTCGACCAACAACGATCGCCGTCAATCTCCGAATAAAGCGATGCATCGCACACTGAGAAATCGCCAAGATAACACTTAAACCATCTGCAAATCAAACCGCCCTCCCCACGAAGCAAAATACGTTTAACTCACCCTTTAATTCGTGCACACAAATGTACGATTGAGTTTCTTCTGTGAGTGAGTAGAGTTTAACCGGTTAAGGTAATTTCGGAGGCGTACATGTTGCTGGAACTATATACATACCGCTATTGCACGGAAGATAATGCATAGGCCCCTATAGCTATGGCATGTATTTTGCACCAGATCAAGGATATACTACTGAGCAAATATATTAAGATCTGCAAGAATGACTACTTCATGACACTGGAATTATTAGAAAACTAGTGCAATAAAATGGATTTTGATCATAGTAGTGCTCTTTGCAGCCTAGTGACAGATGAGTATTACTTTTTTATTGCGAAAATTTCTATTATTAGTAGTAATATTCTGCTTGGTAGGCTAATATTAATGATACAATTAAAGTAACATATCTACTTATTCTTTAAAATGTTAAGCAGTATTTCTGTATTATCTAGATTCCAAGAAAGCGTGAAATAGTAGAAACAAATTCAATTCTCAGTAGAACGTGAATAGGCAATCTCACGATAAGTGCTTCGGCGGCTTCATCTACGCTGCTCATTTGTAGCAAAGCCATCTTGTTGTCTTTCCTGTAATAGTTACATAAACCATCAATTTTTAAGCAACATCAAGGTAAAGAATCATAAGCTTATCTGCTAAAAATGTTCACATAACAAACACAGAGCAGAAACCACACACATTCGGTACCGGTTATCTCTATACACACGCATATAGTCTCTAAAAACTGTTCGCATTTGTATTTTGAGAAAACAGAAACCGAATGTGTCACTTCGAAAGCAATGTAAACTGGCAGGAACGATTGAGCTATAACTTCTTTTCGCACTGCTTTTCGCAGAAAGCCGAATTGTATGTATATACATGGCGTTTGAAAAAAAACCAAAAACAGCCGCAGTTTTTCGCAAAATCTGCAGCTTAAAATTCTTCAGTTTTTCTTTATGTCGCTAGGGTGAAGATATAGAGTTCTCTATTTGAATTGCCATTATGAAGGTAGAACTGTTCTGTAAATGGTCAGGCTTATAAGCCAGCGAGAATACCGACTGTGCATTTCTGGAGATCATTGGTTATACAGGCGATGATAGGTGATAATACGGAGCCTATTGGAAGTCCAACAGCTTCGTTTCATCGAGCACTTTTAGATCTATCGTTTCCAACGTGAACTCTAAAATGACGGTCTTGTTCAAAAGCAACTCATTTAATCGTACAAACTAGTTGTGAGCTTGGCTAACAGTCTCATTGATATTGGTTCCTGACAACAAGAGAAACCTAGAAAGACTGTTCTTGTTTTCATCTTTGGTTAGCCCCACACAAAACCAAGCGCGGTGTCATCAGCCAAAAACTTCTGAAATGAGAAAAGATGACAAGCAAGTGCTACGCGAAAAGACAAACACTCACTGAAAGAACTTGAACCCAGCGATTGTTCCGTGTTCGCTGAACAGTTCAGTGAGACGCTCTTTGCTCGTGCCTCTGAACAACAGTCATCCACGACATCATCATTCGCGTCAGTCTCACCATGCAAACTGCTGTGATAACAAGACCCTTTGTTTTGTATTGTGTACTTCTATGCTTTGATTTATGTGACAGCGCCAGTAGGTGTAAAGCCCTATTTACCTGGTTGACGCCTGCATATTCCACCTTGTGAATCAGGCCCTGTATTTTCAATTAACCCTTCTTAAATTTCTTCATATTAATTTGAAAATTTTTGGCCTTTACAATTCAACAATTTCATGCCCATAAAACTTTGCTGTAAATTTATATAAACTATATTAGGCCCCTATATCATATTATGTTGTATTATATTCTACCGGGTGGCCCCAAAAAGTAGGCCACTACAGAATTATCAAAATCACATCAGAATCACGAACTGCGTCATCTAACGAAAATGACGTGTGCGCTCATTCTTTCATCATTTCGCCTTCGTAAGCTGTGAATTCTACTCCTAATCCATCTTTTAGATGTAAATTCATGTACAAAAATTCTTTTATTGCGATCATTTATCTTTTTTTTCGGGTTTTCAATTACGATTTTTCATTTTTATCCTTCTTACCCACATGAACGCAGATTCAAACACAGTAATTTATGATGTAACCAATGTGATCACGCATAGAATATTTAATACCAACTCACAATATTCTCGTGCTGCTTTGACGAAAAATCTAGCCTTGTTAACAGTTTTTAATAAGATTTAATGATAAATCGGCAAGTGGCTTGTAGCGGAAAAATTGTGAAACTGACAACGAAACACCTCTAGTGGATATCGTTGTTAATCAGCAGCGTTGACAAAGACAGAACGAACTTAACAGCGTCGAACAGATTTCTTAACCAAAATGGCGCCTCCGTCATCACCAATCGAGAAACCGCAATTCCGGTTCTGTTCCTAACAGACAGCGCATCGGACTCACGGAATGTTTGACAGATGAAGCGTTGCAGATGGCGGAAAAATGTTGTGATAGTTTTTGCTGTTCGGTTTCTTAAAACGGTGCAACGGAGAATTGCTGTAGTCTTTCGTCAGCCCAGCATCCTGCACAGTGTAGACATCATGCACACACACAGATAAACTCGGTACACACTTTAGCTGCACTAGTTCATATAGTCAGGTTGTGGTCTTGATAGAAGGTCCGCCTCCTATATTGTGTCGAGTGGGGCGTTAAACTCTACTCACTCTCTCTTGATAGAAGAAGCATCACACAATGCACAGATGCGACAGCGACAGCTCATAGCACTAAGACACCTAGGTGATACGCTGTCGAGGCAACTCAGATGAAAAGGCCTTGCTAACAAAATCATCACAAATCAGCAATGACCGCTGATAATTACGTTGTTGCTGAAAAACAAGAGCGCAAAATATTTTTAAAAAACGTAATCACCCTAATCAAACAAATCACCAAGGCAAAGTCGCCGATGTTGAGGATGATGCCAGAGATACAATTACGCAAGACTGATCAGGAGCCTCCTGTGGTGAAAGTCGGAGGAGGAGGAGGTTTGGTGTGGCATGGTGTCGCATTTTGTTCACTGATTTGCGCCGTGCCCCTTACGACATTCACACACTATTCTGTCCGAACGTTACGCTTGTGGAGAAAGCCGATGGTACTGCTATACCATTAATTGAATTTCTACTGTCATGCAGGCGCTGAAAGAAAAATTTGCGACGTGCACTGCAAGACGATTGATAAATGTGGCCACTTTCCGTCGGAATCTGCAAGTATCCCGTGGCAAGATTTAACCCAGTTTAATCTTCTAACAGCAGTTCAGCTAAAACACGTTCGGCCGAATTCGACTGTGACAGACTGACCGGCTGTCCTTCCTTGGGCATCTGCACAACCGTGTGCTTTGACGGCGTCACTTTGATCTGTTTTCCCCACAACTTCAATTTGTCCAGATTCGCCATTGCTGCAAACAGACAACATTCAATCACCGCACGAATTGGCAGCCGTGTCTCTGTGGCCTGTTCTCAAGAGAACAGGCCACAGAGACACGAGTTTGTGATTGCAAATACAGGGTTACAAAGTGTAACAAACTGTTGCCGGACATATTCTAAGGAATTTTTAGGACTGCACAATCTGTTGCCCTCGATCTTTTCCGTTCCTCCGCCCTCTCCCTCTCTGTCCCTTCTTCCCTTCCCTCAATACAATACACTACAATATAATAAAAAACGTAATCAATAAATAATAATAATAGTGATGATTTAATGTTCTAGTGCCCAGTCTACATTAACATGGCCCACTGTAAATTACAGTACACTGCCCTCTATTCGACTCCATCCCTTCCTGTCTCTTCCCTCACCTTAGAAGTAGGCTTCTGGCTTTAGACTATAGAGAATGTGTAGAGTTTCAAGTAACAGTATGAAAGATGTAACTATATAGCCAATCGTTGGGCAGTGACAGCTAGCTCACCAATTTGCGCTTGTCCTGGGTCGGCAAACTGTACGAGCGCCGTGTCCTTCTTGTTAAACATGATTTTGACACGAGATACGTCGCCGTACACACCTGAGGCACAGCATCAATTCAACCGCTGTTCTTCTGCTGCAAGCCCGAAAGCAATTCTCACGGATAAAGATTCGTATAAAAATTCGATAACAGTACGGAACAGAACAGCTGGAAGGAAACTCAACGGTTATCGGTGAACGCCTCAGAAAGCAGAAATACTCGAACCCATTACACATGAAACAAATTGAGAAAACAGTTAACACAAGATACCTCACAACTCTGTGCGTAACTTAAACGGTAAAGCGTCTACTTTATGTAGTGCTTTGGGAATTTTTTTTACCGACAGGGGCCGTTTTTGCGCCCATAAGCGATACTCTTGAAATTTGCCAAATATTGCTGTACTTCGTGTAAATTTGGGAAGTTCGAGGCCGAAAAAAACTAAAAATTGAACTTCCAGTACCAATCTCTTTGGCCTCGCGCGATTAGAATGAAATTCGTATTTATTAAACCATATTTGCTGCATTTCGCTTAAAATTTGGAGTTTTCTCTGTGTAAATGGCGGATTTATAGGTAAAAATTCCGGGATCGCCAAAATTCGCGTCAAAAATCCGTGGATAGCCTTAGCAGACAGTGCAGATGTTCACCCTGCACTAAATCATAAAATAGAGGAACTTTTGAAAATATTTTTTCCACAAAAATTGGCGTGCAAACATTTAGTTAGTTCCCTCTAGCTATGCCTCCCGGTAGAAAGAAACTCCCACACGGCTCTAGGAAGGCAGTGTGAGAAACCAGTGAATTGAAGATGCTAATTTTCGGAAAAATTTCGGCTGTGTTTTTGCGTTATTTAGAACAACGTGTTGAGCTTTAACGCCAAAGGTGCTGGGGCAATGGGCAATAGTATGTCCTGTCCATTAATGCCGCCGGCTTGCGTTGCTTTGGAGTCGACGCGCCTTCGGTAAAGCCAAAGTGCTGCTTATCGGGGAGGGGTCGAGGATATTTTAAAAAGTTTTTTCGTTACGAAGGGGTCAAACCCTGCAGCAGTCTTTATCATCAAAATTGGCAGTGAAGATGAAAAAGTTATGGTGGTTGAAAAATACACGATAATCTCTGCAGTCGAAGACACAACAAGTTTGATGCTACTACAGAGCTCAAGCATTAGCTAAACGTACCGAACAAAGTAAACAGCGCATCTGGGGTGACCTTCTACAGAATGATGTACCATTCAACCCGGCACAACGGACGAACAGACGAGCAGAGGGTGAAAGCAACATCAGAAACAACCAAGCGGTCCCGAACACAAACACAGCATTCAACACGATGAAACAGCATCAGTACAGTATAGCAAACACAAAAGAAATCAGTCACGTGATTTATGCACGAATGACGACATGCGTGGTGACGAAACAAAACTATGATCAGCGAAAACGATGAAATATAATGTCAGATTCAGCAAAGGCTGTAAAATCACACAATAGCGGGTGCTGCAAAAATATCTCCAAAAGATTTTCTCCAGTTTTCTCAGCAATCGCTTGGAATTTCAAAGCAAAATTTTACCGTCTTATTTAGTCACGCACATAACGGTATTGTCAGCAAATAAGCAGCTTACACCGTTTCAAAGTTATCAGCATTACAGAGATGCTACCTATTGTGATTTTAGCGTACTCAAAAACGTCCAAGCAATCGCAAAACAAAATTACGTTCACGACTAGCTACTGTAAACACAAGTGTCCACCCTTTGCTGCAATACAGGCTCTCAGTTGCTTTGAAAACTTATTTACAACTTTGTCTACAGGATCCTGAGGAGCGATTATCTTCGGTTTTGGTTTTGGACGGTGCCTGTGGAAGACCTATAACATTTTCAGTGGCGGTTTTAGGCTGGGCCGGGGGTACAGGCCCCACCCTAGTTTTGACCCAGCCCCCACTTTCGTGGCGACATATGAATTTCTCCACCCTGAACAGCGACGATTAACTTAAAATTTATACAGTACTTTAACAGTTTTCATCAGCTTCATTAGCAATAGCAACATATTATCAGAGTCGTCGCCTGACTCTTGGCCCGTTGTATGAACGACACTGAAAATTTTAATCACACTTAACTCCAGACTGCCTACTTAAGATTAAGTCTGTTCTATAACACCCGTGCATGAAGCTAGGTCTGCTTTGGCCAAGCTGTATCTTCCCTGTTAATGGCGCGTAGCACATGTTAGCTCTGTTAGCTCTCTTCCATATAAAAGCCTTAAAATTTTACAGGCGAACGTCAAAATTAAAACAGTAATTTAACATTTTTCTTCAGCTTTCGGGGGACTTCGTCCCAAGACTCCTAGCTACCGGGATTTTGTCCCTGGATCCACTGGGGACTTCAGTCCTCCACGCCCCTATAACCCCACACCCTCGCCGAGGGGCCGTGCCCACCAGATTTCGGAGGTTAGGACCGCCATTGAACACTTCTGCAGAAGTGGCAGTTCATATGGTTCAATAATGGTGAATTCAGAGGCAACATTGTTTGACAATAAAATCCGTATTGCTGTTTTGTGCGATTGTTGAGTATGGGTTTTAATTTAAAGTGAAAGTTTTTTGAATATGCCAAAATCAAATGGTGACAACATTGAAATACTGGTAATTTAAAACCTACACGCCTACACTGGTAAGATGACAATACATGTCGTTAAAATTTCTGAGAAAAATTGCTGAGAAAACTGCAAAAATCTTAGGGCAATACTTTTGCCACACCCTGTAGACAGGCACAGATGTACATACACGCGCACATTATAACTATAACCAGTTACTCCCAGTATTCAACAACAACAAAAAAAAACAAAGAAAATATCTGAATTAAGATTACCATGCTAGTGTAACTTGATAACAAAACGAAGATGCCTGCAACATTCTTTACAAGTGGAGAAAGATTTAGCAGAGAATTTTAGTTGTCACAGGAGTCTGTTAAGAATATGACGGTAAGCCGCCACTCCTTTCTAAGGCTCCTTTCAGACTCACACGCTCTTTCATTAACGCGCATCGTGAAGCCAAGGAAGAAATCAGAAAATACCAACAAATTAAAAATCCACATACATACAAATCACCAATATGTAAAAAACCACTGAAATCATATGTATACCTGTTAATTAATCTAATGTGGCTGCACCAGCTTGTTGTTCATAAGTTGTGCAAGAGAAGGTTAAGCAAAACGTTAATCTCAAAAAAAAAAACCAAAACGAAATAAGTTTAGTCGTCGAAGCCCATTCCTATTATTGAAATAAGATTATAACAGATTATAATAAGATTATAACTTAACGACACAAATACGACACCTTCATGAGAGATAACAATACCTTTTTCAGTACATTTGAAAAAGTTTAACAAGATTTAAATATTTATATCTGTTGCTTTTAAAAATATTGCTGAATGAACTTATGCTTGCCTTCGTTTTGTTTGATGTGAGCAAAAACAGCATACTGTGTATATCACCATCGCATTATATCGACCGCAATTTCCCGTTAAGGGAATAAACAAGCGATATTGTATCACTTAAGTAACTTGGCTTTACTGTTTTCATTGAAAAATCCTATTACGTACCGGTAATTTGTTCACAGATATTGCACACATTCCCATTGTGTCTGAAATTACAGCCTTTGGGAGTTTGGGGATATAAATATGCATCTCTTCACTGGCTTAAAGTTTCTGAACGAATTGAGTATAAAATCATCTCTCTCACTTACAAAATTCTCAATACCACTCAGCCTTCGTATCTGTATGACCTTGTATCTATTCAGCCTCCTCATGGTCACAACACACGCTCTTCACCTTATGTCACTCTCATCAAACCATCATCATCACTCAAAGTGACTCATCGATCCTTCTGACATGCTTCACCTCACCTTTGGAAACAGCTCCCTACATCACTCAGAATTCCTCATCCGAATCAGTTATCTCCCTCTCAGCGACCATCATTTGAACATGCCGGTTTAACTTGTTACACTCTGCTATCACCTTCCATCACTTTTTCACTGTTTCACTCTGAGCTACAAACCTACCTTTTCAGAAAATCTTATCCTCCACCTTAGTCTGTTTCTGTCTGTCGGACTGATCTCATGGCTCTAGACCGTTCACCGGGCTTATTTACTCATCGGTTTTATGTTTTAGTTCTATTTTTTCTGTTTTAGTTATTCCTAAG
>Ga0056115_1001998_pt1 | contig 10198 bp, 6 predicted proteins | sample WorMetOlspDAHAB1_FD_77007 | JGI IMG/M metagenome (GOLD analysis project Ga0056115, IMG submission 77007) | Marine gutless worms symbiont microbial communities from Max Planck institute for Marine Microbiology, Germany - Olavius sp. DAHAB.1 ... | reverse complement strand
GTGTGAGGGTGTGTAGACTTAAAAGAGAAAAAACGGGAAAATGGTGTTCAATCAAGCTGCGTCGGGTAGGGGAGGACAGAGTACTGAAGGGGGCAATCCACGGGGGGGGGAGCTATGCCAAAAATGTGCTGTGCACCAGATGCTGTGGACACTGTTGGTGTGTGTGTGTGTGGTATTTAGATGGCCTTTCTGATACAGAAACACACCCTCTCATTCTGTTGCCATGTGGTCTGGCGGCTGGCTGCCTCGCTGCCATGGTAACGCATCCCGCCGACGTCATTAAGACTCACCTGCAGCTGAAACGGGCGCATGGCGGCGCCACTAGACACACCGTCAACCACATACTACAGGTAGATGTGCTACAGGTATTTCGACAGGTAAGCAGTTGTTAAGTATTATCACGTAATTAGTGTTATGAGGTTAGGGATGACCAACTGCTCAGCAGCCACAAACTAGTATCATGTGGACGAGTGTGGTTAGCAGTCTTTGTCCAGTTTATTTTGGTTTGACCGGCCACACGGCATCTCCCGGTCTACATCACTGACCATCCCGTCTCAGCCGACCCATACAGGCCGGGAGTCAGTAGACCAGTGAAGTTTCGTTCCTGCCAGCACTTTGGTCGAACAGATAGCAATCATCACTGCTTTTATGAATGCTACCAGCGTTCACAGTTTACAGAGGACAACGCCGAACCCTCTTTCCTGTCCGGGGTTACATCCACAAATTACATAGTTACTGTGCTCTGTATTGTGTGCTGTTTAGGACCATGGCATTTCGGGATTTCTGCACGGCTTAACACCGAGACTTGTGCGACGAACTTTGATGGCTGCAATATCATGGACTGTCTATGAACAGGTGCCTGTTTATCTGTCGGGGCCGGTTGTGTGATCGTCATTAAATTCAAGTGACACATAAAGGGGAATTCAAGGTTAAAAAATTATATCTTAAGATGAACATTTATGTTCAATAAAGTCGCATATATTGCATGAAAGTGACAATTTATGTCGAATAAATACAATGTTTGAAGATTTAATTCTCGCATTTTACTTGCTTATTACGATCGTTCAAAGATTTTTTTGCGAATGCAATTGAATATTCTATGCTGGGCGTATCTCATGCTGAGTGTAAACATTCTGTGTACACAACCATTGTGAGAGTGCGAGAATTAAATCTTCAAACATCGTATTTATTCGACATAAATTGTCACTTTCATGCAGTATATGTGACTTTATTAAACATAAAGGTTCATTTGAAGCTATATTTTTTCAGCCTTGAATTCCCCTTTAAGATGATTTTACGTCATGCATTACGTCATCTTGAAGGTAATTTTTGTATGCATTTTACGAATGAAATTATGATGATAAAACGTCAACATATTACCAAAACACAGGGGCATAGATCCGCAATAAAAAGCATAGATCTGCAATAAAAAGCATGGGACCAGATCGAGCCCCCCCCGCCCCCACTAAATTCCTTTTCATTCACCTTTCCTTTTTTCTCTGCCCTTAGAAGTATGTCCCCTTAAATCCAGCTAGAGGTTTGGGAGAGCGCTGTATGCTCCCCAGGCGGGGTTTGGGCGGAGCCCCAGCCGAAATCGACTGGTGAATTTTAGCCTTAAAAATCTTACATCTGGTGGCAACAATTTTAATTTCCACTCCCCAAAAAGTAGAGGGGATACAACAGAGCGTGCCCCTCTACTTCAAAACATAGGGGGATCTACGCCCCTCCCCATACCAAAACAAGCCACTGAAATGTTGGTGTGTGCATGTGAATGTGTCGAAGGTGATGGTTTACGTTGGTTTAAAGGTCTGAGCAGACAGACGCAGCCGTTTAGCAGCTAGTTTGAGACGGCTGAATTTTGACCACGAAGAGAATCCATCGATTCCGAATTCAACACTTGAAAGTCTTCCACATTGTCAACACTGCTACATCAAACGAATAATTGCTGCACATATGTTGGTTGGCGGCGTGGCTCAGTGGTTAGGACTTCGGTCTTTGGCTGGTGGACTTTCTCTGATCTACGCCTGATCTAAGGTTGACATATGACCACTTTGTGGGTAAGTTGTCCGCTGTGGGTCAACCAGCCAGGCCAACTCAGCCTTCCATCCCTTTGGGGTCGGTAAATGAGTAGTAATCAATGTAATTACATGGATTACAGGGGTTGGACTATTAAACAGCAGACCAGAGCTGCGTTTGTCTGGCTGTTTGGCTGCAAACCCGTGTGTGCGGGCTTAGCCTACAGCCTATTGGCTGCACGTCAGCTCTGTCTGTGACGTATAGCACTGCTGCAGCAGCAGTGCGCATCTTGTGGCGCTATGTAAGTGTTACGCCTTTGCCTTTTATCTTGAAGTGCAGTCGTCCATAAATTTGCACAGTATGCAAAATTTGTTTTTTTTCTGATTTTTTTTACTATTTTACGTGTATGTGTCGCATTTATTAGGCAACGCCTGGTGCAGTTTGTTACGATGCAGTATTGTTATTGTTGACAGATATCGTGTTATAATATGTTAGCCGTGTGCTACGCTACACGTTTTCGTGTGCGATATCATGACGTTTGACTGATTATTAAAATCATGTGATATTTCAAAAGCTCTAGTCATCTCTGCAATTTGGAATCGTGTCTAGTTGTCTGCTTGGCGGCGTGGCTCAGTGGTTAGGACGTCGGTCTGTAGCTGGCGGACTTTCCCTGATCAACGCCTGATCCATGGTTGACGTGTGACCACTTTGTGGGTAAGGCGTCCGCTAGGCCAACTCAGCCTTCCATCCCTTCGGGGTCAGTAAATGAGTAGTAATCCATGTAATTACATGGATTACGGGGTGGAGACCATTAAACGGCAGGCTGGGACTGTGCTTGTGGTTGTTTGGCTGTGAGGCTATGCGGGCCTGGCCTACAGCCTATATAGACTGCACGTCCGCCCTAGCCTGTGTCGTCCCAGCGCAGCTGAAGTCGCGGTATGTGACTTGAGGCGCTATACAAGTGTTATATGCCTATGCATTTGCTTTTGTCTAGTTCTTGTTGTCAAAATAAAAAAAAATAATAAAGCACTTGAAATAGCCTATAGCCCAGTGTGGATGACAGAGGAGAATTTAGGTGTCCTCTTGGTGCTCTCCAGTTATCACAACAAACTTACTTCGCATAAAATCTGTAACAGACTATCTTTGGTTTCATTCATACGCACCTAGGTGTTTTTACTGCCAACACAGTAAGCAATATCAGTATCAATAGTCAATACAACAACGACGGCAAGAGGAGGAGAATATAAATAGCAACGTGCGATATTTATAGCCTGCGTGCTGATTGGCTGACGAGGACATAAACAGGACCTCCTGCAGAGGCTATATACAGCTATACACAACTAATTAATAACTATAAACCTGGTCTAAAAACAATATACAGTCAAGAGTCTCACAGAACATCGTAACATGTCTACAAGATCGTTAAGATGCAGTCACACTTGCAGAATGCTATAAAAACAGGCGCAAAAGTCATCGTAACGGCTGCAAAAAATGCACACAACTTAAAACACTAAAAACAATATATACGGTGTGTACAAAAATACGGAAATAAAATCCATCGTAGAAAAAAACTATAGTACGAAAGTGCAGTCAGTTATTGCAATGTATTACTACAGTGAATATGTACGGCCAAAACACTTCACAGTATAACACAGCGTATAACTTATCTTTCTCGCGTCGTAGACTATGTGTGACTCCACTTTAATCCAAAGTGTGATCAGTTAAAGCGTGTGCACACTAACATTTCATGGTAACTGCATTGTGGATCACTGTACAAAATATACAGAAAAATGTCTCAATTCAACCTATCAACGATATGAACAGCATCGTCAGTTATTGTTTGTATAAGGTTGCACGCGTTAAATGCATGGCTTCATAGTTATGGGGCCTACCACGCGAGCGGAGGCCTTTAGTTTGGCCCAAACTTACGGCGTGTGTGAGAAAGCTGTAGTTCTTATGTATAGGCTACGTGCATCGTAAGACACCGTGCTTGCCCCTGTGTGGTGAGTAGCTGTGCCCAGTACTTTTTATGTACATTGCGTTAGGCCTAATCTCCACTGAGAAGCGGTCAAAATATGAGCGTACGAAAAAAGTCTCATCTCTCAACAAACAAACAAACAGTCGAATCCGGGGCCAGAAAATTTCAAATGTATAAGCTGGCCTCGTAGCTTTTTTCCAACAATGACCAGAGTTTCCCTACCAGATGCACATAAGTGGAGTGCTATTTCAGCACTGTAACCACATACCAAGATAAGCCCTGAGCTGATAGGTGTCTGGCGCCCACTGAGTCTAGTTCAGAGTATGATATAATTCAGCACGAAGCTCGCACTACGGTATTGATACTTTTGCCCGTGCACCAGTAATGATCCGTTTAAACATTCTCTGGTCCGGGCAGAACCAATCCCCGTCGGAATTTAAATGTTATCTATTTTAACCCCCGCAATTTGTCTTCATACAGCTGCTTCTCGCCTACTAATATGTGCCAGTAGCCACATAACCATGCAGTTAGTCCTATGCAGAGCCAGCCCAGCATACGAGAATGCTGAATGTATGATGCCATTTACTTGAGCCTATAAGACGTGTTCTTAATATTATTGGGGTGTTTTATTTATTTATAGTGTTAAAAGCAACAATGGCCAAAATTGTTTCTTAGCCTACATACCAAACTAAAACAACAAAAATGGGCTGTCAGTTAAAATTATTAACGACATAAAATGATAATTACTGAAAAGTTGAAGGCACTTGATTCTAAATGTTTACCACAATAATACTAATATTAATAATAACTATTACTATTATTATTATACGCATTTACTGACAGGGCGCAACACTACAAATATGCAGCTTGAAGATTATGCCGTAAATGACCACAATTTAAATATGAAGCACAGTTGTTCATCTCCAGTCAAAATGCGTGACCATAAAATCGCCAGCCGATCCGGGCCTTCGGCATGTCGCCATAGCAACGCATACACAAGGATCGGTGCTAATGACAACATATCCTACAATGCACTGACTAAAATCCCACGATACTGCCAGCTGGAGTAGATACGAAGTCGTTATACTGGTTTTCCATACACAGATCGGGAATATGATCACGTGATCGAAGTGAGGTATGATGTGCCGAATGCAAAACTGCAGGTTCTACTTGTTGCAGACGACGGCAACAAGTCGCCGACAGTGTAGTATGGACTTTCTCTTTCCAACTGCGACTTTACAAACGTCGCCGAGTGTGAGTCGGCATGTCTTTCAGCGATGATTCTATGTTTAAGGCTTCTTTAGCTGCCAGAACAGAACAGCACGTGACAATACAGGGTGTTGCGAAAACAACGATGACGTATATTACACGCACTTTAACCAGTTTTGCTATGACAAGACGAGCAGACGCAATAGGCCTACACGGTGGTCAAAGGGTAGACCACTGCATAATTAACAAAAAATCATATTGCAATGTATTAACGCGTAAAATAGTTAATACCAACCGACAACCGCTTTAATTTCACGAAAAATGTAATTCCTCATTGGCGTACTTAAATAAGATTTTGGTACGGATTTACTTTTTTAAATTCCCATATAGCTGTATAAATACTAAGTATTTTAAGAGTAGTCTCGTCAAGCTCTTCATTCTGTGGTGAGCCAGAGCAGCAAAACGTAAACATTAAATCTATAGGTGTTCCACGAGTGTTGATAACGGAAAACAGTTTATTGAGGCAATAGAGATTAATTCGGTTAACGTAAATTCTGCTTACGCTAAAAATACGCCATTCCTAACAATAACGTACGACTTCGATTAGGCCCCGCCCCGCCTAATCCAACATAACCTATACAGAATAAATAAATTGATGAGGAACTAACACTAACAGTATAACTTGTAGTAATTCTAGCCATGCAACTGCGTCTGGTAAATATTGTTGTTTTATTACTTAGTCTGCATGCAGCCTATAGGCTGTACTCCCGCTATGTCTGTGATGATAGCGTAGTGGAAGATGATTGTTTCATAACAATACGCTATACAAAAAGTCACTTTTACTTCACTTATTATTATTATTATTATTATTGAACGTCTCTGACCTCGTGTCGGGTCATTTTCCATCCACATCCGGGCAACGGAAGACCGTCAGCTCCCATTGGACACGGTGCGTCCAGACCAGGAACGCCCTACGCACGCACGCACACATTATAATTACCTGAAGAAATTACGACTCGAAATGGGTGGATATTTGCAACTTTGACGCTGGAAATGACAGAGCGCTTGGCCCAAAACAATGGTAGGCCTACATAACAACTATATATATTAGGCCTATGTCGGCCTATGTCTCATGGCCGCCATTCTGCACAGAAATAAAGGCCTATGTAACTATAGTTTCACTTAACTTTCGTGCAGGCAACGGCGTTTGACTCGTGATCAGGAGGTCGCGGTTCAAATCTCACCCGCACCACATTGGTACCAGCATATATAAGCTGAGAGGTAGACAGGCACACTGTGCGACGCAGTGGCCCTCTGTCCATGGTCCTTCAGTTTTGTCTCGTGTCTGGCTGATAGATCAGCACCGCCATGAGCCAAAATGGCTTGGGTATGTGATAAATTGGTGATCACCAGCCACCTTTTAAATATTTATAACGAAAACTTCCAAGTGTTCGACTTACCTGTTCCCCCTTTTCGCCTTTTGTCCCTTTCCGACCGCGTTTTCCACGGCGCCCCTGAAGAAAAACGCGACAAAAATAGCGTCAAAATTACGGACGTTGAAAATGTTGAGAAAAACAGTGCGCTGTACAGTAAGTAGTCTGCAGTTTTTACGACGGAAAATAGCGGTTATTTTATTACCGGAAAAAACAACAAGCAGCGCATCAGAAATATTGTAACCGCACATACAAGTTGAATACATAATAATATTATTGCTATAACTACAAATATAGCAAATTTAAATGGGAAACAGAACTTTTAAAAACGTGGAAACAAAAGGCAAAAATGCAGTATTCCCAGAGCACTTTTTGAACCATAAACCTGCGTATTATTTAGCTGCGAATGTGTTGTTATTGTAATCATGGTAATGACTTTCTAGTGCGTCATCGTCGGAAAACGGAGTTTTTTTAATTTCCACGGTTTTTATTTTATTTCCAAATAATGCTGATAATGCGTTTTTGCTGATCATACCTTGTCTCCTGGTTCTCCTTTCGTTCCAGTAGGACCCTGCAATGACAACAGTGTCTGCCATTTGCTTTAAGCGGGAAATTAACTCGAGTTAACACTAAATCTGGAAAAAAAATACATGCAAGCATAGCATAAATTAATACTAGCATGTGCTGGTGTGAATACTGCAAGCAAAAGTATATGCTCATCAGTTTCAACTTTCAACGTGAAACGATATTCTAATTTAAACAAAATGAATGAAATGAAAATTAATGACCAAATAATCCAGTTTGTGGTTTAAACAAAAAAAAATAACGACCACATACCATCGATCCAGGAATTCCCTGTCAAATAAAAACAAAAATTGTGCAATACAATAATTACAGCTATTGACGAATCTATATAAGGCAGAGACAACTGGCTACTACAAAAATTCACGAGCGTAGGCCTATGCCTTGAAATTTTAATTGCCGATAGTGACATTTTACACAAACATAGCGTTAGAATTAGAGATATTCGACATACCGTTAGCCAGTTTGCGTGGGTCCAGATGACTTTAAGTAAAACAAAACACTATCACTATGAACAAATAGGCCTGTGGTGAATAGCAATACATGCAAAAAGTCATTGCAGATTATTGCAAGTTGGTTACACAAAGTCTATACATCAAACGCAATACCGAGCAATGACCGGCACTTACCATTGGACCGGTTTCTCCCTCCAGTCCTGCGTCTCCTCTGTCTCCTTTCGGTCCCGTTAGACCGGATGGACCCTACAACAGCGGGAAACTACAGCAGTCAGCAAGCAGTGCTGCCGTACGTATTCATTTTCGACCAATATTTTGTCACAAAACTTCGTCATTATTATCATAAATAAATAGATAGATCATGATAAAATTCGCAGCGGTAAAATGCACTCTTCAGATTTCTAAAATCGATGCATTAAACATATTTGTTTTCAGAGTTTTGCTTCTTTTAATTTCAGCGTGAATCTGTCTGCGTATTAATTAGACAGTTTCGTTTACGGGTGTCCAAAAACACTGGCTAAAATCTACGGCTGAAACTATTTCAGACTCAGATAGACCATATATGCCATGGCATCATGCGGTCAGACTCGAATACGAAACTAAAGTAGCCACAATAGACTAACTATATCGTGTGTGAAGCATGTGTCCAAAACAAGCAGCACTGTTTCAAGACAAACATAAAAAATCGAATGAAAATCGATACAAAATGAACCAGCAAAATGTCGCCGTATATACAACGAACTCAAAGATGGTTTCACACCATGCAATCCTATTGGTCAATTTCAGCAGGTGCGCGCACGTCAATCATCAGCAAACGGTGAAAACACACAACTGTTGCGTAGCAGCAAATAATCTACCGGCGGATGGCTCAAAAATGTCCCACCAGACAAAATGCAATTGCGTGCACAATTCAAAATTCGGCAGAGTATTTTAATTTTCATTACCTTGGAGACAACGATAATAATTTGTTAAACATATTTAAGAATGGTAAAGACCGCTCCTGTACAAATGAAAAAATTTGGGTGTATTCCATGGTTGTCGAGAAATTGCGTTTTGTCATGTGGGGTATTTTTAGCTACAGTGGATACGTTCGTATTACTCACTCCCACACACGTTCCATATGCAGCAAATCGCTGCAAATTCGCATCATCACTCAACCAGAAACACAGAAAGGAGGGAGTGAGAGAAAAAAACTAGATTTCCACCAAACCAAACCAAATCGCTCAAAGACGAATATCGTAGGCCTATTAGCACATATCGCATCAGGCTTTGTTCTCGAAATGGCCTACTATGTGATGTCGGATGACACGTTAAACCATACTCACTCAGGCCTATGGTGTGGCGGACCCACCGTTGTACAAGACTCAGCATCTCCGGTGAATGTTTAATGGGTTAGTCCTACTTAATAGGCATTTATGGGTGCTGTAGAATAATTTCACATCGACGTCTCCACGTTCTGCACGCGGCCCTATCGGACCCTATAACCGCCACACACTTTTGCACACACGCCAGAGAATAGCGGTGACGATATAATTAGTGACAACGACAACGAAAAGTAGTACAAATACGTGGGCATAACCACTAACCAACCAGACACCAAATCTAATCCTAAACCAAATCCTAGTTGTAACCCTACTACTAAGAACATGCAGTGCAAGCATTCGAATAAATACAGTCACATGTCTTAACGTATTCAGAGAAATTCATACGAGACAATGTCGTTGCGCCGTTTTTGCTATATTCCGCTGTCATACATTCTCTGTCGTAAAGACCAATCCCCGGAAATGACCGAAACTGTGTCAGGTGGAACATAGTCAAACACTACACTCGCTCACGCCATACTGCTAATCACTTCATTCATATCATCGCCTTGTTGACGAAAAATGTGCGTTGGTAGCATTTCCGCTCGACGTGGCACACACGACAATAATAATAATAAATTAATAATTAGCACACCAGAAGTCCTGCTCATTAGTAAAGCGAAGTTAATCAAACGGCGGGTTATTCGGAACACCCACGTTGAATGGCACACCGCAACATACAGAGACCACACACACACACACACACACACAGGCGAACCGTGACTCACTTCCACGCCCGGACGGCCCATGAATCCACGAGGTCCCCGCATTCCGGCGACGCCTGGGGGTCCCTATATAACCGAATACATAGTAACTGCAGTGACCTGAATGGCCAGTAAGCAACGGTAATAACTACTTTAAGCTTATTTATTATACAGAACGAAAAGGATAGGTGTGACTATACTCATTCAGATTATACTGAATCAGTGAGTTCTGAACCGGAGTTGTCTGCCTGCTCACTTACTAACTAACTTACTTAGTCACTGTAGACCAGAGAAACTGTAACAATGTTTCTAGAATTTCAGTTGAAGTACCGCCGCAGAAAAATCAATAAAGAAAGATTTTACTCTTAAGTAATGTTACAGCAGTAGTCTAAGGGAGCGTTTTTGTTGATTTTTGCACGAATCACAGAGCGAAACTAGCAGTCGGTGTCGTAGAACTGTT
>Ga0056115_1001997_pt1 | contig 10199 bp, 5 predicted proteins | sample WorMetOlspDAHAB1_FD_77007 | JGI IMG/M metagenome (GOLD analysis project Ga0056115, IMG submission 77007) | Marine gutless worms symbiont microbial communities from Max Planck institute for Marine Microbiology, Germany - Olavius sp. DAHAB.1 ... | reverse complement strand
TCATGAATATTCACTAGCCAGCACTGCAACGTCAAAACTCTATGGGGGCGTGGTCCGTCGTATAGATGGTTGCCGATGCCGAATGGTCGTGGGTGTTGACCAAATTGTTGTCGTTACGACATTCATTTAGTATGGGGGACCGTACAAGAACGACCGATACGCAAGCAAGACGGTTAGGGTTAGGGTTAGTGTGTACAGTCTCCCAGACGACGGTGTACGGTCCCCCGTACTAAATGATAGCCATTATGTTTACATACAACGGCACCACGCCCCGGGTCCATCCATATATACGAAAGGGATCAGATATGGTTTATGAATATTCATATAGGCTGGTGCTATGCCGTAATGTGTTCGACTTTTGGTTGTCAAAATCACGCTCCCTTTTCTATCACATGACTGCAACAGGTTGTTGGACGCACTTCTTAGAGTAATTAAGTACCAAAAGCGATTAACGCGTCAGATAATGACCTAAGTCACTTCACGGGAACTGCAGAATTCGAGTGGTGATAAGGTGACTTGATATCTTAATATCAGGTGAGTCTTATCAAGCAGACTGCAGAAAATTCGTAAGACACTGCAAACGTGGCGTGGAAGTTCGTTCCAGACACGGACAGCGGCGACCAGGAATTGCTCATTATCAAGCCTTGAGGTCCAAGGACCGCGGATGCCCTCGCTTGATGAGGTCAGATGCAACGGTTAGAAGACATTGAGAACTGCAAGTATACACTAGCGCACCCAGAGGAGGGAGATAGTTAGGAGGTTCAACCCTGCCTCGCATTGAAAGTTCGGATGTTTTTATTGTGTGTTTGCATGGGAATACTGCTCCTACTAATTAAATCCTAAACTTTCTACAGGAAAACGTTAAAAGTTGTACACTAATTTCTCATTCTGCTAACGTCTTTGGTGGACCCCCTAACGTAGTTTTGCTCCTTAACCCAACTGGGGGACGGAACCCTCAGATCCCCTGGCTCGGACCCCTTTGGAAAATTTCTGAATACACCCCCCTCTGAAAATCCCCTCCGTTGTAAAATCCTGGGTACGCCTGTGCAAATGTGTACTGGATTCTGTCTCGGAGCCTCCATGCAATGCAGTCTGTAGAGCAGCCAATTGGGATGGAGTCGTACTTGGACGACGATAACACAAACCTGGCTGCAGAGTTCATCACCAACTGGAGCCGTTGAAGCAGTTACGACGGAATTCCAGACAGTGTGGGCGTTGTCAGGGTCCAGCTGCGACACGACTGACGTTGTGCTTGATGAAACCCGTAGAATAAGAAGAAGGTATTTTAGCGTGCTGGGGCGGACTGGGCCGCCTGGCAGCCTGATACGTGCCAGGTGGGCCGGTTGGTCCGGCGTCCAGGTGGGCCAGGGGCCCTTAGCGATGGAGGGAGGGCTGCCCTTGGATATTGGCGCAGGAGCCCACCGAGTTCCTTGTTACACCACTGCAGATGGAGCCGGTCTGCCTACTCAGCCAGTGCCGGTTTGAAGAGCCAGTCCACTACTGTTAGTGTGTATACTGTATATGCGGTTTTGTAAAACGAGATGTGTTTTTCGTTTGTTGCAGGTTTTTTCAAGATCGCTCGCGGAACGAACGAATGTGGAATAGAGAAGCGCGGAATCGCTGGTGAACCGAAACTTTAAACGGCGATCTGCCCATCTCCAAACTGATATGATTATGATATCAATGATATTTTTTTATACTTTTATGCTGAAACAACATTCCACAGTTTTTTAATATCAGCTGTTTTTTAATATTTTCTGCAAAGTATGCGTGTGATAAGCATATCATTGTTGATATATTCATGTCCTTGTTAATAATGAATCTGTGATAAATGTTCCCAAATTCACCTGTCATGTTTCGAGTGAGAGTTATACATTGCTTATTCACTTTTCTACGGCAAAAATGTCTTTTTTTGCAGTGCAAGGTAGCCGTTTTTTCGTTATAATTTGTGTCCTATCGATTTGTTGTAAATGCATTGTTTTTCTACCGAAAAGCCTGTCATAAAGTTAAGAGAGTCGTAGACCTGTGGATCAACACTGTTGTTGATTTCTGTCTATATAGGTTTGAATGGGATAGTTTTCAGTGTTCAGTCTCAACATACGACTCACAACGGTATCTTTATGATTTTGCGAAGACCGCTGTATTGTGTGTTTGTGCATATTGTTGCTAAATGGCTTGGCTGTCTCGATCTTTTGCAGTTGAGTTATGCAGTATTTTCGCAAATTCCGGTGTCGTATTCAATCTTTTCTGGAGAACGTACAGTGCTTCTAATGAGGTATTCCCCAAACGGAAAATACGTTCGTTATAACCACTTTTTACACCAGCAAATGACGGAAAATAAGTAACGGTCTTCTGGTCTTGTCCGCTGCAACTTCCTTGTGTCCTAGTATACAGGGTGGTCCAAAAACGGATACCCAGTTTTATTTTTGTGATAACTTCGGTAATTCAGCACCGATTTTAACCATTCTTTCACTGTTAGAAATTTATGACGCGTAAAAAACGTGAAGTTTATTTGGACCACCCTGTATACATTGTTGATCCAGTTTTTGTGCTGTCGACCTATGCTGCGATGATCATACACTTTAGCATCAACGTGTATCTTCTTGTGAAAAAAAGTTGAAATACGCAGGAGAAACGCAATACGTATGTCGTCTTTCATAAGCTGATAATTTGCAGCTGATTGTTTTTCATAGTAGCATACCAGCTGGTGCTTAACATAGGCTACAGTGGCGCTGGAACGAATTTGAAAGTGGGGGCACCGGTCCGGAGCGAATGTGGGGGCACCGATCTGACGCAAAGCGTCGGAAAAAAATTTTTTGGGCTGTGCGGCGTGCGCTTCCACTTTTTGGCTCTAAAAGCACAATTTGTCGTTTTGGTGAACGCTTTCGTGATGGTCAGTTTCTGTTCTGCTGTTTTTGTACTCACGGTGGCCCCGGTGCCCAGCCATTTGTGACAGTGGGGGGGGGGCACATGTTCCCCGTGCCCAATGCAGTCGGCGCCACTGTTAACATACCGTTATGAGTTCCACGTGTTTTTCTATCGATTTACGTTGTTGACTAGCTTTAAATCTTAGAGTACGTCTTTGAATTCACTCGCATTTGTCGTTACATTTCGCATGGCATTTTAACCAGTTTTCAGGGTGACTGTGCCACAAAATTGTTATCGACATGAGGTTGCAATTTCTGAGACATCATTGTAAAGATGTTGTAACACTGAACTTTATGTACGAAATAATTATATGCGTAAAAGCAGTTTAGGCTACTGCACGGCAATGAATGTCTTTTTCATTATTGTTACTGGTTTTGCAGCTTTATGTGCATGTTGTAACTGTGATTTGATTTTTAAATAAAAATTTATTTTACAACTATCTTGAGCATTTTCTACAGCTAGAACATACTTTATAGGCCTAAATGATATGTTTATATATATAGTTTATTTCGCAATTAAATGCAGCACAAAAAGACAGAATGATAAGACAAACAAAGTAAAAACAACTACAATATACACACTTTATGTAAATGATGTGATAATTTTAGTAACATTATTAAATGCAGCACGAATAGAATGAGGGATGTACACTACAGAGCAGATCGAGAGGTGGGATACTAAATTGACACAACTTGGAACAGTGACGAGAGTTTTTTCACCGCGATAAGAATATGACTATATTTAGGCTTTAGCCTACTGGAAAAATAAAATAAACTGAACATTAATTATTCTGTTGCGTACATTAACTATGGAATCGGAATATTAAGGACTTTCAGACCTGTGATTATTATTAAAATGATATTCGGTGTTGGCGTCATCAGTAAATTGAGTTAGCTGGTGTCGGTAGTGTACAGGTACGCCTATAAGTGACACATTCGCAGGTCGCAGCTACCACTTCAACAAACTTTGTTCATGTTTCATGACAACAAGTCATTCATTATCTGCGATAGTTAATGTGGAATTATTGTGAGGCAAGTGTGTAGCACTATCAGCAATGTAACCTCGTAAGTCGTAACATTGGCGCCAGTAAAAATGCGCACACAGGCGACTGCAATTTTAATCGGTTTGGAACAGCCCTAACTGTCATGTGCGAGCAGAGAATTAGGTCAATGGGTCATATGATCCGGTGAAAGTAAACAAAATTGTGGTTTCTGTTTTTTCTCGGAATAATATCGGAAATAAATCGAATTAAAGGTCAGACGTTGCTAATTTTTTTTGGATAATAATAAAACTTGTCTTCATAATACTACAAACTTTAGTAATGGTATTATTGCGACTTTTGCTAGAGTTCTTTGATGAAAATTAAATTTCGAACGCAACAACCAGTGGTTTCCGGGTGTTTTAATGTTTTCGATTTTAGGGTATACGCTCGTGCAGGACTCGAGGTAGTAGTGTTTCTTTGAGGTTATGACACCGATTACATGCCCTGTGACACTGATGTTTGTGTGTGGCTGTTGTAGGATGAATCAGTTAATCATTGTGCTGTCGTCAATACTCGTTGCCACCGTCTGTGGCAAATTTGTGCCTCTGCTGAAACCCATGTCGCAAGATATGATCGACTTCATCAACAACGAGGCTCATACAACCTGGAAGGTTGGTGTGTGAACTTTTCATGAATTTGTGTGATAGACTTTTATATCTGTCCACCAAAGTCCGTCGTATAGATGGTTGCCGAAAAATCCTATGCAACTGAGAATGTCTGTCTATAGACATCACGGTTATTATAGGTAGTTTGTACCAGACACGAGCTGGTTGTGCCTTCAGTTAGACTTTCCACTGTCAGTAGCCGAGCTTTTCCGGTTGCTGCGGCTCAAATCTGGAACACGTCGTCTCAGCTCCCATGCTGCAGTACTTCAGGCGTCACAAAATCATTTTTACTACAACAATCTTTTTGTCTATAGCACTTTAGTGGACCTTGTAGTGATTTTGGTCAGTTAGGCCACTCTAAAAAGTCACTGTTTGATTGAGTTATTGATTTATGTTTGTTTACGGGCACCACAAAGATAGAGTGTAGAATGTACAGTACCACAAAATTTTGTTAACATAGACATCATATTCATATAGATGAACTGTACGTGGAAGTCTCTCGTGTTTGTGCATACTTTCACTGGAGTTACATCTGCTGAATGCATCTGCTGAACACCTGTGTACATTATATGTTTTCAGTTATTTTCCTGGCTACACATGCCTTTTGTTTTTCTGCTCAGCTGTGTTGTGAATAACTTGTCTTGCTGTATTCACTATACTGGTGACTGTGCAAGATGGATTGTGATTGTTGATTTTTGCACCTACATTTGGTGACTGATTGAGATAAGAGTGATAGCTTTAAAAACAAGAAAGTGAAACTAAAGACTGAATTCTGAAGAACTGAAGTCTGCAAAGTTTGTTGAACAGACAACATGGACACGGAGAAGAACCTGCATTGGTTGTTATCGCATGTTTGTAGGATAAAAAAGATTTTTGACGACACATTCTTGTGTCCCTGTTGTGTGTTAGGCTGGAGTGAACTTTGAAGGAGTCTCGTTGGAACATGTTAAGAGATTGTGCGGAGTGGTGAAAAGTGAAATAGAGATCCAGCTTCCAGTTAGAACTCACAAGGTTGATCCGAATTCACTGCCCGACTCTTTTGACTCCCGGACCCACTGGCCGCACTGTCCAACGATCAAGGAAGTCCGTGATCAGGGTTCCTGCGGTTCGTGCTGGGTACGTAACGTCTGCATTTGGTTTCATATGCTGGAACATTAAATCAGTATGATGTAAATTGTGCGTTTTATTTGATTTCATGTACTTTGTTTAGATAAATATAAAACGGAGGAAGAAATATATAAAACTTAAATAACTGCTGCTATAAATATGATAGTATTGGAAGCAATTCGTTAGAATCTGTGGGTGGAGCCCCAAAGTTAATGGTTATCATCCCACTTTTTTGTTTTTGTGAACTCGTTCAGAACTGCTGGAGGTGGCCATTAGTATGCATATGGCTTTGCTTGTATTATGCATTTAGTGTCATATTTTGCCAAGTGTTGGAGGTTTTTTTTGTCAGGATTTTAGTTACTCATACACATACAGAACCTTGCATCATATTTTTGTATCTCTGAAATTTCCAGGTGTGAAATGCAGACCCATGTACAAAATGTATGTATATCTATTATTATTGCCAAAGTTATTGAAGCCTGTTGTCGCCTTGCAGTGTTGTATCAGTGATGGTAATATTATCTCTAATTTTCAGTGTTAATTTTAGTGACTTTTTGTATTGTTTCTAGGCTTTTGGAGCCGTCGAAGCAATGTCCGATCGCATTTGCATTGCGTCCAGTGGAAAAGTGAATGCTCACATCTCCGCTGAGGATCTACTTACCTGCTGCGATAGCTGTGGCGCAGGGTAATCATTCTTATTAAATAGTTATTGTACTGTTTTTCTAACACAGTGGTAATGTTTGACACACTGTTGCACAGTGGTGATGCAACACGGTAAACTGATGTAATTTTTTTGTGTCAAAGTTGAAAATTCCTTAGCAAAGTCAAAGGCATATAATACTTATATAGTGTCACAAGCCGCATACCGCAGCTGCAGTGGCGTTGGTCATGTTACAGACAGTGGACGTACAGCCTGTAAGCCGCAGGTTAAGCCTGCGGCCAAAGACTGACCTACGACCAAACAACCAGCCACCCTGGTCTGCTGTTTAGTGGTCTCCACCCCCATAATACATGTAATTAATTACATGGATTACTACTCATTTACCGACCCCAAAGGGATGGAAGGCTGAGTTGGCATGGTCGGTTAACCCATAGCGCCATAGCGGACACCATACCAGTGAAGTGGTCACATGTTAACTGTAAATCAGGCATAAATCAAGGAAAGTGTGCCATCCAAAGACCGATGTCTTAACCACTGAGCCATGCCACCAACAATTGTGATTGTAGTTGTAACGATTTGCAGTGTTTCCATACGTGCTTCCATACTGTCAGTTGGCAAGGTTACCACGTCGGCCTTGACTTCAAGTCTGGGCTTGAAACGGCCTCGAATTTTAAAATTGTGAAAAAGTCATTGAATTGTTTTTGAAAAGGAGAAGAAAGGCCTTGAAAAGTTTGGAATTCAGCCAGAGCCGATCAGACTTCTGATGGAAGCAGATTAACGGTTGTTATAAACCACTGAAATGGTTACTGTCTGCAGAAGATCTTACTATTATTAAGGTACGATACATTGTGGATTGAGGGCCTTGAATTCTTGAAGAAAACGGACTTGAATTGTGTTGAACAATAGGTGCAGGAACCCTGCGTTGGGTGATGAGAGGGCAACTGGAGTTGAGAGATATCTGTTGATATGGATTCACTACTAACCAGTGGCATAATTCCTCCTGCTTATTGTATTGACTTTCCAGGTTTTTTTGGCCAAATGGCCACAAAAACTGAAAATAATGGAACTTTATCATACAATTGCTACCGGCACTCTCTTAAAATTAGTTCAGGCACCGGACATCTGAACTCTTGGCGTACACTTTTTGTACGTAAATTTTCTGAATAAAACAGCAAGTATTAATGTGCATATTAATGCAAAATTAACCGAAAAGAATTACTAACTCTCACTGTAACTCCTAACTCTGGAAAATTATCGTTAATAACAACATAAATGTTCAAAACCATGGAAACGATTAAACACATAAAACTGCAGAAAATCATAGAGATGGAATATCAGCCGGCATTGTATTGACGTTTAGAACTGAGTGAGTAGAGTTTAAAGCCCCCCGCGACACAATATAGATCGTTTTGGAGAATAGGTAGATATTTATTGCGTGTTTACATTGGAATGCAATAATCGCTGTGGGCAATTTGCTTACAGATGCAATGGCGGAGACCCTGCAGCTGCGTGGCAGTACTACGAAGGCGAGGGTCTTGTGACTGGTGGAAACTACGACAGTAACCAGGTATGGTGTATAGTTATATGCTGACTTTGCTGTCTAGAAATATTGTTGCTGACTTATTTGCTGTCTTACTATAGTTTGTACAGTTTAGTTCAGTTCATACATTTATATTGTGCCGCTCTAACAGCCCAGACAGTCACAAGTGTGCAGTCAAATCACGCCCATCGGCCACCAAATGGAACAGCGATGGTTTCAGTCTGCGTTGGAATTGTCTGAGTGTCGAGGCAGTGCATGTAATGTTGAGTTTCAGCTCTGTTACTTTGCCAGTTGACTGTGACGTAAAATGTTTGTCCACAGAGTGGTGATTTGTCAACCGTAGATCGGGCAGAGGGCAGTGAAATTCTGCTGGCCAAAGGCTGACACACTAACAACTGAGCTACGCTGTAGTGACTAGAGTGTTTGTTGTACACGTGGTCATCGGGTCTCGGGGCTTAGGTTGTCATGCTCTTTATAGTCAAGTACAGCATTCGGCAGTCCACACACTCACGCACACCTGCCTCTGTCACCAAGCATACAACTTGGTACTAGTGGACGGGGCATTGATGCTCCGAAGCTGGGAAGGTAACCATAGGTCTGGCATCGCACTGGCCATGCGTCGCAGACTTTTGTCATTTAAACTACCTCCAGGCTTAAAGGCCTAAGACGGGGATACGAGCATTCACGCTTATGGTCCTTGATATATTCCTATATATGCCGGAACGGATCATTTTCCGGCTGTGCGTGTTGATGCACCACTGTCTACATGAGGGAGAACCAGCATACATTGTCGAGTCCGTCCGTCGCACCTCTAGCCGTAACATTAGACGACACATGCGGTCTAATGACACGTACCGTCACGCTGCTGGTACCGCCGACGAGACGTTCCACACTCGGAGACCGGGCGTTCCCTGTGGCGGCCGCCAGAGCCTGGAATGCATTGCCGGTTCACGTCAGATCTGAACCGTGGCTTAGAATTTTCCGCCACCAACTGAAGACTTACTTGTTCTATGTCTCATTTCCAGAAAAATCGAACTAAAATGATTACTGTTATTCTGATGTGATGTTTCACAAATTTTTATCGCATTTTACACTGTTTTTATATTTTTGTACAGTGGTCATGCAGCAACTTCATGCAACAGTGCCACTCTAAACAGATACTTTTGTAATAATAATAATAATAATAATATATGCCACCCTTTACGGTACCTTTCCCTTTATGTCAAAGGTAAAAGGTGAAGCCCAACACTTATAGCACCACATAAACGCACACTGCAGTTGCTGTGGTGCTGTTGCATTGCAGACAAGGGCGGACATGCAGACTATAGGCTGTAGGCTAAGCCCTACACATGGGCTTGCAGCCTTCGCAGTCAAACAGCCACACGCGGCTCTGGTCTGCCGTTTAATCGTCTCCACCCCCGTAATCCATCTCCTTGTCTTATCGGCACTTTCCTCATTTTTTGGGCTGCCTTCCCTGTTCCAAATAGGAGGAGGGGTTGACCCCTTTTATATTTCCCCGATTCCTTCTACTTCGGGAGTTTTTTTCCATTGTTTCTAGGGCTGTCGTCCTTATTCTATTGCTGCGTGTGAACATCACATTAATGGATCTCGTCCTCCATGCAGTGGTGAAGGCAAGACGCCCAAGTGCGTACGGCAGTGCGAGTCCAGATATAAAGTGTCGTATAGCGATGACAAACACTACGGTACTTCTTCATATTCTTTGTCACGGAGTTTAATCGGTGTAATCTCTGCACATTAGTGGGCTGAAATTTAATTACATTTTAAATAATTTCAAGCAGTTAGATGACTATTTGAACTCTTACCTAAAATAATAATATTCACAGGCACGATAACAGCACTTATTATAGTACTTATTATAATGGTGATAATAGTAGTAATAATAATAATAATAATAATAATGAAGTACAGTTGTGTTTTTACAGGAGTCAGTAAAATGTTTAGGAATTAAAATCCAATTTAAAACGCGAGATTTTAGATGTACTGGCAGCTGGGTAAACAGTGCCGCTTACGTATGCTGGACATAATCCTGTAGTGACAGAGCGTTGGCAGATGCACAGTTCGTGTGTGTTTGCATTGAAAATATTCTAATCTGTGCGAAGAAATCGGAAGAAGATTCGAAAAGTGTTGATGCATTGCCGTCTGTTTCTAATGCTGTCAGTCTGCAAGGAACAGCGGCTGTGTTTGCCGAGCAGGGGTCTCCATGTACAGGGTGGAATCGTCTGAGGATGACATACGCGCGGAAATTATGAAGCACGGTCCGATCGAGGTCGACTTCTTGGTCTACGAAGATTTCTT
>Ga0056115_1001996_pt1 | contig 10203 bp, 7 predicted proteins | sample WorMetOlspDAHAB1_FD_77007 | JGI IMG/M metagenome (GOLD analysis project Ga0056115, IMG submission 77007) | Marine gutless worms symbiont microbial communities from Max Planck institute for Marine Microbiology, Germany - Olavius sp. DAHAB.1 ... | reverse complement strand
CACACCCACTTGGTAGTACATAAGAACCGAATGCGACTCAAACTGTAGTAATCGTTTCGGCACCTGTTCGTAGTGTAATAATAAAAATGAAAAAGAAACGGGCCAAGTACCGGGCCGGTACAGTATGTTATTCGACATAAGTCGTTCAATCTGTTGAATCAAGTTGGATCTGATCATTTTGTATTAAAAAAGCTGCAGAGCGGGTTTCAAGGCATTTATCAAATTTTATATAGACATCTATACTAATGATTGATTGTTGTTTAACCGATGGGTAGGCCTAATACACGTCTACTAAACGCTTAGCTGTTATACCACGTATTTCTGCTGTTGAACTGAATGGTGATTTATTGGCTAGAGAAATGCAGTGTTATATAATTTATCCATGTTAGATAGACTAACCAAAGACAAATTGTTTAAGGTACACTGTTCAAGTTTTTATGGTTACCAATTGTGGGATCTGATTACAAAAAATATAGATGAATTCTCTTTTCAGCGGATGAAAGGGTGCGAAGAAATACGGTATCATCATACGATGCCTGTGGTGGTGCAGCGTGCTTGCTAGCTGGAGTAATTGTAGCGTTTCGTGAAATTTGTGGTACATGTACCAGCGACAAACGGTGGTCGATTCGAGTCGGATCATGAAAGTGGACTAACTGTGTATGTGTGGCGTTGCGTGTTAGTTTTACCTGGGCAACCAACGTCGGTTCGGACGCGCGTGATTCAGCCTGACACTGTGCTTGTCAGTTGGCAGCCGCCGTTAGACGGCGGCGCCGTGACTGGATACATGATCGGCTACGGCGAAGGAGTTCCCGATGTCAACTGGAGATACCTGGAGCGACATCGTCGCAACGTCACCATCCGAAGCCTTAGTGAGTAGAAATGACAGTTGTCGTAGTCGTAACTGCAGAAAATCCCATTGGCAGTTAAAATTATCTCAGAAAATAACGCGTTTATTCGCCCCGAAGGCAGAAATTGATAAAACAGTTAAAACAAGTGCAAAACTGTAAAAATAAGAGATAATTAAGAACGCAATAAGATGTAATAATAATATTATTACAATACACAATATTATAGTAAAATGCACAACTGAACACTGTAGTAAAACACAAAAACCTTATCATACACAGAATCGTGACAGTTGCTATGAATGTTTGGTATACGGCAATGCACTCTCCTCTGGCTGCATTCTCATCACCAACAAAATTGAAACATGCAGCGAAACAGAAATAAGTCGTTGAACCGTTATGGAAACGAGTTGGAACAAACAACAGAAAGATCGCCTGTCGAAGTCGCCCAAGAGCTGATGAGCGTCTACGTTGATTGGCCATGAGATTCCACGTGATGAGAGGCTAGAGCATATTTGTTTAGCTGTGCTACTGCAGCAGAAAAAGTCAGTCGAAATCAGCGTTGTTGTCTAGCGAAAACGGAGAAATACATACAGTAGATCCAAAGCGATTAGCAACACAAAGCAGCAAGCTCTAGTCGAATAAAAATAAATTCGACTTTAAGAGAAAATTTAAGAAAAAAATTCTCTCAGAAACCCGAAGAAATGAAGAAGTAGCAACTGAGTGGCGACAAACCGTAACAGTACGTAATGGCGTGAATATGTCACATAGGCTATCTATATCAAGTTTTCTAGTATGTAGTATCTAGTTGCGAATCATAGTGCTGTTGGTCACCTGATCTGCGATTGATAGCTGTTCGTGTCTATATAAATTATATGCGTACGCGTTTGTGCGTGTTGTAGAGCCAAGCACTCAATATGTGGTCAGCGTGAGAGCGTTCAACGATGTAGACAAAGGACCGGTTATCTACGAACTTGTCTACACTGCCACTAGCCACGGTGCAGCTTACTTGCTCAAAGAATATTTTACAGTGTTATGTATTGGGTCAATATAAGCCTACAGTTTTTTCATTGCTGTAGGCCCATACAGTAGTTTAGTGTGTCTCAAAAAACGCCATCTTTATATATTTTGAATAACTCAGCGAAAAACGAACCCATTTAATAATGTTCGGTGTACAGAATCCTGAAGAAATTTCACATAAGAAAATTATAAACTCCCAATTCGCCTGAATAATGTTGCCACACTACCTTGTGAAAAACAACTCATCTGAGGCTGCTTGCCGGATAGTCGACCACACACACACACACACACACACACACACACGCAACACATCAACCCGGCTTTGTCAGAACCACCCACTTATTACTGGGGAAGGCCATTCATAACTTCGATTAACTGAACATTGTAGACAAGACACACAGTAGATAGAAGATGGATACTTACTTCGTTACGTATCGGTAAAATAAATGTAGTTTATTTAGTCATATATAATTTTATTTTCCATTGCGACTTTTTAGGCCGGTCGCAAGCGACATTCTCCGGACAGGACCATGTAGGAAAAGTTTTTATATGTATTTTATCACTTTTGAACTATATTTTGGTACAAAATTACACAGTAAAGACATAGAATGATTCGCCAACACAGTTGTAATATGTGTTTCATTTTCTTATAGCGACTATTGTTGATAAATAGACTTAAATATGAATAATGTTGAATATAAAGCACAAAATGGTATTTGTATGTGTTTGCTTATAACGTACGTTATAACTTAATTGGTAACTGACTATAGAATATTGTGTTTGTTGAAAAGAACAATAGAAATAAACCAATGTAGAACGTAATAATATAGCAATGTTTGCTTATACTAATTCGTATTTTTTTCAAATACATTTCTTACGTTTAGTATTTTAACGTGAGCCTTCATCATGAATCGCCCATTTTTTCTGGATTCGTCCCTGCTCCACCCCATCTGAAGACTACTTACCCCATAGCGGCTGTTGTACATGTACAGACAGCAGTGAGGTGGTGACAGTCGGTCCAGCACCTACTCGACTTCGAGCCAGACCGCTGTCGCCGACCTCCGTGTCGTTGCACTGGCACGACTTATCACTCGGCCGCGGTCGACGAATCGTCGACAATCGCTACTACAACATCCACTACGCGGTCACTCAGCCGGGCGTCGGCAAAACAATGTCGGTCATCGTCAAGGACCTCAACGTGGTGCTACATGACCTCGAGCCGGCCACGCGCTACGAGTTCAAGGTGCGAACCGTCAAAGATGGACTGACCAGTCCGTTTTCCGACGTCGTCACTGCGTGGACGATCGACGAAAGTGAGTCTTCTGAGACTTCCGTCCCGTCTAATACTGTTTGTCAATTGCTCTCTCTAGTCCAAATTGCCGCCGTCGGCAAAATCTCAGTGTCATGCTTCGAAAATCAAACTGTGCAAACGTGAACAGCTTTATATTTTACGTCCTATTAACTGTCATTTTTTTACGTGTAAGATGACCTGCTTGATTACGTACCACTACGGAGTCCCAGTTCTGTATTTAAAGAGAAAATAGAGGTAAAGTGGTTCGACCTAAAATTGTCCATTCACGTGACTTGATTGATTTTTTGTTGCAGATGCTGCAGATGTATCGCGGTCTTCGTCCTCGTCTGGACGCGGCTATCGTCGCCCTAGCACCAAATCGAGGTTCGGACAGGATACTGATGGAGACAGCGACGGGACTGGAGTAGACGCAGTCGACACATCAGAGTGGTTGCGAGCCTCGTCTCTCATGAGAGACACACAAGTGTCAGCAGACGGTGGTGGCAAAGTCAGACGCGAACCAGGTGCGTATTACTCGCGCCACTTCAATACGATTACCAACAGTACAACGCGTACAGTACGACAGTTAACAGCATATAGGCAGAAGGCCGACAAACAGCGCTGCAACAGGTCTTCTGACCTGTATGGATCGGTGAAATGAGGATGGGAGGCGCAGTGTGTCGGCGGACTGACAGATACTGGACAAAGACTGCTCACCGCACGTATACACAAGTGTAGGCTACACCTAACGTTAAGTAAGTTAGTAAGAGCATTTCTAAAACGCAATTAAACATGTTCACATGCACCGCGCTGTGATCCCACCGCCCAAATAAAAACGGCTTCCTTGGCTTTGTGCTCCTTGTGCTGAGACATACATACACCGTTGGTGGTTACGGTTTGAGCATTGTGCCTCCTGAAGACATCAGCATGTGATGGCCGAGCAATCGGTTCGTCCCCCACCCTCCCGATCACCAGCAAAGCAACGACATGAAACAGTACGAGTCAGTAATGCGATTATGAATTAGTAGTGTTGTATCAGACATCACCTTTGCTCAATTCAAGGACGACATGGAAAGTCATTTCCGCTGTCTTGCGCATTTTATAGAGTAATATTTTCGAATAGTACGATATGGATTATAGCTATGGCACTCAATGATGCATCGAAATCGTAGCTGAGCTGTAAACACATGTTTATATCTCAGAAACTACAGAAGTTAGCTTCGTAATAACACTTGGCCTTTCGACTGACGACTTTCAGTTCTTGTGAAAGTTATCTCAATTAGTCTTTGAACATCCTAAAATAAATAATACACTGATTTAGAGACCGACGTTGCCAACTATAGTGGCTACACTGTGTAGTCTGTAGCGCATAATTAATATTATTTTGTTTCTGAATGCCGCTGAGGATCGCTCGTATTCTTTTGGGCGATAGATGTATGGTAGCTATTGTTTTTTTGTTGCTGCTGATGCTGTTGATGTTGCTGACAACTACACAGCTGAAAATCGATAGCATTGTGTACAGGTTGTCCCATAAAAATGACTCCCTATGCTGTTTTGACAAAATTTCTATAACCAATTGCATTTTTTAGCCAAATTTTACACACACGTGTACTCAACAAAGGTACACATGTTGACAGTTTTTGGTGTTTAATTTCAAAGTATACAGAGTATGATGAAATTTTTATCAACTATCATTTCAAATTTTTATGGGACACCCTGTAGGTTCAGTGTCTGCGACGTCGGTGACAGAACACGTCGACGTCTCTCACAACACTTCTACGGCGCACCGACAACTGGAAGTGAAATTCGGCACGATGGTACTCCACCGCGTCAGCGTCTATATCACGTGGCCGCGGGAACCTGGCTGCAGCGGCGAGACGGTCAGCGTGGTCGGGTACCGACTGCGCTACCAGGCAACTGACGACGACAACGAGTTCAGAGCGAGGCAACTGACCGACAACTTCGTCCTGCTGGAGAACGTGCGAGCGAACGTCCGCTACCGCTTTCAAGTCAAGTACGCGTTCGCCGACGGTTCAGAAACAGACTGGAGTGGCGACGGGGTGGTTGACACAATGCCGACACAAAGGCACACGGTTACTGACTGATCTAACGTTGAATGATGACTAATTTACGAACGAAACGGAGAACAGTCCGCAGTTCTGAATAACTGCTGACTGAACCCTTGGAACATGCAACCGGAAGTGAGTTCCACAATTCGATTACGGACGAAGGGCGCTAAAGAATGGGTCCCTTTGTTAATATTCCAGATATAGACAAAATTTGTAGCGCAATGTGTTTATGGTTTAACCTGTCTCCTCTTGTTTTTCTCTCTCCGTAGAATTATGCAATCTCAGCTACAGCTGATGAAAACCGAATTCGTCGCCTCGAAGGCAACGCAAACAGGCAGCAACGATTGTGTCACAGAACATCCATGCAGGGTGTTCGGAAAAACGCAAAAAGCATAACTCCATCCCACCCCCAAAAAAAACAACAATCGGTATCTCCAAATTCTTCATTTTGTTAAAATTGTAGTTCAGTTCAGCCGCCAGGGGCGTTTTAGATAATTTCAGCGTTTTCTGAATAGGTACTTATACGCCTGCAGCACAATAGCGTTCCTTAGCGTCTACTTGTCAAGCCCGAATCTTGACTTATACATCAACACACGCTCGTATAGTGTTTTATTGGGCTCCTGGTGGTGTTGTTGATCGGTGCTTGTGGCAGATCCTAAACCATCTTCAGTACGTCGTTCAGTTTGGAAGTCGTTTTTTGGCTTCCGCTTCACCTTCCGTTACAAACTCCAGCGTAGCAACCGGGGGAGTCCGGTGAGATTGGTAGCCGGTCCCATGACATTTTCTCACTTCGGTCTTCGTCGAGAATTACGTAACTCGTGCTGAGTGATTGGCGTGCCGTCCTGCTGCAAAATTAAACCGATCATTACTAGTGTGCCTTTTCGCCCATTCGCCGACGAATCATCCTTTGCCTCACCGCAGAAGCAGACAGCAGCTGATATCACAACCATGTACGGAAATGTGGGCAGTCTTTTTAATGCAAATAACATCAACACGTATTTATTGTTGCGGACCGTTAAAGTTATTTGTTTTCGAGAGAAAACAAATCGTTTGCAATCTTTGTCGCATACATATATACATGTTCGAACAATTACAAAATCACGAGGTTTTTACGTTTGAAATTGCATATATAGGCCTTCTTTATCATTTCACAACCTAAGAGATAATCTTATAGCTGTGCTGTATTGATATAAACAGCAACACTGAAAAATTCTAAAGCTGAAATGTTGCCAACGTCGCTGTGGCTCAACCTTTTAGCACGTTCGGTTAATTGATAAGTTTTGAAATGTATACAATGTAGGCCACCAATACAGACGTTGAGACGTAAAAACATTTTTGTCAGTTAATGTCAACATTTTAACGAGTTTTGATCCCCAAGTTTCTGTTACGAACATTACAAGGCAAATGACTGTATTTTTTCGCATGCAGTTACAGTAGACAGATGTTAATGGTGCTACCGTTCGTGTTTGTCCAGTTTGCTGTTTGTAGCAGCCATGCCTTGATAATGAACTCGTGCGCTTGATTTGTTATATTGTAGATACTGTTTTGTAGATCGAATATGTTGTTAATTTCTGACTGCAACGGAATGTTCGACGACATTAAGATTGTGGTTAAGACTTTAAAGCGCAATTAGCTTCAGTCGGTACTGTAGACTGCAGTGTGTAAAACTTCTCTGGATTGTGACTGTATAAACATTTTTTCTACATTGTGACCATTACTGTACATAGTTTCTAAAATTTTAGACGACAAAGGACTGTAACGATAGAATATATTACTGCATAAAGCTCGAGTTGCTCTCGTTAGTGCAAATTTTTATTCCACTGATTTGTCATTAGTTACAGCGTAGGAATTGTTTTTGATGTCAAAGAGAACATACGTGTGGACAGAATTGTCAAGACAGACGGTGCGTTTGTGGCGTCAGAAGTATGAATGGTACGGTTAGAATTGGAGCAAATAAAACATAAGGGATGAACAGATCGAGAAAAACAAAAACAAAAAAAAATAATAGCAGAAAACAAATATCAGAGGCATGTGCAGTTGAATAAGCAACGACATCGGTGATGTTTGTTGTCTCAAAACCATAGAGACATTGAAAAAGAACGAAGATATTTCCATCGTCGCCTTCCCAGCTAGCAGAAAACGAAATGTATTTATTTGTGCATGTCAAAAAATTGAAAAAAAAACGAAAATGTTACAGAAATAAATAACCCGCTGCCAACTGTGCTGGTACAATAATTGTTTGTAACTTGGTTCCATGACGACGTGTTTTAAGCAAATTTTATTCTAGAAGCCGTCGTGATGTTTTCCTAGCACATTGCTCCCAGTGCGATCGAACATTTTTAGCAATATGTACATTTACCAACAACGAACTGTATTACATTATGTTCACGAAAAAATCGGCAGCAGCAGTGTATCTTCCCGCGATTTATATCTGCACGTGCTGATTAATCATGTGACATTTTTATTAATTATCATTTTAATATTATTTTAAATTTTTTATAGAGCTGGTTTAGATTAAAACTTTCAATTGTTTAATCTCCAAAAATAAACTTCCGTTAATCAATTAATTTCGAACAATCTTTGCAGTTGATCACAACAAAACTGCAGAATTCAACTACCAGTACAGTATAAACTAAATCAAAACAGGAAAAGTGGATTTTCTATTTATGGATTTGAATTTTCATCTTCACATCGAGCCAAGTTAACAACTGCAGGGTGTTGTACACTTCACCGGAAACGCGCAAATTAGTTACGTTAAGAAGTCCCACAATTTAATCCAAGTTTAATCGGTCAATAAAATGTAATCGCAAATGTTTATATAATAATAAATTAATTCAATAGCCAATTTCCGAGGCCTGAATTTTAATTTATAATTATTTTTTAGATCACAGCAAATGAGGGGGTGGCGAAATGGTACGGTTCGGTATAGTTAATGTGCATGTAAGGATGGTGCAACAGTCAGTTGCTATACGAAATCTACGCTGTGCCGAAGGTGATCGCCGATGTCGAGACACATCGGACCGGAAGTCGCGAGAGGTGACGTGACGTCACAGTCACATCCGGGAGCCGCGCACGACATGACGTCACCGTCGGAGCAGGTGATGTCGTCGTCGACACTGCGTTCTAGCGTCACCGGCGAGTAGGCGACGTAGGCGAACTTGGCTTTGTGCGGCGGCGGCGGCAATGCGCACTCGGACTGGTGACTGCAGTAGCAGCCGCCGCCGCCGCCGCCGATCGTGCCGCCGGGCGGCAGCGGCGGCGGGGCGACGATCGAGCTGACGGTAGCCGCTGCTGAAAGCTCGTACGGCGACGGCGCTGCTAAACTGAGACCGTAATGACTGTCAGCTGCCGCACTTGTCTGGTCGCACAGCACAACCATACGCACCGGATTATACATCACCATCATCTTGCGCTGCCAACAGTATTTCAGTCATTCTTCGCGTTTGCTATTCACGCGGCCAGTCACTCCCGGAAATCCGGAAACACGTCTGAGCAGATTCGGCCAGCAAATTAGTCTTTCGAGTGTCCAATTTGCGGGCGTTTGTGTGCCGTCCGCATAACGGGCTTAATAGCAACACTAATAATTCGATTTTTATTTGCAGAGTTTCAGATTCACAACATTAGTCCAACTGCTGTAACTACCGTCTTTCCTTTTTGCAATCGTCTTCTTCTGTTGATGATAACATTCGGTGACTTTTACGCGGTCGCCATCTGCATACTAGAATATTATTCTCATGAAGAACGCGCTAACGAGCCCTACTCTAACTTTCCGTCCCAAATCCGACGCCAATGTCTCCACCACCTTCTGCGTTCAGCTTTCTTCTTTCTCTTTAAGTGTGCGTAATGTATGACGCAAAATATTATAAAGTGTGTCCAAAAATTAGCCAACTGTTGCGCGCTCTAGCTCTAGCTCCAAGTTGCATGCCCGGTGACAACGCAATAAACGAAAAAAAACTACATCACTGCCAGCAGGGGGAAACGGAAAATATTGGCTGATGCATTTATTTAGACTAATTAATATCAGGAAAATGTGGTGCAGATTATTGTTTCTAATACTGATACATACAAAGTGGCTCAAAAAATAAGGCACAAATAACTGATCAAAAAATCGTATTAAATCGTAAGACTTTCTGGCTCATTAATGAGATCTGATTTACTCGTCAAATTAAAGGATAAATCAAAAACTAAAATATCCGTTGGTGTTAAAATATTCTGTGAGTGACCTATATTTTGACGTCAATAACTATGTCTGATTAGCAAACTAGCGATATTCGTCACATATACGGTAGCCTAAATGATGTCATCACTCTTTCTGGCATAAGCTCGCCTTAGCAAGCAGTGAATTCCATTTCTAAACAATCTTTTAGATGATGACGTATGTAACATTTTTTCTATTTTCATATTTTATTCTTTTCTTGTTTTAAATCATGATTTTATCATATATAATTTACCCTTATCGCAGCTTAAAACACAGCAAGTTATTACATCACAAATAAGTTCACACATGGGATTTTTAATACAGACATTATATTCTTGTGCTTATTTTATAATCAAAACTGATGAAAAATTTAGCCTTTATGACGGTTTTAATACGATTTAATGATGATCCTTGATAGTGGCTTACTTTTTGGGTCACCTTATAATTATTGTGAATATTGTGAATCCGAACAATTTGCTGTACGTAGAAACGTGACAATGCATCGGAATATGGGATACGTTTTAAGTACAAAAAAACTATTTACGATATTATCAAATCAAATCAATTCAAATCATTTATTTTCAGGCAACACGAACACGGCCCATAGAAAAAAGGAGACAGAAACAGACAAACAGACAAACACACACTCAGAAACACAAAAACTATAGTAGCTACTCAAACGAAAATGATAAACTAGTTCATTTAAGTCACTCGTAACACAAGAAAAACGACGCTATATACACAAGATATGCAACTAATTATTTAGGGCTACCAAATGTT
>Ga0056115_1001995_pt1 | contig 10204 bp, 12 predicted proteins | sample WorMetOlspDAHAB1_FD_77007 | JGI IMG/M metagenome (GOLD analysis project Ga0056115, IMG submission 77007) | Marine gutless worms symbiont microbial communities from Max Planck institute for Marine Microbiology, Germany - Olavius sp. DAHAB.1 ... | reverse complement strand
TGTTAAAATTGGTCTTGTGACCGTGTTGTATGTCGTATGCTAGTGGAATGTAGTCATGATTGTAACTAAAATTGTTTGAACGCAGAGCATGTCGTGGCAAGCACCTGACATTGCTGGTGCGGTTTCCAAACCAGGGCCGCCAGGTCGAAGACATTGAACTCTGGTCACACACAAACGAGACAATTGGACAGCTTCGCAGGCAGCTCATTGCCAGGTCAGCTGTTGTTGCCGATTTGGCTTTTGTTGACATATCGTGTTCTTTTCTGGCATGCTCCATCAGGAGTGTGTTGCGACAAATGTAGACAACATGCTCCAGAGTGGTTGGTTCTGAACCATATCGATCGCTATGTCCAGGGAGAGGTTCTTTGATTTCAGGTTATGCTGTATAGTCTTGAACCACGTTACACGAGGACGTTCCACTCGGCACATGTTGCTGTTCAGATATGTTTTGTGTCTCGTTTTTTTGTAGCGTTTGGACAGGAACCTAAACGTGTGTAGTTGACTTAACTGCCACATGAAACTTCCGATTTGCGAATCACACAATTGGTTAATTGCAGATGTCGATGCAGACAATTCTATCTCTAATCCCATTTTACTTAGTGTACGATCTGCAGACCAGGCCGACTTAACCGGGATAGCTTGTTATGTTATGTATGTGTGTTTTTGTTTGGGTTTTGTAATGAGTTGTGCACTTCCCTCGCATAGTTTTGTTGTGTCGTTATCAATCTAGTGATTGGCTGTGAAGACTGCCTCCCCTGTTCCATGGACAGTTTGAAAGGCAATTGGTTACTGCGCCTTTGTGGCTGCACACCGTGCATTTGGAACAAGCTGCCATCGTCTGTTGTCAACATCTTGTCATTGGCCGTGTTCAAGCAGAGACTAAAAACTGAACTGTTCGAACAGTATCTGCAACATTGATCTTTTATATCTCAACAGACCCTTTTGTACTTCAGTTCTTTGATGCTGTTTGTTTGGCTATGTCACCTGTAAAATCGTCCCCGAAATGACCTATTATGTATCGGATGGAGCGTTAAATACTACACTTATGCAACTTTGTCAAAAATTTCAGCACCTGTTACACACTCTGTGACTTTGTAGCGTGCCCTAAATGTCGCATTGATCAGTACTGCGAATGATAGTAATGTTAATAAAATAACCGAAACTGTGTTAGGTGGGGCGGAGTTAAATTCAGCTCGGTTGCTGCTGACTGTGATGTGGTTGCTGTAGACTGAAGGCAAGCAATGTGAACCTGAAGGTTGAGCTCTACATGAATGGAGACCAGATCGACCCGGCAAACGACCGAAAGCTTGTGACGCAGTTTGGCATTCGCGATAAAACGGTGCGCGAGAAAACTCATTTCAGTATTTTGTATATGGCAGATGTAGTTCGGTGCGCGCGTGTGGGTGTGTGTGGTTCGGTGGCCCAGTGGGGTGACTCCGCCAACGCTGTATGACACCCAGTGGCAGAAGACGTTTTTATTTGGCAAATTGTATTCAATTCTCTATTGAACTTTCATTATGTTGTATTACTTATAATTGAGCTTGTTGGCCACTGCTGTAATCCCCAGCTGTCTGTCATTATCATTATCATTATTATGATTAAGACATTGGAGTTGCGATTAGGAGAGTATGGGTAACAACTAACACAGTTTGATGACAGAGATCTGGAATGCACTGCCTTACAATGTCATTTCAGCATCATCCGTTGGCTTGTTTCAGCATCAGCTGAAGACCTTTTCTGTTCCCACGATCTTTCTGTTGTTGCATTTCAGTGGACCTTTACAACAAGACAACAAATCCGTTACTTAGTCCACTATAAAAAGTCACTGATTGAATCGATACAGAGATAAGCACTGGGCTGTAAGCTCTCGGAGAATGCTGGAACTTTGTCATTTTACCATGCATACGTCGCTTCTAAGACTGATGAACTGGTGAACTGTTATAAGGATGAGACATTATCGTTGTCATTGTTGTTTTGGATTGTTGACATTTTTGTGCAATATGGTTGTTAATTTGCGTGATTGTACATGACATTCACAGCAACTGACGGCCAAGTTTGTCCAAGTTGGCATCAACAACCCATCGACACCAGAGAGCAGTTCTGGCAGCTCGACGGGATCGCTGCATAATATGTACGACGGGCCGAACCTTGAAGCTGAGAATCTCCTTCCCGGTGTTGTGAGTACATTTACATAATCACATTCGTCATACTTTCTTGGTTTACTGTATATTTTTGCTGTTTATCATCTTTCTCAGTCACCACTTGTGACTTGTTGTGATTTTTTTTGCAGTAAATTGGCAGGATGTCGGTCTTTGGCCGGCATACTTTCCGTGACCTGTGCCCAGTCTATGGTTGGCAGTTGTCCACTTTGTTGGTAAACTCTTTGCTATGGATTAGCCTGTTTTTTTAGCCAGCTCAGCCTTCTATCCCTCCAGGGTCGGTATATGAGTAGTAATCCATGTACACTGCAACTTTGTTGTAACGCTCATTTTGGGAGCCAAGAGAAATGAGCATTATAATGAATCAAGCGTTATAATGAAATGCACCTTCTGAATGGCATACAACACATAGTAATGGACTGATAGATCACGTGGGACAGTCATAAATAACATCAGTTCGAAAACAGCAAGCAATGGCATTATAACTCTAGAAAACTCATCTATTAATGAAACGTAATGTACACTGGCATATAACTCATATGTTTTATTAAGATGTTAATGATTGAAAAAAACGCCACTGTTTAACGGGATCCAACATCCTATTAGCGTTATAACCGAATGAGCGCTCTAACGACGAGCGTTATAATTAGGTTGCAGTGTAATTACATGGATTACGAGAGTGGGGACCATTACACAACAGACTGGAGCTGTATGGCTGCTGTGTCCAGAGTCCGTGTGCGTGGGCATGGGCTGTGGCCTAGGCTGAATGTGAGCCCCTGTCTGTCTGTTGCAGCTGTAGGTATGTAGATTATGGCACTTTATAATGGCTAAGTCTTTAACTTTATTTTTTAAACTTGTTTTCTGGGCGTGTAGTGTGAGATGCTACTTTCCCATTGATATGTTTGCAGTATTGCAACCATGAACTGTGTCTTGTGCTGTTTAAAATCTTACATATATTACTTTATGTTTTTGCTACCATATTTTGTTCAGCAGCATCTGTGCTGAATATAACAGCTTGATATTTGGAGAGCAGTTAGTTCTGTAGCTTATGTGGTGACATAAGCGGGGAAATGCCAGGTCGCCAACATTGTTTCAAAATGTACACTTTGTACTGTGTGTCATTATCACATTATCAGGCATACGTGCTGCGTGTTGTGTTTACAGCTGATGGCGCACAAGTTGCAGTACACGCATTTCTTGCTGGATCTGTCTGACCTCGGATGCGAGTTGGAGATTCCGTCGCTTCGAGACTGTGCTCGTGAGATCCTCCGCTGCATTCCAGCAGGTATCGGGCAGACTGAGTGCTGCTGCATTTATTTCTGTATGTGTGATGGTGGTGAACAAAAAAGTGCTGGCAAAAATCAGAGACGAACTGAATGATGTCCGTAAACATTTATAAAATTTATTTACAAAGAAAAAAGACTGACAAAATTAGTAGTAGTTCGTGTAATTACTTGAATTACGGGGTGGACACCGTTATACTGCAGACGGGAATCCGAGTTTGTGTATGAGAGCATGGGCTGTGGCCTTGGCTGAACACCAGCCCCTGTTTGTGATGCATGGCTACAAAAAAAGTAGCTTGCGTTAAACAAAATTAATAGTTGACACGACACGTATACATACGAAACCTGGTAACTAAACAAAACCACATATTAAAGTTAACATCATCTTCACTATCCACTACCATGCTACAGCCTATGCAGCATTTCTTGCCTTCTACTATTGGTTTCTCTTTGGGGTCGTTGGTGCTCACATAATGTTGACTCCATCCAACATGGAGACCACTCAGCACAGTCGTCATAGTATGCCCGCTGGATAATGATGTATTGCAGCCATTCTGTACTGTTCCAGTGTTGTGTCACGTAGCAAACTGTCGCCGTGAGGGAGAAACTGTGTTGGTTGTGCTTATAATACAAATACAGTAATTAATTAATAAAAGTGCTTTAATTAATATAATTAATTAATAGTAATAGCACATCGCATTGTTAACTACTGTGGGAATTCCGCCACGTGACTGCGTGGTTTGGTGCAGTTGTTAATGAATCAGCCACTGACGTTAATTTGTTATTCACATATATATTTAATTTTTTCATAATATTTGTGGCATATAAATATGAAGTGATGAATTTTCGTAATGGTTAATGGCAAAAATGCCGTTTTTCTGTCTCTCCGTGATTTGACGGGTGATGCGCGTGACTGTGAACCAGACATGCAGACGGTACAGCTGTTACGCAAGGTTTGTGCTGAGATCGTGACACACATCAGCTCGTCCTCGGATCGTTCGGCTGCACTGCAAGCCACCGGGTCAAAGCTCGAGACCCTGTTCTTCGACCAGAAGCCGACACAAGTCTGGTACTTGCTCGAAGTGGCCTATTCGCTGCTGATGCCGGCGCATGCTTCGGTGATGGATGAGATGTGGGAGTTCCAGGTCAGTGGCCGTAACCGTTTGTCAATGGTTAAAGTGGACAATTAGAAATGAGGGAACTGTAGTCTCGGGATTGGGCCTGTGGTGTGTGGTTGTGGGCCCCGCTGTTGTAGTCATAGGCCCACGGCCAATGGTTTTTCTGTTAACGTACAGGTCCCACAGTATTCGAGTTTGGATGTGGCGTTTCGAATTGCAAAAAGGTTTTCACCTGGCATTATAACTATATGCAGACAGCCACATTCTGTCTCTATAGCGTTTCCCTTGTGTCCATGGAGTGTCTTAGGTGAAGAACGCTCTAAGCCATTTTCTGTAGGTGGGGGAACGGCGTTCCCGTGTCCTATTGCCGTTTAACCACTGCTGTATGTTATCGCTGTGTCTCTTGCAGCTTACTTAGTTGAGAACCTATTATGCCAGTGTCACTTAAAATAGTATTATCGGTTACTGAATTAATTTGAGCATGTACAGAAAGTCATTTGTATTTTGTTGATGTCGTTAAGACTGTGAATAAGTCTTGATGTTTGCCTGCTTCCGGTGTATGTAATTAACGTGATAGAGGCTTAATACGAGTACTGTACTTAAATTGTTGATGTTATTTATACTGGTCTCGAGAAATCTGTACAGTGAGTTAACTGGTTGCTAGCATTAACACGGTGTGGTTGATAACCTAGTTTACATATCACTGACAAAGTAGTCGTTAATTTTCCTTATTTTGTCAAAACTTACATCTAATTTATGGTACTTTGTTTACACGAGTTATTCGGGCAACAGTTATAAAGTGAATTTATTTGTGATTAGTACAGGTCATAGTTACAGTTTTTTGTAATGTTAATAATCTTTTGCTGTTCGTGTTGCAAATTGACAGCACAACTTCGTCATTGCCGGCGGTGTGTCGCTGTGCATCAAAATGTTAACAAACGAGAGTTTTCTTGCTACTGCTGACCTGTCCACGCGCAGGTCAGTGTGTTGAGTTGCTGAATAACATTGCTGTAAAACCCGTGATAGTTTTCTGTAAACATTTATCGCAGAGGTTGGAAAGATCAACTGTTCTGCTTGGGAAGTTTATGTTGGTTTTTGATTAACCAGTGCTTTGCTTTTTATTAGTTTATTTTATTGATTCGCATATGCATACAGTCCATATTCTATATACCTGCCATTGGCACTGGGCATACTCATTCATTACGACATAATGTATTATATATTAGTTCTGCACTCAGCGCTAAGTTTGCATGTTTACACAGACAGACTTGGTATGTAGTGTATTAGCATAATTCGTTGGCATCGTATTATCCCTAAAATACCATTGCCAGCCACTCCTCTTTCTGTTAGCATTCAGGTTTGCTTTGCTTTTTAAAAGAATTTTTTGTATGTGATGTGTCATTGTGGCTTTGCATTATTTGTGGTAGTTTTTTGTCAACTTTTTGACTAAACTTTAACTTTTTTGTGGTGTGATGTAGCATAGTTGTGCTGAGAGTGTCATTACATCCCAACCGACTGAACAGTCACGTTCTTGTAGAATTATAGCTCAGTGACGCACGGGATATTATTATCTCTGTGTATTGTCCATTGTGTATGTGTATTGCTGCTTTTTAATGCTGCACAACAGCATGAGCAGTTCTAATAGGTCAATATGATATGATTGTTTCGATCTATCTTAGTTTGACTCTGTAACTTTTTTTATTTATTGCACTATGTGCTGAAAAAAATTATTACTTTCTTCCCTTTACCATTTCAAAACCAACTTCCATGCGATTGATTCTTTATTATTATTATTATTATTATTATTATTATTATGAACAATGCAGAGCTTCAAGTGACACTCACACAAAGAGTGTTTCAGGGGCACTTTACATATCTAAATGACGGTCAGTCTGCCAGAAAAGATATTAGCAAACTGTCTCTTCTACAATTTCCGACGGAATGTAGGCAGTCACTGGATGTTATATCTCAACCGACCATGTTGTCCTTCAGTGCACTGCCTTTACACTGTTGGTTGGGCTATGTAGCGTGTATAAATTGTCTCCAATATGACATGTAAGTCGAGTGGGATGTTAAACTGTACTCACTCATTGTTCAGGTATGCATTTCTGACCACACTGAAGATCAGCAAGTTGGTGCTGACGACAGTCGGCTACGCACAGGTCCACTTAGTTGCCGAGGCATGTCAGAGCGAGTCGACCGGCAGTACATCTCCGATCACACTGACGCCAGCAATGCACAACCACGCCGTCATATTGCAGAAGGCGCTGCAGTGTGTTCCGAATCCCAACACCGACTTCATCATGAGAAACACGGCCTCCAGACTCGGGCAGTTTCTCACCAAGCAGGTTAGTCGGCAGTGTACAGTGGACCAAATTCCTAATTTATTCATGAGCAGAAATATGCAAAGACACGACCATAGATACTTTATGTTTACAAACAAAAAAACTTCTATAGTGCGCCCAAAAGTTGACCAGAGAGCTGGCCACCTTAGTCTGCCACACGTAGGAATAACTAAAACGCAAAAAAAAGAACTAAAACGTAAAATTGATGAGCAAATAAATCCGGTGAATGGTCTAGAGCCATGAGATCAGTCTGACAGTAATGTTGGTGCCTATGAGTTTGTGCTGGTGGGTTTTGCTGGCAAGGAACTGGACATCCAGCCGTTTTGAAATTTGATTTTAGCTTATTGTTCCGCCTCCCGAATGACCTAAACTGTAGGGAGGGGCGTGACCAGCTCTACCTGCTTACTTTTTCTTTGCCTTCTGTAGCCCATGCCTTCTGTTCTGCTGAGGGCATTAAAAGTTATTGTAGCTTTCAAATTAATTGCGATTTAGAAAATTAAATTAATGCCATTAAAAATTTTTATAGCTGTTACTGAAATAATGCTACGTCAGGGACGCTGCACGTTTGCAAACACAGTGTGGTCAGTGGATCGCAAAAGTCCTCCATATAATGTCTTTTGTATACTCATTTTAACCACTGTTTCCAGGAAAAAGTGAAGTAGCTGGTAGCAGAAAGTTGGAAAAATTCATTGGTTGGCAGAAGCAGTAGTATAGGATATCAGCATCCAGCGAACAATGAAGGAATTAATAATATATCAAATATTCTAGTTTTGCATGCCCCTGGACTGTGTATGGCATCGGGCTTACATGTGTGATGTACTTTACAGGAAATACATGGGCATCGAAATACGGTGACACCGATGGACAGGTTCATTGGTGTTTTTTACATGCTATCTCAATTTTGCATTCATAACACGTTAACATGCAAAAAATATCTAATGCGATTAGAAAAAATAAATGGCTCTAAATCTCTAAAAAATGTTATGAATGGTTGTGATTGTGATTGATTTGCAGGCGATCGGTGTCGTTCCCGACCAGTCGACAGTTCGAGCGCTGCAAAGAATTGCTTGGGCGTCATGTGCCGCTGGTCTCCAGCTTGTGCATGCTCCGTATGATCAGATACACCAGGCTGTGAACCAGCTGCATGGCTGCATCGTCATCGGCGGTGAGGGTGACCGTCTGGTGCCGGATGCTGACGACGTCGCGGTTTGCCGAGAAGCGCTCGAAGTGCTGTCGGTGAGTCTGGCGCTGTGTCCCGATGCGGTCGAAGTCTTCTTCAAGGAGCGAATCTGGCAGACTTTCATCATCGACGTGCTGCTTGTCTGCCGCAATAGGTTATTTACTCGTACACTCGTACAGTTTTGCCTCTCAATTATATCCTTAGTGTGGTCACCGGGTGAGCAGTTGTCTGAATTTATTTATTATAGACATTGTTCGCATAATAGACTGAAAAGTAAAATCCAGGGTTTAAAAACGATGACAAAATAACCAAAAGAATCTAAAACCGTAAACATACAGACAGTAAGCACCAAAAACTCTTTAAAAATTGAGTAAAAGTAGACCAATATTACACATAAATTATGCATGAACACATATTCAGACAGACCATGAATAGCAGTTAAAATATGAAGAATAAAATTCTTCACCAATGTTATGTTTTAATAATCCATGCAACATATAAAAGAAATATCTGTGCCAAAAGAAATATCTACGCCATCAACAGTAAAATTTTGGACCCATATCAATGATGGTGTCCGTTTTGACTGCAAGTATCATCGATTTCTCGAGGGGCACCTGCATCTCTTTCGTTCTTTGACTTATTATCGCCGATGTTACTTTTTTGGAGTTACCCAAACTTCCAAAGCCTCTTGCAGCCTTATGAATCCTGATAATAATAACTGTTAATGTGTAATGTGTAATTATGTTAACTTGAGCCGGATTGCCATTAAGCCAACTGTTTTAGTGCCGTGAAGGATTTGTATTGTTTAATTTTCATTAATTTTTGTCACATTTCGCTTACTCTACAGTTTTATTGTAATTATCGTGTATTGATTATTGCCAGGTTGAATTAGTTTTCATTAGTGGCTGATTAAGTCATTGCTGTCAGCGAGGTTTTTTTCAGTTCCAGCAGTACTAGCAGCTGCAAGTGTCATACTGATAGTTGAGACATGATCCCGTTTCTTTAATCCAGTCTCTGTTGAGAATTTGCAGTCTGCAGCTTGGCAAGCAGTTCAAGAAATATGTTGGCGGGCGTACTTTTGTTCTTTCACAGCTGTATACGCAAACTTATTTGGTATCCGCTGCAAGATATCTTGCGTATTTTTGACAATTCCGCTGTCAACTGTAAATGTAATTTCTGTTCCGTTGATCCTGCGGGCCCCCCTACATTATTGCAACTCCTTGTGCCGCAAGATGTGTGTGCTGTTAATGTTTGAACTGACCGAAACTGAAGAATGAATTGTTGGTGACCAGGTTGGTGAGGCAGGCTGCGATGGAGCAGTTTCACGTGATCGTGACGAGATGTGTTCCTGGACAAAAGTTTCTTGTGTTTGTCATCACTCTGCTCTTCACTGTTCTGTCGGTCTGTATACCCTCTCTCTCGCTCGCTGTACTGCTTAACCGACTGATACCCACATCTTACATTTCAATAAGTAGCTTAGTTAAATCATCGAATAATTTCTATTGCATGTACTATCTGAAGAATGCATGCATATTCCAATCTCACACGAGTTAAACAACAGCGAGAACAGCAGAAATCGCAGCTAGTTAACCTGGCAGCCTTTTTATATGTCATCTCTTATATCGAGTGGCTTGCTTGTCCTCAGTTTTGATTTTTCTAATAGCAGCTCCGTTTGTCATGGGTTGTGTTATTTATAGGTTTGCAGTGTAACGCATTTATTATTTGCTGTTTGGTGTAGCTTCATTTTATGTATTCCCAGTGTGTTAAATTTTCTACTCTCATCAATTTCAATTTTTTTTAAACTGCGACATACTTTTGAAGGAACGATATAGACTATTTGTGCAGAAAGTACCATTAAATCCCAATCAGTTAGTGAATCAATCCGTCAGCAGAACTCTTAACAATCAAAAACAGCCAACAGTTTTGCAGTCACCATCTCATTTTTTGCATTTATCTGCGAAGTTCTGTATTAATAAATTTCAGTTTGTCGTTTGCATTGTAGACCACGGCCAAAGATTTTGCGGCTCAGTGCACAGAATACTTTCAGCTTGTGTGCAGGTAGGACCGTGCATTATGTGCTGCATTTTGAGCGTGACACTTCTTGTCGTGTGGTAATGAC
>Ga0056115_1001992_pt1 | contig 10208 bp, 10 predicted proteins | sample WorMetOlspDAHAB1_FD_77007 | JGI IMG/M metagenome (GOLD analysis project Ga0056115, IMG submission 77007) | Marine gutless worms symbiont microbial communities from Max Planck institute for Marine Microbiology, Germany - Olavius sp. DAHAB.1 ... | reverse complement strand
TATTTCAAGTTTCATGAAAATCGGTCGAGGGGTCTCCGAGCTGTGGAGGGTCGAAAATCGCCCTCTCCCATTGACAAGGCCCATGGCTTATACAACAGCTTGTACTACCGTACAAGCCGTGATAATAACTGAGACAATAAACACGTTGTTTCTTATTGTTAATTTCTTAAAATGTTTTGTTACAGAACTCGTCTTGTTTCCAGTTGTTGCTTTTAAGACACTGAAATTTCACTAGGTAGCGACACACTTGAGGTGTGGTGGGATCCTTAGCGGCAGTATTATTACAAATGTTCTCCTGATTCGGACAGTGAAATAAGTTTGAAAATCGGTCAATATTTGATTAAACTAAGGCGTATAATAAGCCGTACAAAACAAAAGGTGTCAGTTTTTTTGGACCACCCTGTATACGGCATCCGAAATGACGAAGTCACTGCGCAGACACTACAGGAGACTGGGGAAAAAACGACTGAAGAGATGGATCTTTATGCGTTTCAAAAAACCAGTCGATTACGGCGTCGACGTCACTCAGCGCGTCGACCATGTTGATGCCGAACCTTTTTTCCCAAGAACACGTTTCACCAGTTTTAGCTAAACAGGCCTATACAAATTTGACGAAAGTATACTGCGCATGGATTTAAAATAAAATTCTGAAGTGCAAAAACTGCACAGGTCCTCATTTGTTAGTGTTCTGTCGTTTGAACATGCCGGTTTAACTTGCTATACACACTGCTATCACCTTCCATCACTTTTTCACTGTTTCACTCTGAGCTCAAAATCCTCCTTTTTTGGAAAATCTCCTCCACCTTAGTCTGTTTCTGTCTGCCGGACTGATCTCATGGCTGTAGACAGTTTCCCGGATTTATTTGCTCATCGGTTTTTATGTTTTAGTTCTATTTCTTTGTTTTAGTTATTCTTACGTGCGGCGTGACTAGGCCTACATGTACGTTGGCCAGCTCTCTGGTCAACTTTTGGGCGCACTATAAAATTGTGAATTGATTTTATTGAAGTTGTTGTGTACTGACTGCTGTCTTTTCACTGCTGGGCAATTCTATTGCACGTCTGTCCTGGTTACTGTCATCTGAGTGATTCGTATATTGTTGGCACATTTTTGAAAAGAAATAAAATAAGACAACATCATTGTTTTCAGTATGCCAAAGCGTGAAGCAAAAATACAGAAACTTTTATGCACAGAGGCAGGCAAGCAACAGAATTACATGTGTTTTAAATGCTGCATTGTAGTGGCAGCGTTACGTTATAGTATATAGGCCTACAGCTTTCCGAATTACGCGTTTTCAGCCGCGGTTTTCTGCGGTACTACGACCACAGAGAACCACAGAACACCGCAAATATACCGCGCAGACCATAAAGTAACCTTACTGACCGCACTCAAAACGTAAACCTTACGCAACTTTCCGCAAGACAACCGCAGCCTTCCGCCGCGAGAAAAAATATCTGAAAAACCGCAGAGAACTGCGGCTTGAACCGCATGAGTGGAAAAACGGTATTATAGCGCCTCGTGTATTTTCCATCGCCATACCGGACTGTATTTCTTGCGTTTCACGTCTGCCGGTACTGGCGAAATAAATAACCACGATGGTTTGTTAATTGTAATTTATCACTAATATCAGTATTAAACGGTGATTTCCAGCGTTTCCGACCGGTGACTTTTGCGCGATTTCCTTGCAGCACGTCCACGAGTTTGAACAGCAATTTACTCCAAACCTGAACAGAGATAAAAAAAATTAACAAAACATGGTAATAAGCAGCTCAGAGTTACAGCGTTCGGAATGACTTTATACATACAGGGTGGCCCCAAAAGTACTTAAGCCACAACCAAATTATTAAAAATAAGTGTTAAATCGTATTAGTCTGCCAACAAGATTAGATTTCTTCGTCAAATTAAAGAAACGATCAAGCACTATAATATCATCTGTCGGCATTAAATATTCTCTGCGTGACCTACTTTTTGACGTCAATATAAGACCTACAAGTAGTGATATGCGTCACGAACGTTAAATAATGTCAGCGCTCCCTCTGATATCAGCTAGCAAGCTGTGAATTCCTAAACCATTTATCAGATGGGAATTATGTAAACCGCGACGCTTCATAGAAATTTAAGGGGAACATAAAAATCTGGGGTCAACCAATAAATACACGAAATTTAGTCACTTAATTATCAGGAAATTCATTAAAATTATTGCCACCATATGTCACATTTTAAGGCTAAATTGCACCAAATTCTGTTCCCGGTCTCTGTCCGTTCCTTCGTCTGTCCGTCCGTCCGTCCGTCCATCTCTCAGATGGAGTTTGACACTTAGAACGTGTTCTATTTCGAGGTCGATTTTCGGAAGCACGTGATCAACAGAAATAGTTGTGATTGGTTGAAGTTCATTGGTTTCGTTTGGCTTTATTGTAAACAGTGCAGAATTGGTGAAAATACATGTCGATTACGTTTTCTTATTTTTGTTGCGATTTGCAACTATATAATGCATAATTGCGGCAACAGCAGCATCGTCCTAATCATTTCGGCCATGTCTGTTTTCGGAGTCGAAAATCGGCGCCGGTTTTCGACCCCGTGTGTGTTCAGCCTAAGAGCCGTCCGTCCGTCCGTCTCTTAGATGGAGTTTGACCATTATTGGACATACACTGTAAGAAATATGTACGCTCTAGCGTGCAGTTTACACGAACGTGCCTTTATGCAGCCGTCGCTTGCAGCCGTGACAAACAGGTTTCGGACGTGATCCGTCAGAGAACTGTAGAACGTGTAAACAAACAGGCTATATACCTTTTCATACAAAACATTGCAAAACATAACCGATTCATTCATACTAGTTTAACAAAATACATGCGACAGAAACTCTCTCAAACTCAAGAAATAAAACGCCAAAGAACATGTGTATTCGAAAGCAGAAATAATAGAACAGCTTAGAAATATTTCAAAATGTCATATAATACATTAAAAATAAAAAAATAATAATAATAGGCACCATGAAAGCAGACCGACATGCTTGTTCGGATAGACGTTGATGACGACACCATTCTGCAAATCACCAAAGCGCTCACAACTGTAACTGTTGACAATAATTTCGAGCGTCGTAATTTTATTTACTTATTTATTATATAACTTGTACATATGTTAAGATAAAAATATGCAAAAAAATAACGATAAATGTTTGCCGGAACTGGAACCAGTAAAAAACACCGAAACAGTAACTAGCACGAAAAAAAACTACACAGCTTGATAATAACAGCCTACATGTATACACAGAGGGTAGAAATGAACAGTGATAATAAGTGAAAATTTCGACTAATTTAACCCGAGTTTTAATTTGCACTTGAGTACGCAGATGGGCGCGCGCTATGTCATTCATAGTTAAATTTGGGGGCTATTTTTGCTGACATAATACAATCCAATCCATAAATTTTCCTGAAAATCCCGACGCAATCAAATCGAATCCAATCCATGGATGGATCCATCCACGTTTAACTATGATGCCATTCTTATTCCAACTAACGAATATGAATTTAAAGCGGTGAAGCAATCGTGATCGTAGAACCACATAAAATTATATTCGTTACGGCCAATTCCACAATAATGTCAATTTTAATAACGCTACACCAGCAAACCTTCACATTCGTGTTAATGTTATGGGGTTTTATCCATTTAATCATTCCTTTCCACGCAGACTAAAAGCCCACCGCGAAAAGCCACACATACAAAGAGACTAAAAACACACAGAACTGTTAAAATTACCAACAACAGAAACCATTGAAAAATATTTCGTTTCTGTTGCCTATACCATCTTGTTTCTGATATTCGAAACGGTGAAAGTAGCGACAGAATGGCAATCGATAACCAACCAACCGCATAGTCGAAGGTGATGACACGTCGAGATGTCACAACGAGCATGTGATGAACGACGTAGTCCAGCTGGATTCCGTGCAACACCTGCACAGTTGCACAGAAAGGAACAAGCAAAGGCATTCAACACTAAGTTTCAAACTCCTTCTGAAACAAAACAGACAAATTTACAAAGAGACACGTCCGTTCGTTTGTTTGTCTGTCATCTGTCTGTGATGGACGAGGCGCGATGCTTCATAGAAATTTAAGGGCGAGTAAAAATCCGTCATCAACCAACGAATACACGAACTGTGATCAGTTGAATATCAGGAAATCATTAAAACGTTGCCAGCATATGTCACATTTTAAGGCTAAAATGCACCAAATTCGATACTCGGCGTCTCTCTGTTTGTCTCTTTGTCCGTTTGTTTGTTTGTATGTGTCTAAGATGGAGCTTAATTGACACTGACATGGCGCCACAAGCCGCATAATGCAACTGCAGCTGCGCTTTTGGTCACAGACTGAACGCGCGTACAGCCTATGTCGCGGTCCAAGCCTGCGCCCAAGGACTTTGATCTGCAACCAAACAGCCACATACAGCCCTGGTCTGCCGTTTGATCGTCTCTACCTTCGTGATGCATGGATTGCTACTCGTTTACCGACCCCAGAGGGATGGAAGGCTGAGTTGGCCTGGTTGGCTGCCCCACAGCGAACAGTTTACCCACAAAGTTGTCATGTATCAACCATAGATCAGGCATTTGGCAGCGAAAGTCCGCAAGCCAAAGACCGACGTCCTAACCACTGAGCCACGCCGCCAACCACGGTGTGTCGAAAATAACGTGCCACAATATTGCTTTCAATAACTGTATGTACGCGATGTTTAGTTAAGTAAATTTACTCCAATGTGACGAATTCAACTGTTTCAGAATTTTTTTAAATTATCTGCGACGAGAATTACAGTGCAATCATCGTTTCAATCAAAACGACAATTCTTACTAATGCCACGACGGAAAATAAAGCCTTAAATTATTCCATTTACCCTGTAAATTCGACATATCACACAAAAATACTATTCAGTCTTTTTATATCGCACTGTGTATATGTATGTATCATGTACAATGACTCTCTGTGATCATATAATATATTGCTCATCGACTTAGCTTATGCTACTACTGTGTTTTAATAAACGTTACTTACTACTTGCATAAAACTCACCTCATATATACTGAACACGACCCCGGTGAGTTTTCCGCAATTGGTTAGCGTATCATGTAGCTGAAACAAACGCCATTTTTATTAACTTTTTCACATTCATTACGCTGTATACCGCAGTAATCTGCGGAATTACAGAGTGTTATAATAAACAATCATGTACGAAACGATATCAGACAATTTACACAAACTTATATGTGCACTATGGTTTCGTTGTAACTATCTCAGCGCTGGATTTATCTGGGAAAGTCTGTCGCCCATTTTGATTGGGGGGAGGGGTGGAAGACTGTAAAAGCTTTAGGATTAAGAAAGGATTAAAACGCGACGGCAGTGTGACAATTACAACCTGTCTCGTATGAATTTATCTGGATACGTAGGACATGTGACTATATTTAGTTGAATGTTAACTATTGCGTGCTGTTTAGTAGCAGGATTAGGGTTAGGGTTAGGGTTAGATTTAGTGGCTGGTTGGTAAGTTGTTATGCACACGTATTTGTGTGACTTTAGGTTGTAACTGTCACGGATCGGGTCGCGACAGTCTCTCATATGCAGCGATGTTCAGTCAGAAACTTTATCGCTGTTCCAGGATGTCACATGAAACTACGACTTAGGGCTGGTTGCATGAACGTCACTTAACTTTAAGTAACACTTAAGATCATTTTGCACCAGGTATTATGTCATCTTGAGCGTCATTTTGCATGCGTTTTACGAATGAAATGAGGGAAAAAACCAACTTACCACCATTAAGATCGTAAAACGCATACAAAATGATGTTTAAAATGACGTACTACCTGACGGGAAATGATCTTAAGTGTCACTTAAATTTAAGTGACGTTCATGCAACCGGCCCTTAGTTCTTCGCGTGTAATTCGCAGAAAAAATCAGGAACGAGAAATAAAAAAATGAACGGTGTGGTGAAAGGCCCTTTGTTGGTGAGACGCCTTTCGGACCTGGCCCCTCCACTCCCTCCTTAAATCCGGCCCTAAACTAGGCCTACTTTATTTTTATAACTACGATAAACGCACTAACAGGTAGTTACTTCGTTTCAAGATTTGGGTGGTGAGCAATGATGCTGTTAAGACTGACACTGCTATAAATCATTAACCCTCCACACGTTATGTGGCAGACGTCGGCGGTCAAAATACGCAACCGACTGATAAACGCATATAGGTAACTAACTGTAATTCAGTTTCAAGCACTCGATTCATTTCGGTTTACCTGCGATATTTTCCAGACTTGGACCCCGGTGGTCGTGCCGAGCAGGTACTCGTCAGTGTCACGGTTGTATGCAAAGCTGTGCACAGCAAATAATCGTCGAATAATAATTTCCGTGGATACGTAGGACATGCGACTATACTTAGTTGAATGCTAACTACTGCATGCTGTTAAATAGTAGCCTAGGGTTAGGGTTATGGTTAGATATAGTTCTGGTTGATTAGTGTTTATGCACACGCATTTATACTCATCATCGTCATCATATCCGTTTATTAATGGATGACAAACGCAGCCATACAATACAATAAAATAACACACAGTAGCTAGTTAAAATGAGAGCAACTACTATGCTTTACTATGCTTTAGTTACAAGGGAGAGCCCTTGTAACTAGCATTGTAGGTGACACGTGCTGTATTTTTTTTCTACACGTAAACTGTTCAAGTTAAGTCGAGGGCCAAAACTGTTGTTGATAAATAGTCATATGTAGTCTAGTTGTTGCTTTAGCTGTATAACTGCAACGCGTATACAGCAGTCGCCTCTGAGGTTCTTTGACATACTGGCGCCTTATAAGCTAGCATATTATTATTATTATTATTATAACTGGGAGTGACAGTACCGGTACTGTGTAGCTGCTGGCTTGCAGCGAGCTTGCAGCTCATCGCTTAGCGTCAATACAATTTTGAATATATGCCGAATTATCTTATTTCGTACTCTACTGTTATTACAACGTCACGCTAATTCTAAAGGCATTATAACGGTTCGATACAAGAGCGTGCGAATGAGACTCACAACAGTATATACAGCAGCAGAGCAGACTAACCAGAGCGTCATTTCAGTAGCAGCGACACACGTCATCCATCCGACTTTTAGTGCCGCATCATAATAGTCAAAAACGTGAATGAAGGAGTCGGTTGAAAGCGCCAGAAACACCTGCGTGAGAAGCATTTCGACTACCGCCATCGACACATGACCACCGCACGTAGACAAGAAGGGAGACACCGAAAAAAACTGACACGTAAATGTGTGGCTTGTCCGGTCGCCCGCTGGACATTCGTTCGGCACCTAGATTAACAACTTTCAAAAACATGCTCAAGACGCATCTTTTCTCACGTTCCTACTTCACTGGCTGACTGTTTCGCAGAGTACGAGCAGCGAACATTCTACGGCGCCCTTGTAATGACTCTAGCCACATTACTGCGCCTTATAAATTGTCGTTTTATTATTATAAGTATTATAATTATTATAGTGTTAAGGCATGTGACTTTATGGCAGGTGGCAGAGGTGTCATAATAGCCAGCGTGCAACACGATAGTCGTAGCATACATACCGGATAGGAGAGCAGTGAAAGGTAAAACGTAAATGTAAAGGCATAACACTTATATAGCGCCACAAACCGCAACTGCAGCTCCAGCGGCGCTATTGTGTCACAGACAGAGCGGGCGTACAGCCTATAGACCGTAGGCTAAGCCCGCACATATGGGACTTTGAACCTGCGACCAAACAGCCATACCCAGCACTGGTCTGCCGTTTAATGGTTTCCACCCCCTCCCCCCGTAATCCATGTAATTATATGGATTACGGGGGTGGAGACTGGATTTCTACTAATTTACTATACCGACCCCGAAGGGATGACAGGCTAAGTTGGCCAGGTTGGTTGACCCATAACGTACACTATACCCACAAAGTGGTAACATGTCAGCCATAGATCAGGGAAAGTTTGCCAGTCAAAGACCGACGTCCTAACAACTGAGCCATGCCGCCAACCACACCGCTGTGACAAATTTCTGCCTATCCTAAATAGAAAATAAACGCAAGCAAATTCAACAATGCTGTCAACGAACGTGATGTACGCGACTAAAAACAGGCTACACCGGCCACGAATTACTATCGTTTATTGTGTGATTTATTTCAATTTGTGGCGCGGTTTACAACTGCCGCTCAGACTTGTTCGCTTCACGCTACGGAAAAAAATTTTCGGAAGAAGTATAACGACTATACACGAACAAACCTTTGTCTCTTGTATGTACGCAATACGTGCAATGGGACATCCGAAGTCATGCCTGTTGCGACAATTGTAATAAGATTTATCACTTTCTTTGACAATTACAGCTAAAAGTTGCGGACCATAATGGCAAAATCAGAGAAACCAGACAAACACAGTCAAGCTGCATAACAAGCACTATATTGTGAGATTAAATAAACAATTGTTTACAATTACAAACAGCAGTAACTTGGCCCTACAATCCTAGGACGAAATTGCTTTTTTTGTATTATAATTTAGGCTCACTGTGACAATGCAGTACAATAATAACAGAAATCACAGCGTTAAAAACGTTAATCGATCAATTTAATTCAGATGATTAATCTCTAATTGCTTTCTGCGACTTTCAGAGTCTCAGGCATTCTTCATGTTCAGTATTCTGTGCATCTTGCTGTTCTATCTACGAGTTTCAATTTATTCTTTTAAGTCGAAAGAGAGACTTTACGACTCACGTTTATTGAATTTTAATATGTAAAGTTTATTTCGCATAAAATCGAAGCAAACAGAAAACAACAACACTATAAAATGAAAACGCGAACTATAGGCCTACGGATGCAGGTTAAAGTTGTTACGTGTTACGTCTGTATGACGTATACCAATAGAGCAGTGGTTTTCAATCAGGGTTCCGCGGAGCCGAAAAGATTCGTTGACGCCATCCAGGGTTCTGCCGGTGGCCAGTAAAACTGCCAAAACAACGGCCGAAATCTCCAGGCTACAGGAGTTCATTCTTGTTTTAGGCAACAATTACAGTGTATCGATCGATGTTTTTATCGTCGTGCATGCAGGAAAATGTTTCTGTCCATTTTTTTTTCACTTGGAATAGAACAAAGACCCGTGCGTTACATGCAGCACTCTAGACGTCTCAAATGGTTTCACTGCAGTGGCAAGGTTGAAAAACACTACGACAGAAGATCAATCCATCAATCAATCAGAGAAACGCAACGCAGAAGTTCCAATTACCGAGCAGCGTCGGTCTGCTTTGTCCAATCGTTGATTCGCCGGATGTCTAGAACGTGGTTGTCATACAGCGAGAAAACTGTCACGCCGCCGCTCAAGTGAACACAGCTAAACACGTGCAGCCTCATCTCGATATTCAACACCGAGTCCATCTGTATATGTATACACAGAACACGAGCCATACACTGTGAGCTTTCTAACACAACAATCTTCGCTTAATTAGACTTGTCGGCCGCACGCGAACCACCACATAAAACACGTACAAAGTAACGATTGCAAAAATATCGATAAAAGTTCGGGACAACTTAATAGATGTCTTAGAAGAGATGTCAAACTGATGAGGAGTTGTCTATTGCTAAGATCGGCAGTTTTGTTGATTATATTTTTTGCCATGTGCTGTTTTGGTCACAGAGAATAACTAGTGTGATAAGTAGCATACAGTAAACTGAAATTCTGCATAAGCAGCCCAGGAACTTCCTATTCCTATTCCAACCTGCATACGTTAAAATATAGAAGAATAAGAGGAGATATGATAGAGGTATTCAACATTATTAAGCAAAAATACGACCATTTTGCTGTACCAGAATTACTACCCAGTATCTACAATGCCACAAGAGGTAATACAGGTATATACAAACCACTAAACCATAGCTTTCACAGTAACTTACGAAAATTTTACTTTACTGCACGTGTTGTTAACATATGGAATAGCCTACCAGATTATGTTGTTGCTGTGGAGTGTGTAAATACATTTAAAACCAGATTAGATAAATATTGGAAAGATCAGGATGTTATGTATGATTGGACTTCTAAGATAACCGGAACCGGAGACAGATCTGAGTACATAATAGAAAGTACATAGTCAGTAATACTGTAATAGATACAAGGATACGGATATAGAGGCATTGCCTGCATCCGTTACACTTCATTGCTGATTGCTG
>Ga0056115_1001991_pt1 | contig 10211 bp, 10 predicted proteins | sample WorMetOlspDAHAB1_FD_77007 | JGI IMG/M metagenome (GOLD analysis project Ga0056115, IMG submission 77007) | Marine gutless worms symbiont microbial communities from Max Planck institute for Marine Microbiology, Germany - Olavius sp. DAHAB.1 ... | reverse complement strand
TGTTTTTATTTCGCTACTTTATGAGCAGTTATTACTGTACACGCTGTTGAAATCTTTCACTGTACCACCCGCTTTATTAACCAAATTTCCAAAGAAGTTCCATATGAAACTTTAGCATCAGATATAATTTTCACAAAATTTTTTACGAAAACACTTTTGCTTTGACGCTGCCGTGTTTCATTTGAGTATCAAGGGCTATTGCAAAACACGCCCGCATCGATTTACTGCTTTTTGTCGATGTTCAAGCTTCGTTGTAAACGGCATTACAGAAATCTAGCAACATAATAGCTGGTGTACAACATGACGTGAACACGTCACGAAAACGGCGCCGGCGCAACGCCGACATTCGGTCGGCGGCGGCGGCGGCGCACAGCTCTAATTTATAAGGGGACGAAATGATGGGTCTAAAATTCCGTGATCTGCTTCGATTAGTTGTAGCGACGCTGAAGACGGCGCTATTCCACTTTTCTTAACAACAAAATAAGTGTCCGTGCCCCAAAAATGGCTAAACAGTATGCGAGTCCTATAATCCACATATAAGTGATCGAATGTGAACGTTTCGCTGAACATAACTTCTTTTATGGAAGTCAGCATGCGTACTGACAGTTTTACGAATGTGTCGATGCCATTTTCTTTGCTATAGAAAATATCCATCGTTCCATACTGCTAAAACGCATGAGCAAACCATGAAGTTCGAGCTCCTTTGTTCACAGAATGCTACGTACTTGTCGGTCCCTTGTAGCGCACTGCTACGAAGTTATTGTAGACGGAGCTGAGAGCATAATTGGGAACCGCGTTGCCAATAGACGTCGCTACAAACGCACCAAAACATTTTCACTGTGACCGTTATATTATGATGAAACAACATGATCATACAGTGTTCATACTGGTAAGAAGCTTTCAAACAATAACCTAGATCATAATTGCCTAGCTATAGATGCGTGTATCAATGTGTGTGACATTGTACTAATCCAGCCACGGCTTCAAGATCCTAATAAACGATAATTAATTTTAAATGTCACTCGGCGTCATAGTCCATCTATCTATCAACGAAGTACTCCGGGCAGTTGTGGCAATGGGAAATCAAAACGGGACGTGTCTAATTTTTGCCAGTTTATTTCAGCTTAGATATGAACGGCGAACAGTAATAGGAGACCTACGTATAGGCTACATCCGCATCTTAATCTGTCGTACTCAATCGGCGATGTGGGCGCTTGTCCGACAAAATGTGACCTGTTCTGTATCGACGAAGTAATCGCGTCAACTGCCAATTAACAGGCTTCATCGAGGGCATGCGCCTTCAGCACACTCCTCGATCAAGCCTGCGCCTACCACGCACATCCCCCACCCCCAATCCTAAGAAGTATATTGAGAAACACAAGTCGACGTCGTCGTCGGCATAGAGAAAAACACGACTGTACGACATCAACTGAGGTTATACTAACTTAGTAGTAGATGCTGAAGCCCAAATTCCACTTAATGGCTCGTCACGGCACGACACGTACGACGTGTCCTGAGAGTCGGGCTCATCGTGACAAGCGTGTCGCGCTGTGCTGTCCGACAAGCGCGACGTGTCACGTCTCGTTGTGTCACTTCACGACTTTTCCTTATGCCAACACACATGGACGCGTCGTGACGTGACGTGACGTGACGAGCCAAGTGGAATTTAGGCTTAAGTAGTCATTGTAGAATGCCAACAACAGAGGTTTTCGGTTACTATTGTAATTCACAGCTCAAGTGACGTCAAATCGCTGGTATCAATTCGCCTACTCGTCTTCTCCGCCAAGTGCTTTCACATCACCTGAAGGAACTCCTTGTACGTGGCGGGTGGCGGGTGCGTGCGCATCGAAATCTCGCGATGCACCCTCAGCAAGGCTTCCCACAAAAACGCGCACTTCTAAGGTGCGCGACGAGCATCTGGATGAATCCCTGGCTGCCAGTCCCGCTAATACCCATGCACGCATTTCGGACACTTCTAAATTTTACTTTCTTTACTAGTTACAACGCTGATTGTGTAACATGTTACCGCAGTGAGCAGTTGAGATGTGGACGACTTGCGAGGCTGGAGTGAGGCTGGTGCAGGCGACTGAGGCGTTCAGTGTGTAGCACGAACTGTTGCTGGCGTCGAAGTCGACGGCGTGGCATGACTGGTCGTTGAAGCAGTACGCGAGGCACTCAACCAGGCGACATGGGTGGCATGCCGCAGTGGGCGTGGATGCCACGCTGTCACTCACTCGATAGCCAGACCAGATCTCCACTGCACTGTTCGAACCATCTGCCATTCACAGCATCCACAACACACTGTTCGTCTGACATTTCAAATCCATTAAAAAATCACTCATTATTTATCGAGCCCGGGTTCTGTCAAACACCGACAGCCTCAAAACAGGCAAACTCTGTCTCAGACATTCGTTACCATGACAACCGGCCATAGCAGGTGGACTGTTGAATTGTGGATGTTTGGCTGGTCGCTGCATGGAACCACGCGATCAAAATGTCTATACTGTGCCTGAGAAGCGCGGCGCGAAGGGCGACAACTGTGACTGCTGGATGGATGTGCCTGAATTAGCAACTGCATGACGGGAAGTAAACGGCGACAGGCTGCTGGTTGCATGTGGTGCGATATGTCGCAGTGTCAAAGTAGTCACATACGTGTGCATAACCACTAACCAACCAGACACTAAATCTAATCCTAACCCTAATCCTACTACTAAACAGCACGCAATAGTGATCATTCAAATATTTATAGTCACATGACCTACGTATCCAGAGAAATTCACAGAAGACATGTTGCGCCGTTTGTCCAATTTCGGTCACACTGTCCGATATGTCAACCGTGCATTGCACGCGCCGTCGATGCTCGGACACAACGGAACGTGAGATGATCAACGCCGTTCCATAGGAGTTGGATCGTTGAATCATAGTTTATGTTGGGCACCGCGTAACACTGCCAGATGTGCACACACTCGATCGCCACAGACAGACAAATGTTCTTGGAGATAATTGCATGCACGGAAGCAGAACCACTGCTGCACTGCATGGTTGGAGCTGCCAGCACCTCGTGTAGATACGACGAGTGACTCGTCCTTGCAGTGTCGAGGACCGAGGCAACCATTATAAATAGGATGGATATCTAAGCAAGTAATTAAGCTGGATAGCCAGGACTCCATGCTGCCGGTAAAATACGCCGAGTATGGACGATCGATGACATGAAGATAATTATGGTTGAGGCCATAGCGACTGTTCGCAGCACACCGACGTTGAAAAGTGACGCTGCTTATAAATATGTACACGCAGTCAAGCGATACAGACCGCTGGCGTCGGCGGAACAAGGGAGGCGCTTATAGTGAACGAAGTCGGTCTGGATGATGACGTCAGCGCAGTAGGTGGTCGTTCCGTGCACATAGCAATCACGTGAAATGTTGCTGTAGTCGACAGCGAGGCAGTATGACGTCATGAGGCAGGCGTCGACGCACTGGCGCAGGGTGGCGTCCGACAGAAGATGGAATCCGCCGGAAACACGAACGCCCGACAACGACGACACGAACCCTGCCAAGCACAATACAGGTCGGCCTGCCGCCATACACAACTGACTGAGCAAATCTCCTATGCAGGGTCAGTACATTAGAACACCCAGTTGTCATCTTCTCGTAGCAGACAGAATTAATTGCACGTTATATTGGCCCATGCGTAATAAACCACACCAATCGCTGATATTTATACGATACCTCTGAACCGAACTTCTCTCGACATTTCATTTCACTGAGTACTCGCCTGAGGTGAGTAATGTCTATAATGTCCCACCAGACACATGATAGGTCATTTCAGGGACGATATTATACAGGCTATGCATACCCCCAACCAACAGTGTCAAAGAACTGAAGTACAAAATGGTACGCGAGATATAAAAGATCAGTCTTTATGCTTTTTTACTTTCTTTCCTTTACCTTTCCAGGAGCATTGGCCAGTGCTACTGAAAAAAGTAAAGGAAATGCTTACAGAAAGTTGCCAATGCACTTGACTGAGCCATCAAAAGGGATCGAAACGATGGAAACAATCATATGAACTGACCAGTCAGAACTGAACGCTTGCACAGTTGTGCAGCATCATAATATTGAGCAATACAAATTACTATGTACAATAGGTACACCGAGACCGTTCTGCTACTCTACCCCCCCCCCAGACCAACATCATATCTCTGCAGTTGTGGCCATAAGGAGGTTATATAGGGAGGATTTAATAGCCTATAGAGAGTCGAAGAAAGTTCCAAACAAAATGTCAGGCAATCAGAACGCTCTCCGTTCCCATGTGCAGCTTACGAAAGGGTGCGGATATGAAAATGTGAGACATCGTGTCGGCGAAACTAACGTGGCTATACCATGCAGTATACCGTGTCGTTTTCGTATTCACCAGGAAGGTCGCTGGCTGAATTGCCAAAGAACGCTCGTAGGTCTCCCGGTGGAAGAGTGGTTGTTGCTAAGAAGCTGCCGTCATTCACTGAAGGACGGTTCCTGTCGTCTACAACAGAAACATATCGGCAACAATGTTTGCCTGATTAACCACGCAGCAGCTCCTTAAAAGTACGAAGAACACCAACTTCGGTTCATGATTGCAGTGCGGAAATAATATACACGAATAGCAATAGCAACATCGTCTTTTAAGGCAGTTGAAAAGCATGGACTCGGGAAGGCCGGGTCAGGGGGTCAGGTGACCCCCCTAAAATTTGGAGGTCAGAAATTGCACAGGGCGCTTATGTCGGACAGGTTTTAATTAAAGTATAGCAATGGCTTCCCCCTTAAATTGTATAAACAATCAGCACGATTTCAAGGGGTGGGATGAAAATCAACGTATGATGTTACATGACAAAACTTCACTTTTTGACCTTGGTCCCACTGTTGACAAATGGTTCCCGCGCGCCTGTTAAAAAGTTATGGAGAAGTAAACTAATCAAACCAAACCAAACAGACCAAACTATCGGTATCCACTAGAATATAGGTCACTCACGACAGGCCACATTGTTTCTAGATACAGGGTGGTCCAAAAAACTGACACCCTTTGTTTTGAACGCCTTAATTTCATCAAATATTGACCGATTTTCAAACTTATCTTACTCTCAGAATCAGCAGAACATTTGCAATAATACCGTCGCTAAAGACCCCACAACACGTCAAGTGTGTTGTACACTACCTTGTGAAATGTCAGTGTCTTAAAAGCTACAATTGAAAACAAGACGACTTCTGTAACACATTATACGAGTGCGTCGTACGGCAGCAACGTGGATACATTGAACATTTGAACTATAACTGCGGGATGTGTCTGCAGTTACTTACTTTAGATAATAACTGAGACAATAAACACGTTGTTTCCTGTAATCCTGTTGTTCATTAAATGTGTTGTTACAGAACTCGTCTTGTTTTCAGTTGTTGCTTTTAAGCCATTGACATTTCACAAGGTAGTGTAGCGACACGCTTGAGGTGTGGTGGGACCTTTAGCGACAGTATTATTACAAATGTTCTCCTGATTCTGACAATGAAATAAGTTTAAAAATCGGTCAATATTTGATGAAATTAAGGCGTATGAAAAGCTGTATAAAACAAAGGGTGTCATTATTTTTGGACCACCCTGTAGATTGGGCGCCAAGGCGGGGCGCGATGGGATGAGTCAAGGCAAAGCCGCTATAAGCGAAGCCGGAGACGGATGACTGAACGCTGTATCGTATAACTACCGGTGTCGTGATCCTAGGCATACTCTATTGTTCCTTGGGGTGATACGAAAGGCATACCAGCGTTAGGCCGGCGCGGCGGTGGTGGGCGGGGGACGCATCCTGGGTGTATTTATACCTATGAATTTTTTAGTAATTTTCACGGTTAAGTATCTGAGCACACTGCGTGTGAGTTGCAAGTACATGAGTAAGTTACGTTGACAACGCAAATATTCGGCGCTTTTGGACTGATTTCTACTCAGCGGCATCGTTCTTGTTGCGTTCTGTTCATTGCTCAAATCACGACTCGAGTCTGTTCAGCGTCGCCGTCGCCGCCGCCGATCTTTACAGCAGCCAATCACAGTACGCAAACGGTGCGCCACCTGTCCCTACCCACCCGCCGGTATGCCTTTCGTCACTTTCTCACATGAAAGAAGTATGCCTTCCGTCACACAATCTAACTACCGTATTGTATTGTATACCTTGGCAGTTTGCGCAGGGATTTCGATGTCCAGGAAGCGACGAGTGATGCACATTACGTGGACATCCGAACGACAATGGTAGAACAAACAGACCGTTGCGACAGGCGTACACGCGACATGGATCTGTTGGGTGTGGAATGAACGTCACACTTGACGACGTGAGCTCTGCGCACGATCCTGCAGCATACAGAATGCAGTCTGTGAAACCGGGTTGCATACCCTCGATATCAGTCAACCGACTAGTCGCAACTATATATTCCAATGGAGCTCATTAACACGACACTGAACAGTTCTTCCACGGAACACTTCAAAATGTAAACGTCACAAAGTTGAACAATGAACCGTGACATTAGTTTAGATTTTTGCTCAAATTTACGCTATAGCAAATCATATGTAGTTAAACATTTATAAAATATTTTCGTGCTTTTTGGGTGGCCCAAAAATGGCACACTTTTTGTACGCCTTATAACTTAATCAAATGTTGACCACTTTTCAAACCTTTTTTCACTGTCAAAATCAGGAGAAAATCACAGCGAGAACGTTAGTTCTAAGCAGTGTTAACGGCGACATCGCAATCCAATGGGAATGGTTAAAGTTCGACCCCTCGCAGAATCCAAACCCCGTAACCGATTACGATAAAACTTTGCACAATTGATTACGTCCACGAGACGAACACGTAATCCAAAATTCGTGCCTATCGGTTGTAAGAGAACGTCTGCCAAAATACGTGAAATATAACACCAATTTTTTATTTCTTATTTTTTTCTCGGGCTCGCCTACTGAAGTGAGTCGTGGACGGAATGGCTCAAAACACTCAGAATGACGCAAGGATGTGCCTTTTGGGGGTCTGAACGATGGCCGACAACATTTAGGGGTTCAAATTCCCCCAAAACCGTAAAAAGGGCCTTCTATAGGCACGTTCGACGGCTTCGAGACGAATGACGTCATAGAAGACTGACGTCATTGGCTTCGCTCTGTCGCCCGCTCGCGGCCTCGCCGTCGTTGTCCGAGCGGCGTATACTATTTACAGCATCTTGGAAATCACAGCTGTTTTGTATTTTTCAATAATTACAGCGCAACGATAGTGTCAGCTGATGCACTATATTCGGTACAGAAATTCAGTTTTTGCAAAAATTTATACAGTATTTGTAGGCAATCTGGTTTACAAGACTTCTGTAACAACACATTTTAAGAAATTAACTACAGGAAACAATGTGTTTATCGTCTCAGTTATTGTTTAAAGTAACTGTCATACCTGCAGTTTTTACATAAAATTTTCAATGTGTCCGCCTTGCTGTTGGACGACGCACTCTTAAAATGTGTTGTTACTGAAGTCGTCTTGTTTGTAATTGTTGCTTTTAAGACACTGGCATTTCAACAGGTAGCATCGTTACACTGGAGGTGCGGTGGGCTGTGGGCTCTTTAGTGATAATATTATTACAAGTTTTCTGACAGTGAACAAAGTTTGAAAATTGGTCAATATTGATGAAGTTATAAGGCGTACAAAAAATGTGCCAAATTTTTGGGCCACCCTGTATAAACATGAAACACGCTGAATGCATGAACTCGTATGTTGCTAAATAAATCTACAAATAGAAAACAATATCGACTTATAAAACCCAGCCTATACTGTGTATTAACACCTGTAAAAGTTTGCCAATGTTTTCAGCATTTCAAAATTGAAAAAGCAACTGTATCGGCTGGTGAAGAAAAATCTTACCAACTCCTGGAATGATAGACTGCGAGTTGGCGACGGCAGCACATGCTACCAACAACAGCATGACAACGCCATCACGACGACAATGCATTGTCTGCATGTGACTTAAGTCGACTTAATCTTTGTCTACGCTCTATGATTTCTGCGTTTCCTTTTTCTTGCCGACCTGCACGATACAAATGCTATTCGTTGACTATGACGCAGAATAACAGACCGCACACGATGCCTCATGGAAGCATATTCCTCATTTTTATAGCAGGCAAAGAAGATTTTCTGCTGTAGGCCTATCATTTTACTATATACAGGCAGAAATTTCACGTTTTTTAACTTAGTATTATTACAAATTTTAATTTGATTCTAACAGTTAAATAAGTTTGAAAAATGGTCACTATTTGATGAAGGTAAATCGTACGAAAAAAATGTGCCAATTTTTGGGCCACCCTGTATATGGGAGTGGGTCATAAACCTGCAAAAAACTTGAAAGTGGGGAGATTGCGCCCGATTTTGTACCCAAATTTGGGGATAGAAGCCCCTGACTTTACAGGACCGGTGTATAATGCATATCTTGCCTTCCATGCATGGGGTGATTGTGGTGCCTCATGTTAATTCTACCCACACAACATAGCAAAGCTATAGGCCTACAATTTTCGCTTTTGAATAAGTTAACTTGACTTTCACTGATATCGAATACGATTTTAGCTGCTTCGTAGTTTTTAAACGGAAATGTTGTCCAGTGTTTGCAATCTAAGTGACTGAATCGTTGTCAGTTTCTATACGGCTAATTATAGACGAAAGTAATTAACCAACCTGCAACGTGTGCGATGCGCAAAGGCTATACAACACACAATAAAGGCCCGAAACAAACACGCGCTACAACTTATGCATGTATCGCCCCTTCCGGGTATACTGCATGCCGAGCGGCAAATGTCGGTGCCCTGGTGATGGTGAAATGCAAGGCTACATGTTGAAAATAGATTGAACGATGCCAAAAATTAAAAGTTCATCTGACGGCGTTGATAGTGCGCGCGGGCGCTGCACATTGCGGAATATAATGCCTCGCTGAGCGCATCGTCGCGTTATACGTGCTGGTATATAACGCGTTTCGCACTGACGCCGCCGGGTAGGCCTGTACTAGCTCTCCGTGCATGGTCGCGTATGTACAGGGTGGCCCGAAAAAGTAAACCACTATCAAGAATCATCATTAAATCGTATTTGAACATTCAACGAGGCTAGCTTTTTCGTCAGTTTTGAGTATAAAATAAACACAAAAATATTATAAATTTGTATTAAATATTCTATGCGTGACCTAATTCGTGACGTCGTCAGTTGCTGTGTCTGAAGCTGCGATACGGGTAAAATCAAGGTGTATGATAAAATCGTGATTGAAAACCAGAAAAAAGTGAAAATATGGAAATAAACAAATTTTTACATAAACCTGCATCCAAAACATAGTTTAGGAATGGAATTCACAATTACTTGCTTTGGCGAATTTAATGCAAGAGGGTGCGCAGACGTCATTTACCGTATGTGACACAAATCGCTACTTTAAGGGTCTGGCATAGGCCTATGCGTCATAATTTTGACATGGTGTATACTGTATAACCAAAATATAAAAAATCGAATCGTTTATAGCTTGTACCGTATAATCGCTGCTAATAGCGTCAATTATCACAGGTGGACGGTCAAACTTCGGTCAATTATCACAGATGGGAATGGTCAAACTTCGATTCCTCACAGAATCAAAACCCCTTAACCGATTACGATAAAACTTTGCAAAATTGATTACGTCCATGAGACGAACACGTAACCCAAAATTTATGCGAATCGATCTTAAGGGAGCGTCTGGGCAAATACGTGAAATATATTCAGGCCTTATCTTTTTTTATTCTGATTTATTTCTTTTCCCGGACTCGCCTACTGAAGCGATCCGTGGACGGATTTTCACGCGCAGTGTCTCAAATTACGTGCAATCACGCAAGGAAGTGCCTTTTTGGGGTCTGCACGATGGCCTAAAACATTTAGGGGGTCTAATTCCCCCAAAACCGTCAAAATTGGGCGTTAATATGCTCTGCCGAGCGTCTCAGCTGCGCGTCAATGAAGATTGACGTCATAGAAGAATGATGTCATTGGCGCGTTGCAGCGTAAGCGTTGTCAACAAATTTTCGACGATCACTGCCAAACGTACGGTAATTTATGCCAAATTGCTGTCAAAATGCCAAATCATTGTACCCATCCAGTCCACATTGACCTAAACAAACTACGTACGTACTTCTGTGCACGTCTTCGTCCATAAATCTTGAAATTTCTGCAG
>Ga0056115_1001990_pt1 | contig 10216 bp, 7 predicted proteins | sample WorMetOlspDAHAB1_FD_77007 | JGI IMG/M metagenome (GOLD analysis project Ga0056115, IMG submission 77007) | Marine gutless worms symbiont microbial communities from Max Planck institute for Marine Microbiology, Germany - Olavius sp. DAHAB.1 ... | reverse complement strand
TCACACAACTAAAACAGCAAAAATCAAAAAGGTGCTATTACGTAGGAGCACGTTGACATTATGGCGACGTGCTGCCAAAGTAATATCACCTTTTTGATTTTTGCTGTTTTAGTTGTGTGATGTGAGCCGTGTCGCCGTTAAACACTGTTTTAAACTGTTAAGTTTTTTTTACATTTATTAGATTTATTGTCAAATTAAAGTATGAATCAAACACTATAATATTATTCGTTGGTATTAGATATTCTATGCGTGACCTACTTTCTGACCTATGCCTGACGATATGCGTCAGATACGGTAAATGATGTCAGCGTTTCCTCTAGCATCAGCTCGCCTTAGCAAGCTGTGAATTCTATGTCTAAACGATCTTTTAAATGGTTATTTATGTAAAAAATATCTTTTATTTCCTTTCTGGTTTTCAAACATGATTTTATCAGATGCGTTGATTTTATCCGTATTGCAGCTTCAAACACAGCAGTTGATAACGTCACAAATTACGTCACATATAGAATATTTACGATAGACTTATAATATTCTTGTGCTCATTTTGTAGTCGAAACGGTTGAAAAGTCTAGCCTTAATGGCGGGTTTTAATAAAATTTAATGACGATTCGTGATACTGGATTACTTTTTTGGGCCACCCTGTACATAACATATTGTACGTGTAAGTGAGAAAGTAACTAAATTTCTGAAGCTCAGTTAAATTGTGGATTCACACTACACTTTGGTCCCACTGACCAAATAAAAATGACTTTATCGACTGCATAAAACTGCCGTATGACAAGTCTGGCTGTCTGAGGTCCGTTGAAGGCTCTAGCCGAAGTTGGTCCGCGTCCGACTGACGAGAAGCGTACGAGTCTCTGCCGAGCGCAGTCTTCTTGGCGAACGTTCGCGAAGAGGCAGCAGTCGTCAGTCAGGTAGCTGGAAGCGAGCGCAGACTAGGCCTACTTCTTTTCCTATTTTATCCTACTGTTTTCGAGTAAATTTTAATGTAGTGTCGATGTTTCTATTCCATGTAATAGGCGCTTAACAAATTACAGTACTTGACAATGATACTGATAGTGACTATGGAAGTAAGAATGGCTTAGAATGCAGCATTTTTAACAGTCCTGTGGCTATGACAGTGTGTTGCAGGCTTCTGACGATTGCACATAGCATGCAAAACTACGTAATATGTAACATTTTCATATTTATAAACAACCAAAAACAATACCACGTTCAACGACACGTCGAGTTACGATTTGTTGTAAAGCAAAGAGCGATGCCTGTATGCACACTGTACCAATACGGCGTCTCCATTATAAACTGTGACGTTGCTGAAATGCAGTGATTACCTTGTTTTGGACTGAGGCCTAAACGGGTGGGAAAGAAAGTGGAAACATGTCTAGCGCTTCAGTGACAGACTGCAGCAGTACAATTGGCACCCGGGCTTTCTCAGTCACCGGTCCAAAAGTATGGATCCGGCCGTCAAGGCTGAACGTTTTAGCATGGGATTCGAGAAAACGCATCTCTGCCGCACATTAGAGACATGAGCAGCGCATTAGAGGTGTCACCGTTTCAGTGAATCTCGCTATACAAATCGACATTGACTTACAGAGTGAGACTATATTAAAGCCGACAATTAAAGAGTTCGTCGCGCAGGAAAACGCCAGAAATTTAGCTGCCTCAATTCGCTCGAAAAGCAGCGTCCGCGATAGATCGGAACGCACTTGCTACTTGCTAACTCTGACACTTACGCTGATTTTGCACCAGCGACAATGAAGTCCATTCAGCGACTTGATCGATTTTCGACAGCGATCACATTTCCCCGGACAGTTCGCTTCGACCCAATGATGATTCATTGCCTGTACACACGTCCAACGTCATTTGACCAGCGAGCAAAGGAATACAGAATAGTAAAACCGTGCACCATTTAAGTCAGATGTGGTTGTTTTACCACAATCTGCTAACCGTCTCAGTTTTAATCGCCTAACGGCAACAAATGTGAAATACACCCACTAGTTTGCTGGTTAATAAATGGTATTCACAGTCACCTAATACCAAGGCTAGAAGGCCAGTTTAAGACGACGGCCGCCTCCGAAATGAATGACATGTGCCTGTCCGTGCGAACGTATTTAAAGCAATTTTCTTCACGTCTAGGTTAGAAATTTCAAGACAAAAGCCACTGAACTTGAAGAACACAATCAAAAATTCACAACCACACGTAAGTTTTACGTGCAGCAGTAATTCATACAGACATACAGATACAGTATGCAACTGAAACAGAAGGCAAAAAATATTGCACACGAACGTAGCAAATATAGTTGGTGTTACAATTTTCTTTATTACTGCGTGTATACTGTATAGTTGTCTTCATGTGTTTTAACGTTCATTCATTCATTCATTCATTCATTTCTTTGCTCAGCAAGTAACACATGTTTAAAAAAACATTAAAAACATAGGCCCTACTGCAAGGTGAACTGGATAACAAGGCAGTACACTTATCGTTGGCAACAATAAGTGCACTGCCTTGTTGCCCATGATAAAAAGAAATACAAGCAACTATACATGTAGCATGTACATATTTGAAACTAGTATATACACCATAAGATATTTTCTAGGTACAGTCCTTGCAATACAAATAAAAAAATCATCGTTAATCGACTGTACGTGTATCGTTATATTGTGCAGCAGTTACTGCGAAAGAAACTACATGCATACGAAGCTCAGCTCCACATCTCCAACCCTAAGGTCACAGAGTAAAGGCCACACACATCGCTGTCGCTTTTATTTTTGACATTTGCCGCGCTGCTTGCTGTTGTTGCACCAACGCCAGAACATCGGCGGCGACGCGACGCCCGCTGTGCTGCGGCCACGCTTTCAACCTGGATGACGACAGCGACGCTCAAACACCTCACCCTTCGCTTCGCCGATCCACGCCCGCCATCTTGCAAAAAGCCAGCTCGTCGCGTCCTTCCGTTCATCGACCTAATCAGCAACGCGCGCTGCGCAGCTATTTCTGGCCGCTTTCGCGAAGACGAACGGGCGGAGCCACAATCCAGGCTATGTCAGCTGAGTGAGTCACATCACAATTTGTATGTAATCCGCATCGATTAAGGTCACACAGGCACAATGATCTTCCCGACAAGTTGATCGCACGCTGGAACATACACGTGACACTGTGTCCTGATATTGGCGCAAGCGGACTCTTTCAATAAATATTTCACTTCTCAACCGTTATTAATGATCTTAATAATAGGCTGCAGTGTGATCTTTTATCTGTTCTGTCTTCAATATTAACAGCCGCCATGTCGGAGGTACGCTACAGTATACTGCAGCTTTGTGACGTATGTTTGCAAAATATTTGTGTGTGGAATTACACACCAGTCAAAACAGAAATGCATGTATGCGAATAACCTTGGCATGAGAATGTTCTGATTTTCGCATGTTAAATCGCTCTCCCTTGCTCACGTTAGTATTTAGTAGGCCTATACCTCCAACATGGCGGCGTGGTATTATAAAGTGAAATGGGGTTCAATGACTTGTTGCATAAAAAAGCAGAAAAGTATTGTTCTATTAATGCAGCATCACTTTCGATAACACGGATGCATAGGCGACAGTGAGCGAGTAAGTAAGTAAGTTAGCAAATAAGTAAAAAAGGACGTAAACAATATATTGCTCATAATAAACATATGCAACATTTTGCAAAACTGATATATTAATCAGTACGTGAAAACAAGGTAACCTAAGACTCTAAGACTAATGGTTGCCAATGAAAAGCACAAGCAATCGGTGTTTGATGATTTTGTCAAAATTGATATTTGAAATCCCTTACAAAAAAAAACAATAAATAAATACTTGCAGGAGATCACTATAATGGCAAAAAAATAAAAAAAGCAGCAAATTGTGCTCAGCGTACGGAGGTTATTAAACTGATAGGATGTAACGGAAGCAAGCCTGCTTCAGTGCAATATCATTTTCATTAATTAAACGGCGGTGTCGTCCGGCGCACTAGACGAGCTTGCGTCATATGGCCAGTAGCAAACCGTCCGTTCAATTAATATATTTAAATTAAAACGTATCCCGTGAGCGCAAGCTTCGACAACACATTTTTAGACTGGGATTTCGGTTTGGAATCGCGATTAAAAACGTAAAATATCGGCTGTTTATTTCTCCGATGACTTCACTTGACTACTGTTCAGCAGCATGAAAACGATAATAATAATAAGTGTTATGATTATTATAATAATCTAACATATAATTATTATAATAATTATTGAATTTTTATATTGTTATCACGTTAATCGTCGTCACGCGTGGTACCTATATTTATTGAGCTCTTTGCGACCACAATTTCCAGGCGTCGCCCGTCGCCAGTCTCCCCCTCCCCGAGGCGACTACAACGTCTACAACGACCTATAACGTCTCTATAAAGACAAAAACATAAATTCTATAACGTCTCACTTGATCACATCTTTCCCATAGGCCGGACACGTTGCGTCGGTTTAAAACTGTCCACACAATTGAAATGAAACTGAAACGAAACAGTTTTGAAACTGTTTAGTTTCAGTTTCGTTTCAGTTTTAAACGGGCGAATCGCTCACCATTGATGCCTTCCTCGACTTGACGTAGGTCGTGATGCAGCTGGACGGTGCACGTGCAACACAGCGTTCGTGCACAGTGCACTTACAGACTGTCGCCAACGAAAACATCGCAACAAATTCTAACAATCAACCATCTGTCCATCTCAAACTTCGTAATCTATGCTCCAATTTATCCAGTCAGAAAGAAGGTATGTAAAATTGGCGTCGGTGACGTAATGGGCGTAGGACTTGCAACGGAGATCATGGGTTCAGTCCCAGCCGCTGCGCTGTCGAGTCACTCAAGTGCGACCTTGGACAAGTTGTTGACACACACTGCTTCCGCCACCATGCAGTATAATTTGGCACCAGCGTAATTACAAAGCAATTCATGCGCACCGTGCGACCGACACACCGGCTTCGTGTCCGTGGTCTTGCAGATTCGGCTGGTGTTTGGCTGGAGGACATAGAATCGGAGATCAGCTCCGCCCTATTGGCCAAATGGCTCGGGAAGGACTACTTGTACGTCACATGTATTTCGTCTGACTGGAAGGAAAGGAGGACGATCGAAAGGGAAGACATAAAGGAAGGAAGGACATGAAAGAAACGGAAAACGATGGGAAAGAGATGGACCTCACCATATTTGGAAACAAAGGCGAATATGTCTAACACAGTCAGTCAAAGTGTGTGATTGCGATGAATTTTTAGTTTCGACAATTCTGAACCATGTCAGTTTTCATCAAACGATTATCGTTTTGTATTTTACCATACCGCAAGTACTGGCCTATGTCCGGTAATGTGACAGTGAATATACATTAGCATTTTGCGTCAATAAACTTCGAAAGCGCAGAAATTTACAGTAGCAGGACAATAAAGAGAGTGCGAACGTTGATATAATGTGACTAACAGCGGCAACAGAGTCCTTGCTTGCCGAGTCCAACAAGCAGATTGAGACAAAGATTGCAGTAAGCCGGCTTGTTGAAATGCTTCAACCTCCACGAATGTGTTCCGTCGTCCTTCACGTTCTACAAACAAACACACAACGTATTTCCGACGCCTGCGCCGTGAGCAGTGTGGCGCAATAACGCAGCAGTTAGAGTGCTGGACTCGCCATCAACAGGTCCTGAGTTCGACTCTCAACCACTGCGCTCCCGAATATACGGCTCTATAAGCAATCCGCCCACTCAACAACAATGTTACCAAGCAAAATAGTTTGGCGCTAGTTGGTGATGCTCCGAAGCTAGGAAGGTGACCATAGGTACTGCCTTGCATCACAGACTTTATACCACCTACCGACTCAAAAGCCTACGAAAGGGGAAATAAGTATCCACGCCTAAGTTTATGGACTACCGATTACATTTTACGGTACCTCGCCAGTCGTGAATTACGACAACATGCTAATCAAAGAACAGTGGTTATTGTTAGCGCTCTAACTGTACGTAATCTTCAACAATTTTGTTCTTCACCTCGTCACAAAGCAAAACGTGAACGTGCTTTTCGATGAGCAAATTCGCGCGGCCTTGGTGTTATGATGCAGGTGCGAAACGAGACAAACTAGCCACAGCACGCAAAACAGCCCCCCCCCTCTCTCCCCCTTCCACTTATGTCACCGACACAGTAAAAGCGTTAGCACTTACGCATGACTTAAAATGTTGAATGCGATAAATCTATTGAATATTTTCGCAGCGCAGGTCCACTGTAGTTTATCCGCCAAAAGTCGTTGTTTGAAAATGTGGCAGATTAACGGAGTTGGAGGATTAAATAAAACGGGCATTTTGCTCAGGTATTGTGTATGTATTGTGAACAATTCACATGTCTCGGTACAACGTAAGCCTGTTAAGTGTAAGGTTTTCAATAATGTATCACTTTACACAAACATATAGAACAAAGCAGCAATACGGGATTATGATCTTGTAAAACTTGATACAAAACTGTGTTATAGCGTACTATTTAACTGGCAAAAAATGGTAGTGGTACGCCGTGAAGAAAAAACGTTAAGCCCCTTTCACACTGATGCAGTTTAAGTTCAAGCGGTTCTACAACCGTAGAGAACTGCAGGAAACCGCAAAAAAATATACCGCGAACATGGCGAAGGAACCGTACTGACAGCAAACAAAACGTCAACCTTTCGCGACCTTCCGCTAGACAACCGCAGCCTTCCGCCGACAAAAACAGTCGTAGAACCGCAGAGAACGGCGGCTTGAACCGCAACAGAGTGAAGGGACAGCAGGTACAGTGCACCGTGTTAGTGAGTTGACGACAGACGGAGCACGACAGCGTCGTACGCGTACGTACCGCATCAAGACCGAGAAGCACGAGCAGCGGAATTGTCGTCAATCCGCCGCGTTTCCACTCGTCCAACGACACTGTGCCGTTTGCGTCATAGTCAATCTCGATCATCATGTCCTCCAATATCTGCACGGCGTCATCGAAACACCGAAATTACACCAGAACAACGATTATTTTACCGTTAGCAATTATTGTTTACCGTGTTGATTTTTCCGGTGATTTTATCACTTTTAATATTAATTTTTAGGCTCCTGTGTATCTTGTGAACGACGATTACAATAAATATATAGATTTAATGGCAAAATCCGTGCAAAGATTCCGAAAAAGTCCCCTCTCACTGATCCTTACACGTTTTGTATTCAAAAACAAGCAACATTCAATGCTTTCTTGCGTTTCGCACACCTCTCAGCAGTATGAACACATTTCTTAGGCCAACATATTCATTTAATCTAACCGTCTACTTTTCACACATAAGTTCCGGCAAATTATGAGCCTCTAAGATTCGGGTTAAACTCTCATTATCGCGTGGAATAAGTTCATTGTGTCATGTAAGCAGTTAACAACAAAGTTCGTCGGTGCTTATCATGCAGAGGGGTCATAGAACCCATCAGCGACGCACCGGCGTTGAAGCGGAACGCCAAGATTTTCAACGACTAAACTTTCACTGGCAGCACACTAAAATATCACTGAAGCCCGCCCCAAAATATTTTTAAGGCGGGTGCCCATGAGACGGATCACGTTTGGCTGGATTTCATCATCATCATCCTCATTTGTTCTCCACAAAACCACATAAAAACAATGTCGGCAAACAAGAAACGACAGTAACCGACAAGGCAACAACTGCACTTGTTCCGTTATACGAGAATAACGCCGTACATACAATTCAATTCACAATGCAGGCAGAAGCAACACGACAAAAGCGCAACAAAACAGTGGTCTAAAAACCGAAATGTACACACTGGGGACCTAGTTTATAACGGCCGAACGGGGCCGAGATGGGCTGGATAAACAGGAGTAACTAGAAACAGCACGTCGAAGCGCGAGTGGGACCGGACGGTGAACTGAGCCGACAAATCCCGACGGCGGCGGCGGCGGCGGCGGTGGTGGCTTACCGGCTTAAGCTCGGACACGTCCCAGCCTAGGTACTCGGCAACCGTCATCATCTGGTTAACGATACAATCAAGCTCCTGCCAACACACACACACAGATATAGGCTCTAATGTCTCGCATTCAGCTAAACGCCGCACAGCAAAATATTCTCCCTGGCCCGCAACAGATACTGATGCGTGTTCTGATGGTGAACGCAAAACGGTATGCATCACCGAAGCTATTAGCGGTCGCAGTGGCTCCGGACAAATGCACAATGACCGATAAAACGCAGTGAACGCATAACAGATTCTGTATCACGTTAGCGGCCGAACGTCATAACGGACATGGCACATGTCACGCAGTAATGACTGATGACGTGTTTCATAGACAAGCCAAAATACAGTGTAAAGTTTCGGCTATGCACATAGTTTCCCTATGAATCCGCGTCCCCATGTGTTTTTCGTAAAAAAACAGAATACATTCAAATGGACTTAACAAAAGACTACAAATACAATGGACTGCGCAGTTGCTATCATGTCCAGTGCTGTCATTTCTGGGAACGTCAAAGAAAAAGACGTAAATAAGAATAAGAAAAATTTCAAAAAGCAGTCACGTAGTAAGCCTATATAAACATGCTCAACAACCTTAGGTCTTAGTTATTCATTTGCTCGTGGCACAACAATTACATTAAAGCAGAGCAGTGACAATAGCACAAAATAGTGAGGGCTGACACTCTAATCATCACATCTATCAGGTTTGTGAATATTGAACATCTTTATTTCACCATGATCAACAAGTAACCTACAGCGTAATTATTTATAATGCGCAAGCTGTAGTTGTAGAGTATTTATTGAAGATGTGAACATAGCGGCACTGCCTGCGTCCAGGCTTCAGAGGTGACGGCAATATTATTGAGTGTTGTTTTGAGTACGAAAACAATCGCGACGAGGTGATAGGGCTAGTGCGGCGGTTTGCAGCGAAATAGTAGAAATTCGTTCATTTAAGATAAAATGCATCATAGGCCGTCAACAGCTACTTATCTGCATTATAAACTGTTGAGCACTTCTTCATTTTAGGGCGGAAATTTAGACACCATTTAAATATTAAATGTCACTCTAAACTTGTCAACTTCTGAAGCAACCAAGTCGTTGTCGTTAAATCTTAATACTTTTCCGTCATGCTTCAAGTCAAGTTTCACCCGAATACTGACAATAAGCAACTCGCAAGCATAGATCGAGTATCCGGATATACTGAATTTTAAAATATGTTAAACTTCATGAATTTTACTGAATTTAAAAAAATGAAAACTGAATATTTTTAAAATGCAGTAACAAATTTTAATCAAACATCACAGAATCAAATTCAACAAATTATCAGCATATAAGTGGCACGGCAGCGAGTCACACTCAATAGTCAAGTCAAATCAGATTCTGAGTCTGAATCAGAAAAAGCCCTCTGTTCCAATTCGACAGTTGTTTCAACATAATCGACAGCTTCGATTTGCTTCATCAGTCGTAGATTTGAATGTGTGTAAACTAAATCTCTGGCTCGTTGTTCAGTCAGTCTGTTGCGCTTCTTGTTGTGTATGAAATCATATACTGTGACCAGTTCCGTTCAGCAGGACTGAATTTTAATGAATTAAAAAAAATTCACGAATTTTACTGAATTTTAATACTCCATTTACTGAATTCTCGATCTATGCTCGCAAGTCCCTGTTTAAACAGCACATCGGTGAGTCTCGCCTTGAGACTAAACATCGTGATACTGAACTTACACTGGCGTCCAGTATACCGTTGCCGTCGGTGTCGTACAAGCGAAACATAACTGTAACAGTACAACATCACTGAAAATTATGACGTTGACATCTTCAACGCATGTTGCATTATCGTCTAAATATTACAATCATCCATCCCATCGGCCTATCATTATTTCAACTGTTCAGTTGTATATACAGGATGGCCCAAAAAGTAAGTCACTACCAAACTATCCAAAAAATCGTATTAAAGCCTGCCACTGATATTAGATTTTTTCGTCAAATTAAAGTATCAATCAAGTACTGTAATATCATCCGTTAGTAATTAATATTCTGCGCATGACCTACTTTATGACGTCATTAACAATGACCGACCCGCAAAGTAGCGATGCGCGTCACATACGGTAAAAAAGATGTCAGCGCTCCCTCTGGCATCAGCTTGCCTGAGACTCAAACTGTAAATTCCATTTGTATAGCACTCTAGATTGAGATTTATGTATAAATTTATGATTTTCATATTTTCTTTTTT
>Ga0056115_1001989_pt1 | contig 10217 bp, 10 predicted proteins | sample WorMetOlspDAHAB1_FD_77007 | JGI IMG/M metagenome (GOLD analysis project Ga0056115, IMG submission 77007) | Marine gutless worms symbiont microbial communities from Max Planck institute for Marine Microbiology, Germany - Olavius sp. DAHAB.1 ... | reverse complement strand
GCAGTTTTACCGGAAATGGAACGAGCTGATAACACACATGAAAATTTGAAGCACAAGGGACAACGGTGACATCCGTGCTTTTCCGGTGGCTGCAGCTTGGGCTTGGAACTCTCTACCACTGCAAGACCAAGCTGCTTTATCAATCGTCTTGTTCTGGCAGGAACTTAAAACTTTCCCGTTTTCACAGTCATTTTCTCCTGTGCAAATGCTATATAACTAACACTTAATGGTAACATTATACGTGGTCCTGCAGCAGCAATGCCACAGTGCTGCCCGAATTAAATTCATTTTTTATAATAATAATAATAATAATAATAATAATAATAACATTTTTCTTACCACTAACGTCCGAAGACAGAGTGTGCTGGTCGGCGAGCGGGGGTCAAGAGCGGCAGCCAAATCCCACACTTTAATTTTGCTGCCGAAGAAACACATATCACAACCACGACATGACAAAGCTAGCGACACACAGTTAATTAGTTAGTCGATTGGGATTTAACAGCACATCTAGCACAAATAGGCCACATCGTGCCCTCCCCCCAAAAAAACAGGCTTCAGTTAATAATTTGACAGTAACGAGTAAGTCGGACAAACACAGTTAAAGAAAGCTGAGAGGCAGAGAAGATAGAAAAAGCGTACAGGAAAAAACACTCAGCTAAAAACAACACAACAAACCCAAACAATGAAATAACCACCGCGAATCAGTCGCCCCTTATGACACTCGGTCACGAAATCGAGGTTGGCTAATATGCTATCAATGCTGAACACCACACGCGGTGGACCACACACACTGGTTCAAGTCACACGTCCACATATAGCACCATGCGAAAACCGGCTCGTCTCTTAAGTTTGCAACGTGTGGCCGGTGAGCCGTGCTGCGGAAAAGTTTTTGCTGCAGGAGCTTCAGGCAAGATCTCCGAATTCGAGAGCCAAGCCCGCAGCCTTATAACCAACCTCCTTATCCTGCTTTACCACAGCTACCAACAAACAGCTGACACTCATGACTGAGCACGTTCTGAACGTTGTTTTAGTGACTCCCACCGCGTCTCATAAATACTATTATTATTATTATTATTATTATTATTACTATGGTGCTGTGGATATACTTTACCAATACTGTGCATATGAATGAGTATCAACCTCATGGTTGAGTAATAACACATGGTGACGGGTGAATGTTCGGACTATAGCAGCCTACAGGCGGACTCAAAAAGTCAAGTTTGCAGCTTGGCCGACGAGTTGGCAGGCACCTGACCGACTTTCACTCGGAGGATCGGAGTGAACTCTCGCATATGGCTTTGCGTCGTATATGACATCACTATAATTATATTATCATGTGTATTATTTTATTATAGTGTACATAAGTGGCGGAATAAAATGGCTGTTAATTAAGCTCCAAACTGCGGGAATTCTCCCCGCCCCCAAGGGACGACAACAAATGACAGCAGACACGTGTGAAAACTGCGATTCAGCAGACCACAAGCGCACGCACCCGTCGTAGGCACCGCTGACGATCCGCTTGCCATCGAATCGGATACACCTCACCAGCTCCTCGTGGCCTTCCAGTATCCGCAGACAAGCTCCGCAGTCCACATCCCACAACCTGGCACACACATTCATTTCACACGAGCTACAGTCATTGCATGCGATCTCTGGCTATCCTTACATTACCAAACTTTACACGGCTAAGTGTCCCACCCCCTCCAAAAAAACAAATTCAGCATTTGATGCGCATGTACCCAAAAAAAATTTCTTTTAAAGAAGCGCAACTCTGTAGTCTAAAAAAAAACTTTATTTACGTTAGGAACATCGCATTTTCACAGTGATAAAGCCGTTCTTGGTGGTTGTCCACCCAGAAGCTTATTCATGTCTGGTATTGCTTCATACAGCGCCATCTCTAGAGACTTTCCGAATTATAGGCCGAAGCCGTTTTTTTCAGCCGCAGTTTTCCACAAACTGGATAGTGTTGTGTGAGCTGCTGGAGAAAACCAGCTTGTCATGGTATTGGAAGCATGCAGCTCCAAGGTGTTCCACTAAAAACATAGGCACTAGATTAAAATCAACTCTATAGCAGTGTACAGTGGTCCTGCGGCAGCAATGCGACAGTGCCACCAAAATCAAATTCATTTTTAACAAGACGGCAAACGCCCCGACGGCACCACAATCCTGCCGTGGTCGATGGGCAAACCGCTGGCATGGGACGTCACAGTCCCAGATACGTATGCCGACGCCCACGCCAGCAACACAGCTATGGAAACAGGAGTTGCATCCAGCCTTGCCGCCACCAACAAGACCAACAAATACAGCCAACTATCCGCAACTCACATCTTCACTCCAGTGGCCAGTGATACAGCCGGTAACTGGCACCACCAGGCAGTTGAGCTGGTCTTGGAACTGGGAAGGCGGGCAACCTTAATCACAGGAGATTCCAGAGAGACCACGTACCTGTTCCAGCAATTATCAGTGGCTTTGCAAAAGGGGAATACTGTCTCATTTCAGAACACAGCTGGCCACCCATTTGAAACCAGTTATTTACTTCTTCTGAACTTCAATATTAGTGCCTACGGCATTGTGTTCGCCGGCGAAAAAAATTAAAAAATAATAACAGTTAATAATAATAAAAACAACAATATTCGCAATTTCCACCGACCGGATAGTGTTGTCCGAGCTGCCGGAGACGACCAGCTTGTCGTGGTACTGGAGGCACGCGATGCCACGCTTGTGTCCGTTGAGAGTCCGAACAAACTCGCACGTCGACGTGCACCACACCTTGATCGTCCGGTCGCCCGACGCCGACACAATGTAACGCGTGTCAAAGTCCACCACGTTGACGGCGGCCCGGTGTCCGACCAGAACGCGGCGGAGGCTAATGTCCGTCGCAGAATGCATGTCCCACACTGCAATGGACCGGTCCTGCACACCACCGAACATACTGGCCGGTGTCGTGCACTGACATTATCTTGAACTATTTTAGCATCGCAATGGTGTGCGTACCTACGGTGTGTAACTGTCTGACACTGGAGGTTACGTCGGCGCTGTCTCCGGCGACCTTCCGTACTTAACTCAGCCCTATCAAATACTGACACTGTACAAATAGTGGAATCAAATCAAAATTACTCTTCAAGATATTCTTTACTCCGAATTTTCCATAAAAGATTTTGGCAAGTTGACCAGTCCACAACTTGACTGGCTGCGAGTTCGTCTGTCAGCGAATTGTCCACCATGTCGTACTAAATGTAAAATGTGAATGTAATTACGATAACTTATTCAATGCTATTGTATGGTACGAACTATTGATGGAGTGCTTAGCACAGTCAATGTACATGTTTTCACAAACAAAATGAATGTCAATAAAGAAAAGATTTCAGTTCTTTTTTTAAGGAAGAGAACGATTTGGAGGTCGAGCGGAGGGCCGGAGGTACACTGTTCTACGCTCATGGACCTGCATAAAATCAACCATAGTATGGCAGCTGCCTGGAATTACAAAAAAGACAGCAGAAACAAGAAAAAGATGGAGCAGCTCGAGTGGTCATACCTTTGAACAGGTGACCATGATGCCGTCGCAGAATCGCAAGTGCAAGACGGCCTCGCAGTGGTGTATCAGCGTGTTCACCATTTCGCACGTCTGAATGCTCCAGACCCTGCATTTGAATTGATTCGCCGATCGGAGTTTACGTCACTTTCGGCAGGACAACGCTACATCACGTCTTTAAAAAGTAAGCTGCAGTTAAAAATTTCGACTAATAAGAAAGTTTAAAATGTTACATGTTGGGAACATGCAAAATAAAACCATTACAAGAGTTCACGTGGGTCTTGTGAGTGAAAGTCAGTGCCAGGTGGCCGCCAACTCGTGGCCAAGCTACAAATTTGACTACTGAGTCTGCTGGTGGGCTGCTGTAGATCTGACATTTACCAATTGCCACTGGTATGATTACAATCCCATGAAGGTTAGAAGGCTGAGTCAATCTAGGCATATGCACAAAAGTACTCGCAAACTCATACACTGACTGTAAAATGCTTTTGACCCACTATACATGCGGAAAGCTATATCCAGGCCAAAAGAAACAATCACATCCACATAATGGCACTCTACAAATTGGATTATTATTACCATTATTTAGATTTAAAATTTATCGCCCGCAAGCAGAAACCTGTAGGCACTAAACTAGAAGATAAGAACAGAGTAAATAACTGGTTTGCAACAGGCTAGATGACTGTGATTGTGTTCGGAAATGACACCACATAAGTTCCCCTTTTGCAATGCAAACTACAATTGCTGGAACAAGTACATGGTCACCACGGAGTCTCCAGTCATGTCGGTTGTCCACCTTTCCAGTTTTCTGGAACCAACTTAACTCCATATATTTACGATCACTATTATCGTCAGTAGTACTGGCACTGGCGAGTTCAAACCTGACGGTGGCATCGCTGGATCCCGAGATAATGATGTTGTCGTCGTACTGGAGGCAGAGGACCGAACCCGTGTGGCCCTGCAGCACTTGCACGCATTCCAGGCTATTTCGATCCCACACCTGTGCCACGACACGCCCACAGGTAAACAGGTATAATGTCAGGTGAACACCGAAAATTGCGTTTCTGTCTCTTTCTGGGACAGGTCAAGGCGAGGTAAAGTTCACGTATATAGCGCTGCAAGCTGCATATGTCACCTCATCAGTGTTGAGCATCATTGGCAGGGCCGGCGTTCAGCCTAGGCCTCAACCCAACACTGCGCTCACGGACTTTGGTCTGCAGCCATACAGCCGCATATAGCTATATTCTGTCGTTTAAAAGGTCTCTACCTCCGTAATCCATAGATTTCTACTCATATGCCAACCCTGGAGGGTCGGCAGGCGGAGTTGGCCGATCAATACTGGACTGTTCTCCACAGAGTGGTCACCTCTTGTTAATCATGGATCTCAGATCAGGTGAAGGACAGGGAAAGTCCGCTGGCCAAAGACCGCCATCCTAAAGGCAAATGCATATAACACTTGTATAGCCCCTTAAGCCGCATACCGCAACTGCAGAGGTGCTGTTCATGTCACAGACCAAGCTGGGGTAGGGCCTATAGGCCGTAGGCTAAGCCTGCGCACACAGGCTGACTTATGACCAACCAGCCATACGCAGCCTATCTGCCGTTTAATGGTCTCCATTCCTGTAATCCATGTAATTACATGGATTACTACTCATTTACCGACCCCAGAGGGATGAAAGGCTGAGTTGGCGTGGTTGGTTGACGCATAGCGAACACCTAACCCATGAAGTGGTCACATGTCAACCATATATCAGGCACATATCAGGGAAAGTCCGCCAGCCAAAGACTGACATCCTAACCACCGAGCAACGCCGACGAACTGGTGGACAGCCAGTACCTGCAGCGAACGGAAGAAGGGACACCAACAAACCTGGCATCTAATCCCCCCATGACCAACCCATCTGATTACAGATTCTGACACAGCCAAACCCATAATGTATTTATTACATATATTCCTTTGCTAAACCATGACAACCTTTGCACTAGCTACACCATGACAATAAAAAAAGCTTCGTTCATTTAGGAAAAATGCGATATTAAATCTGAACTGGCCCTAATTGGACAAGGCTTCTGTTTCACACAAGCCTGTAACACAAGATCAACATTATTCCAACTACAAAACACATGCTCATCCTAAGTTAATATTTACCAGGTTATTGATAATAATAAGTATTATTATTCTCAATGCTGCAACTCATCAGTGGTAAGTAGCCAAAAGATAGCATGCAATAACACAGCATGCAGTCAGCTTTGAATACAACATTTATAGTAACATGATAACATGTTTTATCAGAGCATTTCAGCGACTAAGTTTTTTTTTTAAATTGTGGTAATCACTGCGATTAAAAAAGTAGTCGCGCCTTAACGCATTACTAACGCATACGTGGGACAGCACACAAAGGACTGGGGACAAATTCTAAATTAATTCCGAACCGCTAGCCACTTTACGGACTTTTCGGAAACCAAAACATTCTTTCTCTTTTTTTCGGGATCTGCAGAAACCGGGAATTATTCTTCGACTGAAAAACGTCCGACCTTGATGGTGTTGTCGCGGAGGCCGCTGACAATTTTGCGATCGTCGTACTGAAGGCAGTAGACGCCTTTGCTCGTCTCGCTGTGGCAGTGGATGCGCTGCAGAAGATGTTGACCAGTTCGCCAGTTGTTTTCAATATGCTACGCATGCACACAAACATCACCCCTGTCTCATTCCATTCCTAACAATCAATAATAATGATGACAATAACGCTCAAACGACCCCTAAAATAAAATACACCATTCCGTCACCCATTCTTAGCTGTCGGCTGTAGTTTCCGACTTCGGAATCTATACTACTGAGGGTATAAAGAACTATAATGTTAGAGTCGACCAAAAAAATGTAGCGGCAACAGTGACGCCAAAATAAATGAGCGAGTAAAATTTAATGTCCACCCTTCACGTAACAGGTCGTTTCGGGGATTATTTTACAGGCTACACGGCCCAACCGTGTACAAGCACTGAAGAACATTATGGTCTGTTGACATATAACTTTTTTTATATAAGAAATCAATCTGTTGAAAAATGGCTTTGAAAAAGGTAAAGATAAAAAAGTAATGAATTTTTTTGCCATAAATACAAAAACGGGGCACTAGAAAAACAGAGCCAAACAGAGATTGAAACAGAACTGCTCATGCTGTTGTGCAGCATTATAATGCACCAATACGCATCACAATGCACAATACACAGTGACAGTTCTGCTACCGGTACCCTATCCATGCCTCCAGACCAACATATAATCAGTGTGGGGGGGGGACAAATATACGACCATATCTAGAAAGCCTCCGTTTTACCTGGATGTCTCGGAGTATCTGAGGATAAAGCGTCCTATAGAAATGATGATCTTTATGTTGTTCTCCCGGTCGCGGTCGAAACAAGTATTTTATCCTAAAATGTCATAAACCATTTGGTACAAAAAGACACGGTTAGCATAACAAACTGGCATGCAACCGGTATCAGTAATGTTACACAAAAAAAACACATATTTAGGACGAACACTCCCCATTATATGCTTTGCAATATAAACAAGTCTTTGGTTAGAACAGCCAGTCCATTTGAGCAATGCTGAGATGGCGGCAAGTGGGTTATGAAGGTTTACAAATAGATGAAATAAACTCAAGTTTAACTCGCAGGACTTTTCGACGATATTCCACATGAAAAACATTTTCAATGGCTTTATGGGATGCAGAATTATCATCGTTTACATGAAAAGAATTTCCACAATGAGTGGAAACATACTGGAAAGATTAATACCTTTTTTTGCCATCTGTTAGCTGGATATGCATAACCCAATTAGCACTGCACTTGTGGGTGTCAAAGTTGTAGTGCACTCGCAGACTTTTCTATAGCGGGTGCTGTACAAGCTTGCCGTAACTGTTCATTGGTGTCTTTGGTACCAAGCTCCACGGTACCTTGCCAATAGCTGCATGCCAGTCTCCGAATTTTTCCGGCCGCCAACATCTCCACTTGGCCAGCCGTCGCAAACTGTACATTCCACGGTTTCGTCGCAGCACATTTGGCACCGGGCTTTGCCCGTCCGACGGTTTGGAACTCACTGCCTGATTTGTTGCGTGATCCGGCTGTCGAGTGTAAATGTTTTAGGTGGGACTTGAAAATGTACCTCTGCCGGACATTACAGACATGAGCGCACTAGAGGCATCACCGTTTCACGGAATCTCGCTATACAAATTGACATTTAGCTCACTGCTTACTTTATACTTTACTACTAGGCAGAGGCACAGTCATTTTCAGATATCACTTTTAGCACGACTTGGATCTATATTTTGTCGATGACAAAAACACTGCAATGGTGTAGGTACATGCATCAGTCAAAGCAACAATGACGCAGCAACACAATGAAAATGCATGACGAAACGACTCCGTACCATCCTTTGCGTTCGGCCAAACCCTTCCACAGCGAGTCAGTCAGCACCTTGTGCTCGATCAACTTGCGCCATAAGTTGCCGTCGGCAACGACGCGACGCCACTCTTTGCAGACGTGTTCTGCCGCCCTTAGAGACGCAGCATCGACGTACGATAGGATATGTTCGGCAATGTGGTCAAGGCCTTTCGCTGAAAAAAAAACAACCAAAATATGCTTCAAGTGTTACAACTGCAACACTGTATAAGATGCCAATTACCTACGCCAACTCAGCCTTGCATCCCTCCTGGATCGGTAAATGAGTAATATTCAATGTATTACATGAATTATGAAGGTAGAGACCATTAAAATGGCAGACTTGAGCTACATGTGGCTGTATGGCTGCAGGGCAAAGTCCGTGAGCGCAGGCTTGGGCTACCGGCCTAGGCTGAACGTCGGCCCTGTTTGTTATGCACAGGGCCGATGTGGTGTGGCTTGTGGTGGTATAAAAGTGAACATTTACCTTTCCTTACCATACTGCCACTGTTTGCAGCATCACAGAAATATGAAGTACGACAGCATTCAAAACATAGACAGCTTCCACAACCTAGCAGTTTGGCAGTTCGTTGATCAAATGCTCTATAAGTCATTCACTAGGACACTGCACATAACTGCAGTTCTATCTTTGCATTTTTGCAACTTTGTGCACATTTTTGGCATATCCTAGTTGCTACATTATATTGCTATATTCGATTGTACTTCAGTATAATGAGCAGCAGGTTTTAGCTGCTAATACACAATTTCATTATATTATTATTCTTGAACTGCTGAAATGTTGCTCATTCCCTCTCCGGCTGTCGCCGAAAAAAATACGAAAAATGTATGCATGTGAACTACTAGGCATCACATTTATACAGAACAGGTACGTTAATATGGCAGGCTTTGGCAACAGTTCTATCACGGCCGTAGCCACGATAAGTAGAACGAAGAGGCAGAGTCAGAGGAAATATCTGCTCCCTGTCTTGTATTTTTGCCTTCTTCCTTACTCCTCCCCCATCCCTTCCCTTCCTCCTCTCTATCCATCACCATCCCCTCTCTATCCTCTTGATCCTCCAGCACGTTTTCTTGCCTCATCTTTCTCTCGGCAGTGTGACAATGACAACGAAAAGTTGTAAAAATGGCACAACAACATTGTCTCGTAGTAACTTACCTGGATATGCAGGACATGTGACTATATTTAGTTGAATGATCACTATTGCGTGCTGTTTAGTAGTAGGGTTAGAGTTAGGATTAGGGTTAGCATTAGGGTTAGTGTCTGGCTGGTAAGCTGTTATGCACACGTGTTTGTACTGCTTTCCGTTTTCATTGTCACACTGCCCTGTCCCTCCTGCTCCCCTCCCATTTTTCCCCCAAATCCAGGTACATCCGAGAAAGGGAATTTGTTAAATGGCGACCTCTCCACAAACAAGGATGAAACTGCCTTGTGTCGTAAATTACACACAATACAGCCGCGGCCCTGACAATGGCACAGATGTGTGTGTGTGTTTCAGACCTGGTAGAGAAGTGATAAAATCGCGCTGCAACATCGGCTTAAGGAACGCGTCGATTTCGCCATGCTGCTGGTGGCACATGCGCAGCAGCAACGACTGGACGAAGTGGACCTGCTCCGACTGCGTCCAACCGTCGAACATCGTCCCGCACAGTTCAAACTGTTCCGGATACTGCATCGACGGCTCGCTGCTCTTGCGCCTCGAGATTCGAACGCCCGACGCAAAAGACGAACCGAAAAACTGCACACACATGGCAACAGTGTCTACAAAGCCGGTTTGCAAAACCAGGTAACAGTTTACTTAAGGGGCGCCACCATAGATCTGATGCTTATTCAGCAGAACAAGTTCTGCTGAATAAGCGACAGATCTATGGTGGCGCACCTGAAGTAAACTGTTACCCTTAACCATGTTAACTAATAAATCAATAAATTATTGTTACATATTTTATGACGGTGACTTTTCTGCCGGTAGCAGTCTAGTTTAGGTGCGCCACCTCAGATCTGAAGCAACAGATCTGGTGTGGCAGAGCTTATCTGGAATGTTGCCTTTCTGCCTAGTTACGTGCACTTCTAGACTAGACCCCACTACGGCAAGCCTAACCCTTCAACTTAACAGTCAGCTCAAAATCATATATGTACAGGTAACGAGGTGGCCATGTGAAAAGTTGACCGATATACCCACGCAACATCAGGTCAGTCACACATTACCTCGCTGGAGATATCGACATCGTCCGGAGAAGCAG
>Ga0056115_1001988_pt1 | contig 10220 bp, 6 predicted proteins | sample WorMetOlspDAHAB1_FD_77007 | JGI IMG/M metagenome (GOLD analysis project Ga0056115, IMG submission 77007) | Marine gutless worms symbiont microbial communities from Max Planck institute for Marine Microbiology, Germany - Olavius sp. DAHAB.1 ... | reverse complement strand
AGCCGCCACATCCAGTCTCGACAATCAGCTCGTCAACTTCGATCTTCTTCTAAGCCTCTACTCTGCAAGCCGACTACCAGAACTCACTTTGCCGATCGAGCTTTCCGCTGCTCAGCTCCTGCTATTGGGAATTCTCAGCCTGCGGACATTGTCGATTGTACATTTCTCGCTGCTTTCAAAACTAGACTGAAAACTTACTTGTTTTGCGCAGCTTTCAGGCATTGTCAGCACTGACTGTATCTGTCCACCGGCGCCTCTGAGGTCTTTTGACATACTGACGCCATATAAGCTAGCATATTATTATTATTATTATTATTATTATTATTATAAATCTACAGTAAGTCGCCGGAGCGAATTATAGGGACAGATTCTTGACCGGAAGCTCCTAAATAGCCGTTTCTGCGCATGCGCAGTGAAAATATGCCCAAAACTCGCTTATAGTGTTGCCAAATGGCCACAATTTTAGTCCCTTTATAATAAATCGTGGTGGCTGAACACGATGTTGAGGGCAGTTTTTTTGACCGGAAGCAAAATTAACGCCATTTCTGTGCATGCGTACTAAACAAATAGTCAAAACATAACGAAAATGTATTCCGACAAAGAGAGGTATTCCTGTGTTACAGGAAATCGGGGTCGCCAGAGCGAATGGCGAGTTCAGAGGTTTGACCGGAAACTCCTAAATGCCGTCACTGCGCATGAGCAGTGAAAATATGTTCGATACTTACTTATCATGTTGTCAAATCGCCGCAATTGTAGCCACTTTGTAGGCTTACCAACTTCATTAAAACAACCCTGCTCAATTTATAAATTTAGGAAGACAATCAAAATATATCTATAATCAGTGACACAGTGTGACCTATGGAAAATCACTATTTTTGCTAAAATATATAATATTATATACCGAATATTGTGTTCTGCTACATGTTGGCCACTGTTTGTTTAAGTGTGTGTCTGTGTCCTGTTTAACGGATTTGAGTACATCTAAGCTTATTATAGGCAGCCAGCTGTAATGAGCGTATTTTGCTTTTCTGGCAGCCCGTTATCGTGCAATTTTATTTTCTGTATTTGTTCTGTTAATATTTATTGCACGTTAGCTAATAAATATGATGATGTTGACCTTTGTAGGCAATCGCGGTCGCTGAGCACGACGGTGACAGTAGTATATAAACCAGAGATAAAACTAATACTGTTATGAAATGGTAATAAAATAGCAAATATAAGTGTACAAAACTTAACAGTTTTAAAAAGTCGTTAACGGCGACACAGCCTACATCACACAACTAAAACAGCAAAAATCAAAAAGGTGATATTACGTAGGAGCACGTTGACATTATGGCGATGTGCTGCAAAAGTGATAGCACCTTTTTGATTTTTGCTGTTTTAGTTGTGTGACGTAGGCCGTGTCGCCGTTCAAGACTTTTTAAACTGCTAAGTTTTTGACATTTATCGTGGTAAACCCGGAATAGTTAAATGTTCATAAATAAATATTTGAAAGAAGCCGCATCAACGGTGTTGCAATGATTACTAATTAAAAACGGGGTCATAGTTATCTCACCAATCCAATCCAATTCATGGATGGATCCGATCCATATCCAACCCTGCTTCGCTGTGTAGACTGACTGAAACCTTTCGGACTGTGCATTCAGTTTTTATGCGATTACTCACCTACTATTTTCAGAAACCAAAGATCCTGTTAATATTCTTTCCAAAACCAAAATTTTCGATGGCTGCTGATTTACACTATCCACCAATTCTCTGCATATGTGCGCATACAACGACACACTATCTTTAAAAGCCGGTTCAGAACATCCGCAAACACACATGGGTCACATCTACAGGTGGCGCGAAACGGCCTTAAAACAATCCAAAATTTAAAAAAGACAACGATAGCGAAATTCATCTACAGAAAACGAAATGAATCAAGGCCTAGAAAAATCTCAACAATTTTTTCCCAAACATGTTTAACATTGTAAAATTGAGTAAATTGTGCGGAACGTAACATTTCCAATGTCAAAAAAACCGTTGTGCCAAGGTATGAAACTCACAAAACGGCAGGTGCTGAAAAGTCATTTAATCACACACGTAGTTCAAATAATCCAGCGACGCTGCAGACACGTCAGTGTTATAGTCGATCGTTGCAGACAGTTACCAGGACGTGTAGAGTCACGGAAACGTGTAATTCAGCTCGCACAAAGAACAGATTTTGAGACCGGAAGTCTGACATGCTAGGTCATTCCAACGGTATCGTCTGGTTTCACTAATGGTCAGACAGTCTTCGATACCACCACCATTATCTGGCTGATGATCATCGACATCAAAGTTGGTATATTCCACGGCTGTATCATTTCCCGTTTTCCAGACAAATTTCGTATCATCATTCTTCTTGCGTCTTCCAGCCATCCACCAGATGTCGCAAATTGATTTAGTACTTTTTTCTGTAACAGTCCACCGTCACCCACAACTGGTGATAAATGTATGTAAGTTAAGCCGTTAAAAATTACGCTTGTCAGTCTACTGCCTATCAAGAGGATTATTGTTATTTGAGTCGTCAAATTAAGGCGCTACACACACGTGTCACGTGCACGAGCACGCACGCAAAGGCAGGGCAAGAAAATGCCAGACATGAAAGTAAAGACTTGAAATTTCATAAGCTAAAAATTGCAGGATTTGAAATGCAAGACCAACGTCGTTTTGATAGCAAATGGAAGGCTGTAGGCAACGTGAAATACAATGCAGAAGCGATGATGACTGACAAAACGAGCCAATGTCAGATCGTAAAATATACAAAAATATACAATCACAGGTGGACGGTAGTCCCGTCCTGTGTTAACGACGACATTGCAATCCAATGGGAATGGTCAAACTTCGACCCGTCACAGAATCCTAACCCCTTAAGCGATTACGATTAAACTTTGCACAGTTGATTACGTCCACGAAACAAACACGTAACCCAAAATTCGTGCCAATCACCGTAAAGTACCGTCTGGCGAAATACACGGAATATAAGGCGTCTTCTTTTTATTATTTTTTTCACGGACTCGCCTACTGAAGTGACCCGTAGATGGATTTTGACGCATAGTAAGTAAGTAAGTAAGTAAGTAAATAGGCTATTTTATAGTGCGCCCAAAAGCCAGCTCGCATAAGGCTCAAAGCCCGCGTTTTGACGTAAGTGCCTTTTTGGGGCCCAGAAGATGGCCGACAACATCTTGGGGTTCAAATTTCCCAAAAATGACCTTGTGTTGGCTCGTTATGGCGTCCACGAACGGAATCAAGACGAATGACTTCATAAAGACTGACGTCATTCGCGTCACCCTGTCGCCCGCTCGCTGTCATTGGTCGAGCGGTGTATACTATTTATAGCATATTGGGAATCACTGCGTTTCTGTATTTTACAGTGATTAAGCACTATATTCGGTAGCCTACCCTAAATTCAGTGTTTGCAAAGTGTATACATCATTTGTAGGCAATTGGTTGTACAGGGTGTCAAATAAATGACCACATCGTGCAGTATTGTTGAAAAGCTTAAAAAACTTCGAAACTTTGATGCGCAAGCGGCGGACCTCGGCAGAGCCTTTTAACTTAAAGTAGACGAACTAACGTAATTGAAGATAAATACCACCACTGGGCGAAAATCGCTGATAGAACAGCAAATATTAATGTACAAAAACGCAGTTTATAACGGCGTCATTTCACATCAGATACATCAAATATAAAAACGTGATATTGCTCAGCAGTAGGCCTACAATAACACTTAGGCAATGTCATGCTGCGTAATATCACATTTTTATATTTGCGGTTTTTTTATGTGTAATGGCGCCATTAACTAGCGTATAAACTGCGGTTTTGTACATTAATGTACAATATACACGTCAGGTCAACCCGACCACTGATCGTTCGAATATACACTGCAAGGTTAGCCCCGCTTTGTACCGGCGTTTTTTTTCCGGTCGACGAAGCACGGTTTGAGCCGGTACGGCTAAACCTGGTCGTCCGATCTAAATAAGCTTGTATTTGTGCAGTAACCAAACCGTACCCTGTCGTTGGGATAGCCAACCGATTTCGTGGTCGTTGGTCCCCGCAATGACGAATGAACGGCGATCGCGGTGATCATAGATCTATCACGACTTTTACGGTAGTACAAGCTGTTGTATAAACCATGCCCTTGTCAATGGGAGAGGGCGATTTTCGACCCCCACAGCTCGGAGACCCCTGGACCGATTTTCATGAAACTTGAAATATATAACTATTTCCCTGACACGACCCCGCATTCAAAATTTCAGGGGCCTACGTCGACGTGGGTGGTCTGGGCAAATAGCCAGTTTGACGCATGAAAGTTTCTGTCCTTTTTTTGGTCCCTTCGCCGCAGTCACACATCGCATCTCTAGACACCCCCAAGCGCAATACGTCACTATGCGTCGTTTAGGCCAAGCTATTGCCTTTTGGGGGTTATAAATATGAAATTTAAAAATTTACCGCCTTACAAGTCAAAAAAGCGAAAAAATTTAAGATGGCAATCAATGGAAAATTGTAGTCATCCTAACTTTGGAAGAGTAAGTCATATATAGTTCAAACTTTGTGCAAGGATTCAAAACAAAGTGGCATCACGTGACATGACTCCAAGGTCAAAAAGTCACACGTCAAGGTCGCAACGTCACGTAACGTATCCAAGTAAAAATTGCAATAACTCAGTACTGGGTGGTCGTGTCTTTGAAGCTAACATGACGACGACACCCCAACGAGTGGGCACAAAATGGTTGCCATGCAACGCCGGTTGCCTAGCAACGCGCCACTAATCTGCATTTTGTGATCGAATATTTCAAAAATGAAAAAGTCTATAAACTTCCAAATAGAAACATACATTCATCACGACCTCCGGGTCACGTGACCCAATTTTTGGGAAATTAGGTCAACGGTCAAGGTCACAATGGCACATAATATACACAGCAAAAATATGCCATAACTCAGTACCGGGTGATCGTATCCTCTTCACACTTCGCACAACTATCAGGGTAGAAACAGGGGCCCGATTTACGATTCACGCGCCCTGATTTTTTAGAGACTACGGCGCCTTATAAATTTTTTACTTACTTACTTACTTAGGGATGTGAGCATTTCGTAATTTACGGTAATTTACACCTTACATGTGAATGTTCCGTAAATTTACAATGGCATATTTTACGTAAATTTACAGCACAATTTATACCTGTGTAATTGTAATTTGTGACGTCATCAGTTTCTGTGTTTGAAGCTGTGACATGGGTAAAATGAATTTATATGACAAAATCATGATTGACAACAAGAAAAAAAGCAAAAATGTGAAAATAAAAGAAATTGTTACATAAATCTCCATCTAATAGATGGTTTAGGAATGGAATTCACAGCTTGCTAAGTCCAGCTGATGCCATAAGGAGTGCTGACATTATTTACCGTATGTGACGCATATCGCTACTTTGTAGGTCAGACATAGTTACTGATGTCAAAAAGTAGGTCACGCAGAGAATATTTAATGCCGATGGACAGTTTTATAGTGCTTGATCATTTCTTTAATTTGACAAAAAATCTCATCTCATTGCCAGACTTTAATATGATTTAACACAATTTTTGATAATTTGGTAGTGGCTTACTTTTTTGGGCCACCCTGTATATGTACCCAAATATGAGCTGCCTACAGAAATACAATGCAACAGGCAAGTTGAATGAAATCAGTCAACATATGTCATTCATAAATTTCATACATTTAATAGACATTCAAATCAAGCAAGTAATGATAGTAACAAAAATCAGCTAGCTATAGCCTATAGGCCCACGTAATTTGCTGACTCGGTTCTTTTTCAGTTAATATGAATCAGTGTTGTAGTCAGTGACGAGTGACATTTTGTGTTTTGAAGTTGTGATAAGCTATCAGTATTATTGTTTTCAGAGTTTCTTTTTTTGTTAAAACTCAAGTCTAAGTCATGAAAAGTACGTGCGAGTGTGTGATACGTTAATTTAATGCCAAACTGCTGTCAAAACGCCACATCATTGTGCCCATCTACATTAACCTAAAGAAACTACGTACGCATTTATGTGCACTTTTTCGTCCATGAATCTTGAAATTTCTGTAGTTATGATATTGCGATTTCTATTTTGGCAGTGCTGCACGAAAAATACTATATACTTGGCAGAATCAGAATGCAGCGTAGTAGCGAATAAGCCTATTGGTGTGTAATGTGTTCTACAACGGGTTCCAACAACCACTACGTTGCAGTATGTAGGGCCTGTTGTGCAACTGATCAAAAACAATTTTATATAGTTATTCATTTACGCTCGTTTGTATTATGGCAACAGTGGCTAATGATGCAGTTCAGCTTTCTATCGGCCTACGGCTTATTTGACTGATATTTGTATTTCAAAAAGGTGATGCAAACGGACACGATGAAGTAGAAAGCATGGCGAAAATAAAATACTTTTGAATAAACACGTAATTCGTTCAAAGAGGCTGTCGTCTTGTTTGTCCGTCACTTCGTGATGCTGGAAAGCTTCAAAATGTTCTACAACTTTAAAACCTTGATACGCAAGTGGCCGAAATTATGAAATCCTCTTGATTTGGCATACACTTAGGCGAACTAACGTAATTTAAATTAACTGCGGATGCGAAAATCGCTAATAAAACATAAATATTAATGTACAAAACTGCAATTTATACGCTAGTTAACGGCGTCATTACACATCAAAAACAGCAAATATCAAAAAGGTGATATTGCTCAGCAGTACATTGACACTTAGGCAATGTCATGCTACGTAATATCACTTTTTTGATATTTGCATTTTTTGATGTGTAATGACGCCGTTACCTAAGGTCTAAATATTAAACATAGTCATCGTGACCCCCAACAGGCACTTCCTCACCCGGAACGACGTCTTTTGACGTATTTTGCGTAAACATCCGTTCAAGTGTGTAGGCTGTAGCCTCATTGTAGAACACAAAAAACCAACGTAAACTAGCCACATCAAAAGACACGGCAAAATCACGTGTTTGGGGAGCAGAAACCCCCACAACCGATCGCTACAACATTTTGCCTGTCGGGTGCTACCCGGGACGCAATCACGCATGCCAATTTTTATGAAGATCGGTTTAGCGGTTTTGGTGTGGCGAGGGGTCGAAATTTGGCCTTTTCCATTTACACGCTTCGTCGCCTTTAAAACACTCGCACTACCGTGCGAGTGTGTGATAACGACTATTGGTAACGTCGTGATACTTTACTAAAACCGCAAATCACAGGCGGTCAGCAGTCCCGCGCTGTGTTAACGGCATCGTAATCCAATGGGAATGGTCAAATTTCCCCCCCTCACAGAATCAAATCCCCTTAACCGATTACGATAAAACTCTGAGCAATTGATTACGTCCACGAGATGAACACGCACCCAACATTTGTGCCAATCGGTTGTGAGGGTGCGTCTGGGCAATTAAGTAAAATATAACACCATTTTTTAAATTTAATTTTTTGCCGGATTCGCCTACTAAAGTGACCCGTGGATGAATTGTGACGCAAAATGGCTCATAACATTCGGAATCATGCAAGGATGTGACACTTTGGGTTCCTAGCGATAACTCACCGCGTTTATTAAGTCAAATTATCCCAAAACCGCCACAAATATGCACAATATAGGCCATTTTATGCCCGTAGTGGACACGAATGAAGAATGACGTCATAGAAGAATGACGTCAATGACGCCATGTCGCTTGCGTTGTTGTAAGTGCATCGTACAAGGCCAAACAACGGACCACAGTTGTACAGCTTGTAACTTTATAAATGTTGGTCAGATTCACACTAAATTTAGCACAAATCAAAGTAATTTCATTCTTAACGTGAAATAACAATTTATATAAATGTACTGGAAGACGAAATGGCGCCATCTAACGAATGGCATAACAATAACAAGTGAAAATGACAACAGTTCGTGTTGTTTTACTGCATCACAAACTGAACAAAACACCTACTACTGTAAAACAGCTACACAGTGTCAACATTGTAATACTCTGCACGTCAACTGAACATATGTTCAATGTGTCCGCCGTTCTGTGGCACTACGAACTCCATACGACACCGTGCACTATCGCTCTGGCGACGACATAATTTTGATTGTTGATGAAAATAATCGCACCAACGTTAGCGAAAGTACTGAAAAGTTAACCAGTAAGCAAAAATCGCTAATAAAACAGCAAATATTAATGTAAAAAAACCGCAGTTTATAGGCTTGTTACGGTGAAATTACACGTCAAAAACAGCAAATATCTGAAAACGGGCGGGGACGCTGAAATCGCGAGACCTGACATCGCGAGACCTGACAACCCGGCATTCTGTCCATTTCGCTGATTTTGTCTTCCCAGTGTGTTACGCCTTGATGTCGAGGAAAACGACTGAACTGTACGTGAAAGTGTTCCAACGCTGATTACACAAACAGCCCACTTAGCTCGTGCCGCAATTCGCACCGAGGTGTGCGATGGTGGACTTTTAGGAGGCGTCAGTGGCGGGATTTTTCCTAGATAATAGATTGTGTCAAATTATTGTGCAGACCTTCAGCATTATTATTGCTACATTTTTATCCGCTAACACATACCTGTGCTGTTGACGGTGTTTGCTCGTGAATAATATATGACTAGCCTATATGACTGAGCTTTAACCGGTGCTTTATCTTATTTCATTGAAAGACGTAAAACCGTCGACGATATACAATGACGGCCAAGAAAACGTAGGACTAGACATTGAGCGATCGATCAATCAATCTCTCTATCACTATTTCAGAGTTCGCCCAAACGCTGATTACACATACTGCCCACTTAGTCTGTCGCACGTAGGAATAACTGGCCACGTAGGAATAAATAAACAGAATTAAGTATAACTACACACATACAACCGATGCGCAGTTCATATAATACTCCCTGCAGCAAATATTGTATTGAGCTTCTACTCGCACAATGAAACAAGTCTCGCGATGTCCAACCTTGCGATATGGTGCCGAGTTGTCCAGTCTCACGACGTCAGCCTCAACAATTTCGATGGTCTGGCAATGTCAGGTCTCAAGTTTTCAGTCGCCCCTGAAAAAGGTGATACTGGGCGGCAGAATGTCGACACTTAGGCGATGTATTGCTGCGTCATTACCTTTTTTCAGATATTTGCTGTTTTGGTGTGTATTGCCGCCATTAACTAGCCTATAAACTGCGGTTTTGTACACTAATATTATATAGAAAAACTGAATACAGACTACCCCTATGTTGTATAAGCTGACGCTCAAAAACAGCAAAAAAATTAAATGTTAAAAATTATATACGTGAAACAAATGAGCTAGCTTATAAATTTAACGCTGGCAGTTTGTAGATTTAAATGTGCTAGCGCATATATTAAATTTTTTATGGTTACAAAATTTATAACATTTGATTTTTGCGGTTTTTGAGCGTCGACTTATACAACACAGATAGACTGTATGCAGCTTTTTTCTACATTACGCTTGTACGGTAGTACAAGCTGTTGAATAAGCCAAGGGCCTTGTCAATGTAAGAGGGCGATTTTCGATACTCCACAGCTACTGATTTTCATGAAACTAAAAATCTATGACTGCTTCCCGCACATGACCCCGCACACAAAATTTCAGGGGGCTATGTCGACGTGTATAGTGTGGGCAAATAGCCAGTTTGACGCATGAAAGTTTCTGTCCTTTTTTTAATCTTTTCGGCTCGGCCACAGGTCGAATCTCTGGACACACCTCCACGCGCAATACGGCAATATACATGTACGTCGTTCTGGCCAAGGTAATGACTTTTGGGGGATTAGAACGATTAAATTTGAAATTTGACCCCCTTTACCCCGAAAGACGTAAAATTGGGACTTTTGGATGGTGGTCAATGGGAAATTGTAGTCGTCCTAACTATGGAAAGGTGAGTCCTAACCCGATGAAACTTGGTGCATAAATATAGCACCAAAGTGGCATCACGTGCCAGGAGTCCAAGATCAAAAGATCGTAGGTCAAGGTCACAACGTCGCGTAACGTATCCAAGTAAAATTGCCATAACTCAGTACTGGGTGACCGTATCATGTTCATACTTCATAAATAAATGTTATAAATTATAAGCATGAAACACATGCGCTAGCTTATACTTTTAAAGCTGGCAGTTGGCAGATTTAAATGTGCTAGCGCATAATATTCATGCTTATAATTTATAACATTTAATTTTTGCTGTT
>Ga0056115_1001987_pt1 | contig 10220 bp, 7 predicted proteins | sample WorMetOlspDAHAB1_FD_77007 | JGI IMG/M metagenome (GOLD analysis project Ga0056115, IMG submission 77007) | Marine gutless worms symbiont microbial communities from Max Planck institute for Marine Microbiology, Germany - Olavius sp. DAHAB.1 ... | reverse complement strand
TCTATGACGCCGCCAATTTCCGGTTCTTATACAATATAACTTTATGTCGCCAAATGAAGGCAGAGAACACACACATAAAATCAGACTAACACACAGACCCACGAGCCAAATACACAGGAAATACATCGAGACAACAAGTATGGTTATCACATACGATTATACAATAATGGTAATGCATGCAGAGTTCGAAACTGAGACAACAGATGCAGTTTGCTAGAAAAAATCTCTTGTACGTCTTTCTACAACTAACATGCAAAGGTAAGTTTGTCCAGTCAACTGCCGAATGAAATCCACATTAATTGTTACCAAAAGAATATACACAAAATATCTTAGCCACTGCTGTATCTATACAGTTACTTAGATTTAATATCACAGGCACGAGGAACCAAAGACTCTATTGCACACAGCAGAACAGGTAAGCAACAGCTCTATGGTAATCAATTCAATTGCAGAAAATATACAATATTTTCATGAATACCGTCTTCCAATTAACAGTCCCAGATGCCGTCTGCATATAGCCGTAAAAACCTCTTTTGACTATAGCTGCAGAAATATGGAAACGCATAAAATTTGCCTGACCGGTTTTATTGGCCCACCCCATATAACATCACGTCGTATGGTTTAAACTGAGTGGGAACTCACTGGCGCCGAAGCATGGAAGTTGACATGAGCGTAGAGCATCACGCCAACATCTCTGTGGCCTGCCTCCATCGCTATTGACATTGCTGTGCTGCCGTCCTGAAAACAGTAGCCAACCAGTTTCAGTGGCCTGTTACTACTACAACCACGATTACGTCATCGGTGTATCCCAAGGGGCATTTAGGGGGTCTGGATTCCCTCATAAATTTGGTCAGGGGATCTGTGGGCAAATTTTAGAACATGGATATGATAAAGGGTTCATGGTCTAACGATTAGCATACACATGGTCGGCTCAAATTAACAGCCAGCACGTGAATACGCCAAAAATCCTAGTAACAGGGATAACTGCTACGCAGGACTCGCCGTTTCTTCCCCAGCAGCGGCCGAGACCATTGCCAGTACAGTGCTCGTTTCGCCTATCCACAGAGGGATAAGCAGGCTGAGTGGGCCCAGATGAATCTCGGGATTGTAATCCCTCCTAAGGTCACCAATCACAACAGTAACCGGGTTCAACGTAACTTTGCTGATGCAATCCACACTGTTACACACCAGTCTTCCGCAGTCGCCTGCAAACACATCTTTTCAGCCGTTCCTTTCCCAACTTTCTGTAGCGCCTGTGACGTGACGTTTTTTCACTATCGGACACTGAAACGACTTTTGTTGTCGCCTTAGTGTACTAACTCACCACCAGCCACCAGATGTTTAGCGTACCGACAACGCATCTAAACTTGTGCCACAAAAAGTACGACGTGAAGTCGGAGCGTACATTATCGGCGACGTTGGCGTCGCAGTTGGTCTGACTGAGCAGCAGTTTGACGAGGTCGACATGACCATGCTCCGAAGCACACATCAACGCTGTTGAACCATCCTCATCCTGCACATTCACGTCAGCTCCTGCCTCCAGCAGCAGCTCAGCGAGGTCCAGGCGACCGTGGCTTACAGCCAGCATCAGTGCCGTCTGACCGGCCTGCAAACATCATCAGTCCACCGTGAAGAAAGCGGGCATATTACGACGGTCATCGAGTAGAACATGAGGTGCAGCTGGTTGAAGTAATCATAATTAATAACAACAACACCAGGGCAATGTTTACAGTGCTATTATCATGGCAAAGCCACTGCAAGAGTCCACACGGGTCATTTGCATGAATGTGGGCCGACACCACGTGGCCGCCAACTTGTAGGCCAAAGCTGGACAAACTTGCCCTCTGTAGCAGCCTAACGTCTTATGCATATTATTATTATTATTATTAATATTAATATTAATATTATTATTAGTCCACCAGTAGGCTGCCATAGGCCAGACATCACCCATAGACATTTCTGTTAATACTCAGCCACAAGGCTACTCGTTTTACCAACCCGCAGCGGATAGAAGGCTGAGTCGACCTAGGTACTGCAGTAAGTGTGCAGCTATGCCCAAATCTGTGTATTCTCATGAAAAACGCAGTAACTGTCAGCAGCACGGGTTCGACCCTGGGACCTCTCACTCTGCAGTCGGATGTGTTGAGCTAACCACTGCGACCTGCATGGGCCAAAGCCGTTTTGTGTCCAGACAACTGTTGACCAATATTCTCTGTCTTGTGTTCTGACAGATATCCACGTTGCACAAATGCTGAATATCATCGAGCAATGGCTTCTATGCACCTTTCTTAACTCCAAAACATAAATGCAGCGCTGAATATGTATCGAGTCCAAATTCCACTTAGCTTGACACGTCACGACGACTTGTTGTGTCGAAACGAGACGTGACGTGTCGAGCTTGTTGAAACATGGCGGACGACGAAGTGATGGTGATCGCTTGTACTACTTTAGTATTTTGTGCTCTGAGCGTACGCACTCAATCAATCAAACTATTTTATAGTGCGACCAAAAGTTGACCAGAGAGCTGGCAAACTTAGTCTGCCCGCACATAATAATAACTAACTAATAATACAGAAAAATAGAACTAAAACATAAAACTGATGAGCAAATAAGTCCAGTAAACGGTCTAGAGCCATGAGATCAGTCGACAGACAGACACAGACTATGTGAGGAGGATACAGAAAGCGAAAACACGCAGTGTAGATACAAGACTATTTGACAAAGAAAGTCTTCGACACACTTCAACGTGACAAGACTTACTGTGGCAAAGACCAAAATGCATTAGCCAGATAGCGTGTTGTGTCGAACCAAGTAGTGGAATTTGTACTCATACAGCTGATGGTGGCACCTGTGAAGCCTGGAGGTTGACATTGCCGGCCTGAAACAGCCTCAGGACCACATCTCGCTGGGAGTCGGTCTGGACGTCAGCCAGAGAGGCCAGCATGATGGCAGTGTAGCCGGCTCTGTTAGACAAGTTCACGTCAACGACTCCGGTGTCCAGCAGAAGCGAAACGACGTCAAAGTTGCCATGCGACACGGCGTAGTGAAGTGCAGTGTTGCCCTGCGCTCGACAACAGCAAAGCCCCCATTAGATGAATGTACCAACCTAATAAAACGAAATAAAATAAAATAATTCTTTTCACGTGACCTCCTACAAAGCATGAACGGAGGACTGATTGACTGACTGGGGTTTAACAGCACATTCAGCACAAATAGGCTATACTGTGCCTTTGAAAAGTATGTCGCAGTTAAAAAATGAAATGGTAGAGAAAGTTGACAATGTTACGTGTTGGGAATACATACAATAAACCATTACAGTAAATAACTCTTCAATCTGGTCTTTGTAGGGAAAACCCTTCGACACGAAAGATATAGCGAGAGTAGTAGTCTTCCCAGCCAATCATTGGCTAACGCACTAACAACAAAACCAAACGACACAGAAACATACAATGGAGTGACTGGTCAAAACAGGCTTGCAGCACCATTACGATCCACTATTCATCTAATGTAATAGGAGGTTACCACAGGAATCACGTGTGAGTGAAGTGCAGTGCAGCCAGCAAATCAGAATAAACTGGACAAGGCTGCTCATCATTGCACCTTGGCCGATTTGCAGTCAATCAATCATAAAATTTTTTGTGAGTGGCCTAAGTATTTAAAACACTGCTAGGTCCACTATAGGAACAAAATGTCAGATCAGCCGAATGTCAGGATATGACTCAGTAAACAGTAACGTCTCGAGTCAAGTGCAAAAGGTTGTCAGAGATGGCGCCGACGTAACCTCTGGTGGCAGGCAGTTCCATATCTGAGGTCCAGCAACCGAAAATGCCCATATGCTAACGAGCTATGTTATGTGGTTGAGTACTGAACCCAATGAAAGCCTCAGCTCGTGGTGGCCAAGAAATCAGTCATCCATTCATAGCTAACATCACTAACAACTTGCGAGTGTGTGTGTGTGTGTGTGTGACAAGACAGACAGACAGAGCGCCAGCACGAAGATGAAGTTACGTTGTTGTCAGCCATGTTGACGACGTGTTCCAGAAGGACCTGCGACACGTCACGAATGCTCGTCAACATCGTCTCCACCTGAACCACTGTCGCCAGCTTGTTGCTCGACACCGAAAACCACTCACGCTGCACTGCTGCTATGCTCGCGTTCTACACGCGCACAAATAGACTCACACCTCACCGCGGCTGCCTTGAAGTCCTTGTTAACAGCCCTGAAAAGGTGCACTGATTGATGTCTGCAGAGAGGCAAGGCTTAAACCTGATAAAGCTAGCAAACAAACTGTATCGACCAGATGGCCGGCTCAAATTAACAGCAAGCGCCTTTAACCAATGTAAGCCGATATACCAGTAAAAGCAAATGCACTGCGCCACAAGTGGCAACTGCAGCTACAATAGCGTTCCGAAATGACCTATATTGTGTCGGGTGGCGCATTAAACTCTACTCTCTTACTCTTCTTAGCTACAGTAGCGCTGTACGTCACAGGCTAGGGCGGACATGCAGTCTATAGGCTGTAGGCTAAGCATGCAGACACGGGCTAGCCTCACAGCTAAATAACCACACGCACAGTCCCGGTCTACCTTTAATGGTCTGCACCCCCATAATCCATGTAATTACATGGATTACTACTCATTTACCGACCCCAAAAGGATGGAAGACTGAGTTGGCCTGGTTGGTTGACCCATAGCAGACACCTTACCCACGAAGTGGTCACATGTCAACCATAGATCAGGCGTAGATCAGGGAAAGTTTGCCAGTTAAAGACCGACGTTCTAACCACTGAGCCACGCCGCCAACCAATTGTTAGTACTGGCAACAGCGCCTACTGCAACACAAAGCTCGCCGTTTCTTCTCCAGTGGTGGCCAGTACTCACTGAAAGGATGCCTAGGCTGAAGAGATGCACGTACGACTGTTAGCAAAACACAGTCTGGTGAGAGAAAGACAGAATGAGAAGTGATAGTTTACCAAATCTTTAGCGGACACTTGCGTCGAGTCGTCCAGCCACTGAGCATACGTGGAACACGCCAGTGACATCTCCTCACTCATCACATACCTAACATACATTACACACAGATACACCACATGCCAACGTTAATAACACAAGCAACCACGAGAGAAGTCCTGGATATTTAAGACAACATATAACATTACCGACTGATCAACTCACCAACAGCATCAGTATTGAGCCACTGAAAACCTATCAAAAATCATGCTATCCCATGATTACGCTATTCTGTGACAGTTGAAAAAAAAACTGAATTTCTTTCCTGAAATTGCTTCATTAGCGATGATCTCTCTAAGGCTGCAGGAGGTGTGAATATGCATTTACTGACCCCGGAGGGATGGAAGGCTGAGTTGGCCTGGTTGGTTTACCGTAGCGGACACCATACCCACGAAGTGGTCACATATTAATTATAGATCAGGCATAGATCAAGGAAAGTCCGCCGGCCTCTCACACCGCAGTCAGATGTGTTGTGCTAACCACTGTGACCTGCATGCGCGAAAGCCGTTTGGGTGTCCATTGCTTCTCTGACGATTGTTGACCAGTATTCTCTGTCTTTGGTTCTGACACGAATTTAACAGTTCTAGATTTTAAAGTTTCAAAGTTTCTTCGATGTCGAGAAAGCGAACATACGGCTGTTGAAAGCTCTGGTCATACATCACGGCAGAACTACCACCACCAGCAGCAGCAGCAGCAGCCGATGATGATGACGATCTGCCCATCTTCTCGTCATCTTGACACGAATATGTCACCGAACCGTGTCGTCCATCGTACGTTCCCTCCTCGAAACTCATCGATGACCGCTGACTGTCGCAGTCTGACGTTGCTGCACCGGCATCGCCACCGTCACTGTACGCAACCGGCAGTTGACATTACAAAGTGAACGAATTAATATGCAGACGCTACTGAAAACCATACGTGTTAACCTTGTTTGCTGTTAGTACCACACGTATTGTCTAGTTGTATTTTTTTTGTAATTCTACTACCAATTGTGGCACACCGAGACGAGTATTCATACTGTTGTGACGAACATTTAAACCATGTTTTTCTGTCAAATTCTGTATTGTATGTAATCGTGTTTGCTGTTATTATATTGTGTTGTTACCCATCATGGTCACTAAAGATGAATAAATGTCGAAAAAAAACGCGCCAAATTTGGCAATTCTTGTCACAACCCGAAATGTTTACAAATTTTCCAATGTTTGTACTGAGTCTGTCCCAAAATTGTCGACAACATCTGCATGAGCAAAAATTCTGATCTTTCAGAATTCTTATGCAAGCAATAAATTAGGCCAGTGTGATGCATTTCATAAACATGGAAATATTACAATAAAGGTGCAGTGTCACAGATCAGGACCGTATGATGATTGACTTGAGTTTAATGACAATTTCAGCACAATGAGGCTATACTGCACCTTTAAAAAGTACGTTGCAGTTAAACACTGAAAGTAATGCGAGAAAGTTGAAAATGTTACGTGTTAGGAATACGCAAAATGAAACATGACAATAAGCAACTCTTCCATCTGGTTTTCTGCAGGGGAAACCTTCCACACGAACGACGTCGAAGTAATCTTCCTAGCCACGACTTGAACTGAAGCGAAAAACCGGGTTCTTCATCATCAATAATAATAACAATTATTATTATTAATATCATTATTACTATAATCATCATCATCATAATCCATGGTGCATCTGGGATTTTTTTAGCACTCTGGGAACCCGATGAGAACTGACAGGGTTCTGGGCTTATGGGAGAATTTTACGCATTTGTGAATTAGGACGTGGGCGTAATTAGCAATGCATAAATTGCTTTAATGAATGAATAAATGGCTGGCAGTGTAGCCTGATATGTGATATCCTTAGTATATAATTTTTTCTCTCTCGGGGAGGGAGGTGACTAGTCACCCCTGTCACCGCTGTATACGCCACTGATTATCATTTCTACAAGAAGTGCATGGCACTGGCGCATTGATTGGGGGGGGTGATGAGCTGTACAAATCGACACACTGACAATGAGATGAACAGAGAGACAGCAACCACCGACCTTCGATGTTCAATGCTGTCCTTGAAGCAGATGCGTCTCGTGACTCCAGGTGATGACGAGTCCTTGTCCGAAGACGACGAAGACTTCATGATGGAGCGCAGAGAGCCTTCCGACGTGGCGCCGACGTCCGACCCGACACGATGACGCTCCGTCCTCGTCTCGGTCACATGCCGACTCGCACCACCAACACCACTGCTGCTGCTGGTGCTACTCTGCGTCACCGTGCTACGACTGACCGATCCCGGATGCTGCACCGCATCATCTCCTTTCCATACGACGCTGCCTCCTACAGCAGATTAGGTGAACAATGTGCTGGCGCCGGGCAAATCCGGAGTGGTACCAACTGCCGACCACCAACGGCGGTCCACTTCAACCGTGTGGCTGACTGAAATTAAAGTCAGAGTCAGAGGCATCAATTCTCCCCCCCCCCCCGCCCCCCACAGTGTCCATTCCAAACTTCCTTTGCTCTGACGCGCATCTAGTGAAGGGATACTTTATTTACGGCATGTGTAAGACTGCAGACCTGCATTACAGACGACTTTGGAGGAATATGCTGTTCCGAGGAAGATACTCAGCGTCACTGAGACGATATGCAAATAGCAACAGCACAGTGAGAACTCATTTGATGAGAGTAGATGGTTTTTGGTGGAATATGGTGTCTGTCAAGGCGTCGACACTGCTATTTATTTACCATCGCGACTGACCGGGTAATAGGAAGGGCCACCAAGAATGTCTCACGAGGATTAATTAGGGTAGGTCCCAAGCGTTTGAGTCACAAAGATTATGCAGATAATATCACCTGCTTCTGGCAACAAGGAGCTCAACGGGAAACCAAACCTGGGACTTGCTGATCGTTAACCCAGAACCAATAAGCTATCGTGCCGAGAATAAACGGCAGAACTGAAATCGGCACTGCGACGGGGCAGTTTTTCGAAACTGAAACACAGCAACTGACCCAGGGTGCCGACAGAGCTGTCGGATGTCTCCAGACCTTGTGCCATGAGCATCTGACGAGTGCGGTCGTCGGCACGCAGACCTCCGTGCAGCAGAGCGTCGTCACTGCGGCACACGAACGACTCCTGGCTCGAGGTTGACATCGTCTGCGAAAATGCCGGTTCTGAGACTGTGCGGCCAGGCATCACCAGGTGGGCTCCGCTGCTGCCGACACTTGTCAATGAAGTCGACAGCGTCGTGTCGCTGTCCACCGGGTGGTAGTGTTCGCCGCCGGCAACGATCAGCGGCGGCTCGTCCATATCACCGAACAGCATCGAGTCGCGCTTCTTCTGACGAACTTGCTCGCTCGACTCCGTGCCACCAGCCTTTGACGATATCTCAGTACCGGCACCGGTACCGGAAGGCGCCAATGTCTGTGGAGACGTGGCCTTTCTAACTTCGACACTGCCAACCGCCTCTGCCGTCTTTGGACCACCAACGGAGCTCGGACCACCACCGCCCGCTGTAGACTCGAACATGACTGGTTCCGTCTCCGTGGCAACCGTTTCTCCTGACAACCGGCTTTCGGTGTTGGTCGACGCTGGGTACCTCACCACGGCGTCAGTGTTACAGCCACGCTCAACCCTCACGCCCTGGGTCCGAGTGTTCGTGGCCGAGTCAACCCGGTAGATAAAGTCGGCCCCGCAGGCGCGGTGGAAGACCGAAGGCCGGCAGTCGACGGCAGCGGAACGGAAAGACCTCACCGGGACCACATTAACCTCGACCGTGTCGTCTCCGACGCCGACTGTGACGCTGTACTCGGCCGACCCAACGCCGGTGCTGACGGCGCGGTCCACGGTCGCAAACCGGCACTGAACGGCAACACTTCGCAGGTTCTTCTTCAGCATCATGTCGAGCACGTCCCGCAGCTGCTCGTTGCTGAAGCGCAGGTGCCGCGACTGGAACGCGGCCATGTTCAGCTGCTGCAGCGCCATGTTGGTCACGTGCACCGAGCTGTCCGACCGCTCGGCCAGCTCAAACCCATCACTCACGCCCATCTCGCCCACCCCGACCGCGATGTTCCGCGTCATCGGTGCCGCGTCTTCGCAGTGGTACATCACGCCAACCTCCCGCATCGCCGCCTTGCACAGGATCCCCACGTTGCGGGTCGACTTGGGAGCCGGCACTGTGCCACCACTGCCACCGCCGTCGACGTACACCGTTCGCAGCTCCCTCTCGTGAACTTGGACGCTCGACTCGGCATCGGTCTCAACCACTCGGTCGTCACCCACGCCGATGCTGCGGGTCGGCCGGCGCGGGGCAGCCGCACCACCGAGGACCGACACGGTGTCCGACGTTCCACCTCCGATGAAGAGGGTCTTGATCTCCTTCTCTTTAACTTCAGTGTTCTGCTCCGTGCTAACTTCTCGCTCGTGGATCCGAACCGGCCCGACGTCTACAAGCAGAGCCACACAGAACATGCAGCGAGGTTTTCCCTGAGTGAGTGAATGAGCAGGGTTTAACGTCACACCAGACATACAACAGGGACGATTTTTATAGCCCAACTACCAGTGTGAGAGCACTAACGGAAAAAAATGGTCTGTTGACAGACAAAGGATAAATTTCATGAAAACTGGTTCTGAAAAAAAGGATGTGTACGCACCCTGTACAAGCGAAACGGTGACGTCGCCATCGCCAACTCCGATGTCTCGGCTTGGCTTCTTCAGCGAGCCGAGGTTGACTTTGCGGACGACCTGGACATCGGACGGGAAGTCTGAGCCGGGTCGCTGAGTTCCGCCAAACGCTTCGTCGATTGTGTGGTCGCCCACTGCGACCGTCCGAGTCAGCGGAGTCTGCCTCGACTTGATCTGCTGTTCCAGGATTCGCTTGTCTTCGGCCAGTGCCAACGTACGAGCCTCAACACACATCCACACAACTCTCAACATTTTTGGAGCCGACCAACGCAGCACGGGCGTCCGAAGGCACCCCCCAGCGAAGCAAAAGAGGTCACGGAAATCCTCGGGGAGAAGGGGAGGAGGAGTGGCAAAAATAAGGAAGTTAGGGGAGGGAGGAAAATTTACCTGGTCAACAAATGTGTTGATGTTTATGTCTAAAATGCTCTAAATGCATCTTTAATTTGAAAACTTTCCCGGGGTAATACTCCCAGATCCCTTTAAAAAGGGGAGGGGCAGAAGGGGAAGGGATGGGAGGAGAAAAAGGAGCGGGAGGATGT
>Ga0056115_1001986_pt1 | contig 10222 bp, 6 predicted proteins | sample WorMetOlspDAHAB1_FD_77007 | JGI IMG/M metagenome (GOLD analysis project Ga0056115, IMG submission 77007) | Marine gutless worms symbiont microbial communities from Max Planck institute for Marine Microbiology, Germany - Olavius sp. DAHAB.1 ... | reverse complement strand
GCGTTTGAGATAACGTTATACCCCACCAAATTCACTTTCGAGTCCGCGTAAACGCTAAATGCGCGCGGCGGGGCAATTTTGCAAAAGGGGGGGGGGGAGTCGAGGTCAAAAATCAAGTTTTATCAAGTAACATGATACGTTGATTTTCATAAGCGCCTTGTGAAATTTCTGACCCCAGCTTCAAATTTTAGGGGGTCAGCTGGCCCCTGACCTCGTCTTCCCGAGCCCCAGAACACAGAGTTAACTCCTACGTGGAAGACAGATAAGCGATAATGAACTACTTTTGTTGTATCTAAAAGCGTAAATCGGAAAATAAAAAAATGTGGTGACACAAAAAATGATATCTAGGACATAGTAAGCCTATATTTTTGATTAAACATATCTGGTGACGTCGGCAAAAAAGTCCGCCGTCGAATTATTGCGATTCAGTTCATAGGCCTATGCAGCAACTCGTGCGTTATTACATACCCGGGAACGTTTGGACGGCCACGAAAAAAGTGAGGTTTCAGTTGCAAACAGCGTATCCCTGAAACGCCAAACAGAATGTTCACTACATCTTTGAGTTCATGCTTGTTCACAATATCGGTGAAGTTGTCGACATCAATTCAATTGGCCTAGGCCTATCAATATTATTAGTTTGGATTTGCTTGCCATTTTTGTTCTCTTGAAACAGTTCAACATGTTTTTTGTCAAAAAGAAGAAACATTTACAAAAAACACGGAAATCACTGTTTTGCCAAAAAATTGTCGTTATTTAATGCAATCATAAAAACTGTTTTGCATTCTACTCATTTTCCGTTTAAATTACTCGCATATCGCTCATAAAAACAGAAAACTTCACGTGCTATTGTCTGCTGTAGTATGTTTTTTTGTTAAGTTTATTGTTAAGTTGATTCACTTTTTTCGGTATTCCGTTGCTAATTGTTTTTGTTTCTTTTAGTTTATTCTTGTTGCAGGCAATGACACAGTTTCTGACAGGCCATATGTGCAAAGTAAGTATAGGTCTAATGCACGATCCAATCTCATCAGATACATGTAACATAATAACACCTGGCTATACTTGTTAGTTGTTACTCACCATCAAGATGGCGTTATGTCAGCATTCAGAACAATCATTAATAACAATAAAACATATCAATAAACTCGTAATTCATCATTCACTTCATACCAGCATCTATCTGGACACTGACACTCGAGTTCTCCATTTATAAACTGCTTAAAAACTCCATATCGGCAATCGTCTGCAATACATAACAACGTTTTTTTTATAATTAGTCTGGTATCATAGTTCTTACAAAGCATATAACAAGAAATAGACACCTAAAATCTGTAGACCTACTCAGTTTTTCAGTTAGTTCTCGACGCATAACACCAGAACAATACTAAAACACAAACCCAAAACACAGCGAACACAAACATAATCAAATGTGCATGGTTCGTCGACAGCTCACGCAATAAAGTGATTTTGTCAGTTGTATGTTGGTACTGACATGTTGCAGAGTTTACAGGTTTAGTACGGATACATTGACGTGCTTGATATTTCCACGATTCTTAGGCGTGACGTGACAGAAATCGGTCCAGGGAGAAAGATAGAAATTCATACAAAATTCTTTATCTCCATCTTGTCTATGTTTCTAGATTTTCAATTATTATTCTATCACATATTTTACACACATAACAATTCCAAGCACGGTAATTAATGACAATGACGGGAGGAAAAAGGTTCAGTAGTAGCAAGAAAAAACTTGCAGTGACATACCTTGCGTTAGGTTGGCAGTGGAGCAGACTGGAACGATGACGTAGTTGAAAGCGGAAGAGTTCGAAGGCGGGAAATGAGCGTCACTGCATTGACACTGTTCGATTACGATGCGCTGGTAGCATGTCTTCTCACACGCCTATGACGACGAAAATAATTAGCACGATTAATAACATATAAACGCTTAGATTCAAAAGTATCCAGTCGTGGATAAATGGGCTGGACGGCGCGAAATACGATTTGATATCATATTTTTACTAGTTTTCACTGGTATATAATGCAGCTATGATGTTTCGCTCTGCTAGTGCGCTGGTGAAACAGACAGATCGCAGAGAAAAAGAATGACAAATAAAATTGTCAAAAAAAACATCCAAATGCAACTTGGTTTCGGATATAACAAAACAATATTGCCATGGGTTTACTCATTTCGTGATAACTACTAAGAAAAACTCACGACGCAGTCAGTCAATCATTTTTGTATTTGTTCTGGTTTTTGTGTTTTACATGAAAACGAAGTAGCTTACACTGTAGGACACAATATGAGTTTCGCGGGTGGCTGTCGATTGTCACATTTTGACAAGTCGATAGTAGCCTATTTTTTCTTTCGCGGAGGTGTACGCCGGTAACAACGACTGAGTAATGGAAGAGAAACGAAACGACAGCTCTGCATAATGTTCACAACACGAAGCAGCTTACGGCTGGAGTGAATGTGACAGGGAAGTGTTCGGCATAGGCGTTGAACGTTTTGTCGACTTCAGTCGGGTCTTTACAATCGCCGAACGGATCCGATAATCGCGACACCATTCTCTGCACAAAGCCATTCATCACTCGTCTCTACATGCATCACATTCAGTAATATATCAAGTAACGATACATTAAGTCAACAACAACAACGACGACAACAACAACAATAAGAATAATAATAATAACAGCCTAAAAGAATTTATATACACTGTAGGGTCACTTGCAGATCTTCAGAGATTCTGAACATTTTCAATCTTTCTATTTCACAGGCACGTAGCCTAGCGCATCATCATTATCCTAACCAAAAGTTTTTAGCGTGACTTAAACAATGACGAGGTCCACAAAATGGCGGTAAAATCCTGCAGCTGTGGCGTAACCAATATCGACATTTTTTGCCTTGTAACATAAAAGTTGTTTTATCAAAAGTACTGAATGATAACGTGCACGCCAGTCCTGTTACTAGATTTACGAATGTGAAGACTGAAAGGTGTGCGGTTTTTCTGTGAAATGCTGAATTTCTTGACTACCTGTGTAATAGCGACAGAGGTGGCGTGGCCTGGACTCACAATGATGCCGTCATCCTCGGGAAACGGCATCTGATTCTGAGGACGAATGACAACGACGGCGCCCGCTGTGTCGCCAGCTGCTTTGAGGTACTCGTGCTGGTTGATATTTATCGTCATTGTCAAACCTGCAAACGACAACACACACTGCGCTCTGAGATCCATTTGCTGACTAACATACAGCTAAAAGGTAAAGTTCCCATAGTCCATAGGACCATAGGCGTGGGTACTCATCTCCCTGTCAGGCCTTTGAACCCGTAGGTGGTGTAAACCACAAAGTCCGTGATGCAGGCCAGTGCGACGCTAGACCTACGGTCACCTTCGCTTCGGAGTATTATCACCCCTCCACTAGTACATAGCTATATTGCTTGGTGACAGAGGCAATGTGCAACTTGCCCAAGGTCGCACTTGACAGTGCAGCGGCTGTGATTGAATCCGTGATCTCCAGTCGCAAGTCCAACGCCCTAGCCACTACGCCACCGAGCCACGTCTACAGCTGTCTAGCCGAAATTAATACAAGTTTTTTTGGTCCAAATTTATATGCTAAGATGCACATTTCACTTTCATGTTTCAGATATGTTAATACTTGCACGAACTGACTGATATTTTCAACACATCCTTGCGTATAGACCTTACAATAAATCCCTGTGTACAAGCGCCGTCTCAGTAATATACAAAGCAATGTATTTTTGGGTTGAAGTCAATGAAACTGATTGAGATAAAAGGTCTACAGGCCTAACTATTGGTTTCAGCTCAATTAAAGCTATATCACAGTTCGTTCCGTGACCGACCGTGCAGTCTTCCACTTCTCGTTGATGTTTTCACTTTGATGCTTGAATTCCAACCAGAGTTGAAAACGTAACAGTTGCCGTGAAGTGGATTATGGAAATGAGAAAAATCTCTGAACATCGGATGTCACAAAAATCAGCAAATCGTGAAAACGTCACACAACAACACTAGAAATATTCTAAAGGTGGAATGACGAAATCATCAAGTCGACAGAAGAAGATTGGACGGGTTGAAGAGTGAAAGATGAGAAGAACTGAGGAAGACACGTGTAGATCATAATATAGAAGGCACAGAACAGACAGCGTACGTAACAAACGGGTTTCGAAGACCAAAATTAATATTTAGCCTTAAGATTTAGTAATATTATTTTCTGAAACGGTACAACAGTGTATATGATATGTGACTATATACAGGGTGGCCCAAAAAGTAAGCCACTATCAAGATTCATCATTAAATCGTATTAAAAACCGCCAGTACGGCAACTTTTCTCATCAATTTTGAGTATAAATCGAACACAAGAAAGTTATAGGTTTGTATTAAATATTCTATGTGTGACTTATTTGTGATGTCAGCAGTTGCTGTGTTATAAGCTGCGATACGGGTAAAATTGATTGATTGATCGATTGATTGGGGTTTAACGGCACTTTCAGCACAGTAAGGCTATATCGTGCTTTTAAAAGTTATAGTTTGCGTTTTGGGAAATAGAAACACCCTGGGAGTTTTGTACATCTCCTATTCAGTAGTGGATGACCAGCGACATAAATAACCCTCTCGTCTCGCATTGCTTTTTGTTCACAATGGGCCTAAAAGGGATGGAACCAGCTCCCAACCCGCAGCGACGAGGAGGAAGCAAAAAGCTCGAAGGGGGCTCATTTAAGTTTGTTACGCCAGCGCCAAAACATGAAGGGACACCAACATAAAGATAAATCATGCAACCTAATAAAACACAAAAAAACAAACTCAAGGCCCAACCGGGCTGTGTGAACTGTTTTTGTTAACTGTGCTCATTGAAGAGGTAGCACGTTGCCAATTATATTAAACAGTTCTGATAATATTCCCTCTTAACCTCCAGGCAACGACCATAACTTTAGAAGTTGTCAAATGGAGGTGAGGGGGTGATACGGGCAAAATCAAAGTAATTGACAAAAATCATGATTGAAAACTAGAAAACAAGAGAAAATATTGGAATCAAAGAAAATTTTACATAAATCTCCATCTAATACATGGTTTAGGAATAGAATTCACAGCTTGCTAGGTTGAGCTGATGCCAGAGGGCGCGCTGACAGCATTTGCCGTATGTGACGCATATCGCTACTTTCTACGTTATAGGCAGATTTATTGACGTCAAAAAGTAGGTCACGCAGAGAATATTTAATACTGACGGATAATATTATAGTGCTTAATCATTTCTTTAATTTGACAAAAAAATCTAATCTCAATGGTAGACTTTAGTACGATTTAACAAATTTTTGTGATAATTTGGTAGTGGCTTACTTTTTTGGTCACCCTGTATAGCCAATAGAATAACGCACTGATAGGTTATATCTTCTGTAACGTTAAGTGTCATTATAGTAAACTTTTATGAACACAAAATTGAGAGTGCCGATATGTGATACATACATTATATGTACATATGTTCGTTTATTAAACAGGTGCCATACGCATCTGAAACACGAATTGGATTAAAATAATTAAAATAAGTTCAAATAACATAGAATAAGATAAAATGTCAATGTGTGTGAGTAGAGTTTAACGCCCCTCTCGTCAATATCAACATGTCAATGAAAGTCAACAGAAAAGCGTACCGTCTTAAGGAGCGAACACTCTCTCGTTTTACAGTGATTCAAGTTTGACCTTAAAGTCGCCCGTACACACTGATAAACGTACGTGTCCATAACGCAAGGAGTGCCGTCGTAGCTGCAGTCAACGATGAAGTCGCGAACAGTGAAACCGACAGCGATCTTTTCAGCGAGCGAAGCGGACGCCAGCGTCTCCGTCATCTTCTCTTTGGCCAAAAACTCTTCGGTGAACGCCAGTCGTTCGGCGAACTTGCTGCCCACCAGTTGCGCCGGCGGCTCAAAGTTGGGCTCGGTGGGTCGAACGAATGGTGCCCGTGTTGGCGGCGGTTGAGCAGCACATAACTGAGCACCTGCTAAGGACTCATCGCCACACACGGTGCACGATGACGTCGGCGATGATGTCACTTGGTAGCAGCAGCGACAGCAGCAGTAGTGCTGGTCAGGCGGCTGCGTAGAAGTTGACTCAGTCGTGGTCGTGGTCAACTCACTCAACTGTGCCGATGTAGTTGTTGTCTCTGCTGATGTGGTGGTAGTGAACGCCGTGCTCGTCGCCTCTGACAACGACGACTCCACTGTTGTCGTTGGTGACTGCGTCGTCGTTGCTATAGTTGTTGTCGTTGCCTCAACGGTGGTCGTTGCCTCGGGCGTCGTTGTTGCGTGTACTGTAGTTTGAACTGTTGTCGTTACAATGTTTGTCGTTGTATCTTCCGGTGTAGTTGTTATAACTATACAGCAGCACACAGTTGCAAATGTCAGTTAGAACATTGAACACAGGACCTACTGTGTAATAGAAATTGTCCTATGTTTAGGAAAAAGTTCACAAACGCTGTTAATCCAAGCGTACCGAGTCGAATTACGGAATACGAACTAATGGCAAAGTTTGCTAATGTATAAGTGAGACGTTGCTTTTGAGTCATTATAGTGGTGGGAACGGGTGTCTTGTACACGCATTTCATGCATAGGTTCCGGAATTTGATTGTCAACCAGACTTTACCAGACTGCTAGAAGGCCATATATCTGGAGCGATAAAATCTTATGTTTCTTGCCGAAGGAGCTGGATTGTCTTACAAGGGCGGTGATCACGTGCGATGTTTCGCTGCGATGCAAACGTGTTAATTGTCGTCAATGCAACGCGTGAATGGCAGCTACTTATATTCAGTTTAGGCGGTAGCCGCCTAACGGCATTATGGAGCTATATAAATTTCGTATTATTATTATTATTAGTTGTTGTGGAGAGAAAAATAATTTATTTTCGGAGAATATGTGCAACGTAGCAATTCGTGATGTATATTGGAAAACGGTCTTTCGAAATAGTTTCTTATATAAACAGTAAGCCTGTAAATGTATTCACTGGTAGTTAGGAAGTATCAATTTTGAATTTTGGCTTTTTGTTATCAACGGAAATTGTGCTTTCTGTACGACATGCTTGGTTCAGAAAATTCTTTTGTTGAACAAATGTCGCTGTATTTGAAAACAAATGAGTATAAGGAATTATGTAACACTGCTGGTATCAACCTTTATATTTGCTATTACATTTTTGTTATATATACAAGCCTATACGTCGGTTGGTTGTCTGCGTGAAAAACATTTGTCGCTTTTTCTGTGATTTCTTTAACACTGTTATAAACACACTGCAATAAAATGATACAAATAGTTAGAATAATACTAAATTTACCAGCAGGTTTCTTGCAGGTGTAATAGTACAATTTCGAGCATGACCGGTCTTTGAATCCAATTTTCGTGTAACGGATACATACGGTATTCTCATTGGGTTCACCGGCGACCCATGCGTCGCGGTAAGTCGACGGGTTTCCGTCGTACCACGCCGTAGTTCCTGTCGGTGTCGCTGAAAGTTTATACAGTCCGAACCAATAGTCGTCTGTATTCAAGTTCGTGCTGTTTACGCAATCACAAAACATAAGCTATCTATAGGTTAAACGGTATTTTAGCAGTTTAACATGAAGCATGCAATACTGAGGCGCTGAATGTATCGCACCGGATTAAGTATAAACAGAACTGAAGAACTGAAGAGTGCTATATAACTATAGACAGGCTACACGAACTCTAAGCTGGTACGGGACTACGGGAAGAAAGGCTACTCGAGATCATCTGCAGTAATATTCGCTTTATCGAAGAAATGGTTCTGGTATATACTCTATAGTCGTCCATTGTGTCTCTATAGCCTGATTCATACCGTGACCGTTGATATTTCTGCAATAATTAAGATTATTGAAGGCAATTTTTCTTACCTTATCCTTTCTTGACGTACCAGTCAACTTTCTTTGACCTACGTACGGTATTTCGGCAGATATAGGCCTATATTACGCAACGTTGTCACATCGAAATTTTATCCATGAATCATTTGACGCATTGATCGTCCCCCGAAATGACGTATTATGTGTCGAGTAGGATGTAAAACCCCGCTCACTCACTTATATCACCTCAAACTTGCAATTTTATAGCTTTTTGTCATCGAAAAGCGTATTAAAATCACTGCACTTAAATTCCACTGAAGCATGTAGCCCTAATTGTTTTTTTTGTTTAAAACGTCGTGATAGCGTAACACAAATTTTGATACAGCTGTGATTCCCTAGTTAAAGTTTTAACACCATTATTCATATTTCATAGTAGCAGAGCAGTTGCTCATCTGTCTTGGACTACTACATGTAGTTACAATACTATGGCTGTGCATCTATTTTGTGTACATCTACAGGGTGGCCCAAAAAAGTAAGCCACTATCAGGAATTATCATTAAATCGTATTAAAAACCACCAGTGCAGCTACATTTCTCATCAATTTTGAGTATAAAATAAGCAAAATTATGTTATAAGTTTGTATAAAATATTCTACGTGTGATCCAATTTGTGACGACATCAGTTGATGTGCTTCAAGCTACGACATGGGTAAAATAAATGTATACGACAAAATAATGATTGAAAACTAGAAAAAAAGATAAAATGTGGAAATAACAGAATTTTTTTTACATATTTATATCAATCTAACAGATAGTTTAGGAATGGAATTCACAGCTTGCTAAATCGAGCTGATGTTAGAGGGAACGCTGACATTATTTACCGTATGCGACGCATATCGCTACTTTGTAGGTCAGGCATAGTTATTGACGTCAAAAAGTAGGTCACAGAGAATATTTAATACCGACGGATAATATTATAGTGCTTGATCATTTCTTTAATTTGACGAACAAACCTAATCTCATAGGCAGACATTAATACGATTTAACACGGTTTTTGGGATAATTTGGTAGTGGCTTACTTTTTTGAGCCACTCTGTAAGTCTACAGGGTGGACCATAAAAGTAAGCCACTATCAAGTATCATCATTAAATCGTATTAAAAACCGTCATTAAGGCTAAATTTTTCACCAATTTCGACTATAAAACTCATTTTATAGTCGAAATTGGTGAAAAATTACAATGTATATATACATTGTAATGTATATACATACATACCTAATATATACAAGGATACGATAAGTCGGTGTTAAATATTCTATGTGTGACATTATTAGTGACGTCATCACTTGCTATGTTTGAAACTGCGATACGGGTAAAATCAACGAATCTGATAAAATACTGTAATGCTTGAAAATCAGAAAAAAAAAGAAAACATGAATAACATTATAGTGCTTGGTTCATACTTTAATTTGACGAATAAATCTAATCTCATTGACAAGCCATTAATACGATTGACACGATTTTTTGATCATTTGGTAGTGACTTACTTTTTTGGGGCCACCCTGTATATGATGATTGACATTGGTAGTAGTGTTTTAATGTTTTATGGTACTGGCTGTCATTTTTCTGTCTATATTGTTCTTCGTTTTATGGGCCTTGCTGCCTGAGATAAATAAATGTATGTACATTGTGGCCAAAAAAGTAAGTCACAACCGAATGATCCCAAAATTGTATTAAATCGTATTCAAGGCTATCTATGAGATTAGCTTTATTCGTCAAATTAAAGTATGAACCAAGCACTATAATCTTATTCGTTGGTATTAGATATTCTATGCGTGACCTGCTTTCTGACCTCAATAACCATGCCTGACCCGCAAACTAGTGATATGCGTCAGATACGGTAAATGATGTCAGCGCTTCCTCTGGGATCAGCTCGCCTTAGCAAGCTGTGAATTCTGTATCTAAACGATTTCTTTGATGGAGATTTATGTAAAAATTTCTTTTATTTCCACATTTTCTCTTTTTTTCTGGTTTTCAAGCATGATTTTATCAGATGAGTTGATTTTACCCGTATTGCAGCTACAAACACAGCAAGTGATGACATCACTACTTAGGTCACAGATAGAATATTTAATACAGACTTACCATATAATTATGCTCATTTTGTAATCGAAACTGATGAAAAATCTAGTCTTAATGGCGTGTTTAAATACGACTTAATGATGACTCGTGATAATGGCTTACTTTTGGGGCCACCCTGTAGACGATGTTTGTATGTACACAACTGATCTAACAATATTTCAAATGCAATGTTGAAATTTTCTGCCATTTGCGTTTACCAAAGTCTCTAGAAAACATTCATGAAATTTCTCGACAGTT
>Ga0056115_1001985_pt1 | contig 10222 bp, 6 predicted proteins | sample WorMetOlspDAHAB1_FD_77007 | JGI IMG/M metagenome (GOLD analysis project Ga0056115, IMG submission 77007) | Marine gutless worms symbiont microbial communities from Max Planck institute for Marine Microbiology, Germany - Olavius sp. DAHAB.1 ... | reverse complement strand
GTCTTTACACTGTACGTCGTACAACGTCAGAAATAGTAGTAGGCTGAAAAACAACAGAGCACTCACTAAAAACATACTCTAAAATCATACTGAGGAAAGCTCAGTTTTGTGTAGCTTTTCGCAATGTATATACGATTGTAAGCAGATGCCCGAGGAATGCAAACTGTTAATAAATAATAATGTTACTCACAACAAATTGTAGTCAGTCCAATAATCTGCTGATATGACGATTGGCAGAGCTGAGTCTGATGAACAGTTGATTAATCACTTAATGAACACGTCACTCAAAATGCGACGCATACAGAAAGAAGTTATAAGAACAGACAGACAGACTATTAGTAAACTCATATGGTAAACAAAATGCGGATAAAGTTTTTCATTAACGCAAGTCTCCTAAGGAGAGAAAGAAAGGTTATAAACGACCCTCACAACTCACAACGCAATCATACTTAAACTAAACAGAAATGAAACCACACATCGCATAATCGACTAATCGTATAGCTTGTGTTACCTCAATACTGTAATGTTACACAGAAATGTGCAGGAAGCAGCAGTGTTCCAACTTCCATTTTTTGACAGGCCTTGTAGGCTTATTTGTTGCTGCAAATAAGCATGAGACTCCATAACTGTCGTCGAATCGCAGTGATATTCCTTAAATTAACGTAGAGAAAAGTCGCATTAATTTTCCTTGAAATCAGTTGCATCACGAAGCGCCCACAGAATGCTTGCAAAAGGAGGAATGAAAGGCATGCAGGGGAAGATGAGTTAATGAAAACTGATGCTCCAGTAAATGCATAGTGTCGCCGTCTATGGAATTGCAGCAGGTTAACGTCATCTTCGTTTATTCGCTGAAGACCATCACACGTGCTCCATTCTGGTACTCTCCCACATACAGTCGGCATGACTTCTGGTCAACGCAGAGACGAAACGGCAATTTCAAACCGTCGTTCTGAGACAGCACATCAGCGACGTGGTCGAGCTGCTTGTTATACATCTGGATGGCGTTGCCACTGAACTCTGCGACCAGGACATTGCCTCGACCATCCAGTGCCATGTGTGTTGGAGTGAAGGACTTCGGCGCCCCTTCGCTGGCTGCTGCTGCTGCTGATTTTAAGATGTGGCCTTTGTCGTCAACAATGCAGATGCCGTATGTGGATTCTCCCCAGCCGTGGCACAGCAGGAACCGGTCATTTTCCAGATGGAACGCATGTCTTGGACTGACCAACGCAGAATGGAGTTTGACCTCCTTGACCATCTGTCCATTTGGAGTGAAAATAACGAGATGACGAGTATCGCGTATTGCAATCACGACGTTGAAGTTCAGTGACACTGACACCCCATCTGGCGAGCCATTTACAGGCCAGCGTGCTGCAATGCCTGCCAATCCTACAGAGTTAGTGTACAAATGAACAAGGTCATGCGGTTGACTAATTTAAAGCCAAAAGTGGTCGGCTAATACTGACGTCAAGGTATCATTTTTGGTAGTTTCGGTGTTTGTCAAGCAGATACAGAAAAGCAATGACCAAAGAAAAAAGTGGGATGGACAGAAGCAGGTTTCCCGTGCATATGGATATCCATGGATACATCCATGGATATTGCTATGTCATTATTTGAATCTGTCACATCACTATAGTTTTGAATAAAAGTTAATTCCGCTTGCCGTACAATTCAGACTAAACCTTTGTAGTGAGTCCCGCATGTTTTTCATAAAGCAACGAAAGAGAATGTCGCCTAAGGTAATTAAAAGGTTGGTCGACATCTGGTATGAGACAAGTATACAGGGTGGCCCAAAAAAGTAAGCCACTCCCAAATGATCAAAAAATCGTATTAAATCGTATTAGTCTGTCAATGAGATTAGATTTGTTTGTCAAATTAAAGTATGAGTCAAGCATTATAATGTTATTTGTTGGCATTAGATATTCTATGCGTGACCTACTTTCTGACCTCAATAACTATGCTTGACCCGCAAACTAGCGATATGAGTCAGATACGGTAAATGATGTCAGCGCTTCCCCTGGCATCAGATCACCTTAGCAAGCTGTGAATTCTATTTCTAAATAATCTTTTAAATGGAAGTTTATGTAAAATTTCTTTTATTTCCATATTTTATCTTTTTTTTCTGGTTTTCAAACATGATTTTTTCAGATGCATATTTTTACCTATGTCGCAGCTTCAAACACAGAAAGTGATGACGTCACAAATTAGGTCACATGTGGAATATTTAATGCAGACTTATTATATCTTTGTGCTCATTTTGTAGTCGAAATTGATGAAATATCTAGCCATGATGGCGGGTTTTAATACGATTTAATGATGATCTCTGATAGTGGCTTACTTTTTTTGGGCCACCCTGTACATTTATCACGGCTTGTACGGTAGTACAAGCTGTTGTATAAGCCATCGGCCTTGTCAATGGGAGCGGGCGATTTTCGACCCTCACAGCTCCGAGACCCCTCATGAAATTTGAAATATATAACTATCTCCCGGACACGATCCCACATGCGAAATTTCAGGGGCCTATGTCGACGTGGGTGGTCTGGGCAAATTGTTTGAGCCAGTTAGATGCATAAGAGTTTGTCCTTTTTTCTCTATTCTTCATCACGCCCACAGGTAGCACCTTTGGACACATCCCCACGCACAATACGCCATTATACGTCGTTCTCGCCAAGGAAATGCCGTTTTGGGGTTAGAAAGATGAAAGTTGAAATTTGACCCCCTTTATCCTAAAAAAAGGTAAAAATTGGGACTTTAAGCTGGCGGTCAACGGAAAATTGTAGTCGTCCTAACTCTGGAACAGTAAGTCGTAACCAGTTCAAACTTGGTACAAGAATTGATCACCCAAGTGGCATCACGTGACATGACTCGAAGAACAAAAGGTCAAAGGTCAAGGTCACAACGTCACGTAACGTATGCAGTTAAAAACTGCAATAACTCAGTACTGGGTGGTCGTATCAAGTTCATATTTGGAATCTAACATGAGGACGACCCCCCCCCAACGAGTGGGGCACAAAATGGTTGCATGGCAACACCGGTTGCCTAGCAACGGGGCGACGAAATCTGCAACGTATGATCGAATATTTTAAAAACGCAAAGTTCTATAAACTTCAGAATAGGTATATATCTTCATCATGGGGTTCTGGTCACATGACTCAATTTTGGTGTAAATAGGTCAAAGATCTAGGTCACACAGGCCGCTAAACCCTATGAGCCTAACCTGCGGCTTGATCACAGTTGAGGCCACACCAGGTAAAGAACCAGGTGAAGAACGTCATGCATAAAACATTCAATGCTAACATATAATATTCTAGTGACTCTTTTGCACTGAAATGTGATTCTAAATGTAGCCTCGTGGTATGTTTTGATATGCTTTATTGACTATGTGGTAAGAGTTTTCTTAATAATTGCACGTAGAGCCTAAACTATGGCGGTAGATTGGAACACTTATAGGCCTACAGCAATAAAAAATCAGTTCATCAGACATGGTCATGTGTATTATGTGACATATTAACCCACACACTATACTGCATATAAAGGCTAGAGTTTAAAGCAGAGAAAATCTATTAACTGCAATACAGAAAGAGATAAGAGCATCGCATTTACCACTAAGCCATGACTGTCTTGCGGCAAACTTGAAATCACAATTACCAACACCAAATTTTAATTGTATTTCCGTTTGCAAATACTTACGCACTGCACCTGCAACGTTGACCTTTATTACTTCTTTCTTTCTGAAGACAGTGATGTAAAGTGACTTCAGTGCAGAGCAGCCGGCCATGCTACCAGGATCCGTCATATCGGACACAGCGATGCTGCACTCAGAAGCCAGAGATGAAGGCTGCAGGACGTCGATCTGTGACGAATGCTTGCGAATGACGTACAGATGATCACCGAGCAACGCTATGCCGCGCACTTCAACCCCGGGCTGCGTTGACTGTACCCGCTTGTATTTGACTGTTACTTCTGCAAGCACATTCAAAGAAACTTTTTAAAAACAACCAAACTACACTGTGTTTCGGCATCTTGCACGTCCAGCGGTAACATCATCGGCCTGCGTTAACATGCTCTCCGTGCAGACAATGTCTGACTGACATGCTAAACGCCAGTCTGTCAAAATTCCCGGTTTCTAGTCCTGGCTCTAGGACTTCGATGCTCAATGCTCATCAGTTTTTATGTTTTCGTCCTAATTTCTCTCTTAATTAATTAATAAAATTAAGTCACATTCAGCAGACTAAGTCGGCCAGTTCTCTGGTTATCTTTTTGGTTCACGCTATGCATTTTCGTTTTTCATGTAATTTGACTATAAACTGCACTGGAAACAGCACAAACCATCACGAATGGATGCAACGACTTTGTCATGAAGAACACGAGCTGGAATGGACACTCGACGTTCGTCCAACCTGTTAGCCATTATTTGCTTGTGACTTGACAGCAGTTCGGCAGACCGCGATTTCAGGCCACTGACGCTGCTCGCTATGTCAACCAATGTGCCTGCGCAGATTTGTACCACATGATTAAAAAGCACTCGAACAGTTCAAATATCGGCGAAAATGTCGTATTTCGTTTTGCATTGGCTACATCTCAGTGCGTTATTCTAGTGTTGATTGTCCTGCTGTTTGCTAAATCCCTTTTGGATTATTGGATAGCTTAAGTTCGAAATTTTGCTTTCTTCCTAACAGCCGCCTATAAACTATAAACTCTAATCGATGTTTGTCTTTCTCAACACCTCTGTTTCCAATATGCCACGAAACTTAGGCCTAATCTTAATGCGTTAAATATCGACATGGCAATAAGTTAGGAAATAAGTCAGCCAGTCCGTTTGATACGAATCACAGTGTCGTCAGTGGAATTTGTAACCAAATGTAAATGAATGACGTCTTAATTCAGTACATAATTAATATATGAATAACACGATGAATTGATGAACAAACTAATCAATAACCATGTTATTGCGGCTTATAAATTGTCGTATTATTATTATTGTTATTATTATCAATCAGTGGCGTAGCCACGAATTTGCGACAGGTGGTGCGTAAGGTCGTTCTTTTTGATTAAGGCGTCGATTCTTTTACGTACATGGGTACAAGCCTAAATAACTCAAAAATCAGGTACTAAAATTATGTATTTTCCTGACACACCCTACGCACCTTGTATGTCTATGCCACTGTTATCAGTAAATGCACCTCAATGGACCTCAGTATACCTTCATCTTTCACCTGCTGCGAATAATTTTGAAAATCACGCAGGACATGTCGATTCAGTTGTAGTTCGTTCTTGCGTCTTTTGACCTCCTCGTCACGCTGTTGCCTAGCAACCCTCAGTTCCCTCAGCAGCCGATCAGCTTGCCGATCAATCAACTGCTTCAACTCGGTGGTCTGTCGGTGAATGGCCGCCTCGGCCGACTCCACGCCTCCCAAGAACTCGTTGTGCTGTTCGTCTGTCGTTCGTTCCTCGGCCTCAGACTTGCACAACGCATTCGCCACCGACTCGATCTCGGTCTGGATCACACCACGAAATTCTTCGGCTGCCTGCAATCAATCATGGTACTCATCTAAGAACTGTGCAGTTCAGCTGTACCACCAGAGATCAATGATTCGCTCTTCAGAAAAATCAGCAGATCAATGATTCGCTCTTCAGAAAAATCAGCAGACAGGCAATGGCGCGAGGGTTTAACAAGACGAAATAGACATAGAAATGCTATAATGATATAAGGTCAACATTGAGGTAGCAAAAACAGCATGCGAACTTAAAGAGTTGTGACAGAGAATTCCAAACAATGAATCAAACGCTGATTTGGCGCAGGATGGAACACTGAGAGAGTAGCCAGCTCGGGCATGTTTTCTGTTTACGTTCTAATGTGCGTTTTCACGTACCACGTGTTATATTGTATTTTCTAGTAACTCATTTCGTGTACGATTCCACAATAAATAATATGTAGCAGTAATAATGTAGTGTAGCATGAAAATGGTAAACATTTGTAACTGGCCTTGTCTAGATGAGAGCAGTCATGCTGCTTGTGGTTCTCGGCAAAGCAGATAAGGCAGCAGACGACCTGACAATTATTGCAGTGTAGCTTGACAACCTCATTCGGATGATGGTTACAACGAATGGCAATGCACTGATGTGGTTTCACCTTTGCGCCATCATCCATGGTCACCACCCTATGTTCCTTTGTCGCCGTCTGACGACCATGGTACCTTCACGCGCATAACAATATTTCTTAGGACTTGTCCGTTTCTGAACTCTAAAAATGATTATCTTAGCCAAGTATGCAGAAAATAACAAATATACTTTTTCATATTAACAGGTATTCAAAGCTTGAGTGCGTCAGTGTCAACTGAAGAAACAGAACAACTTTCAAAGTTACTTTAGTTAAATGAAAGTGGTTCCAGTCGACGACTGTAAGTTGCCTTGCTGAAGTATTCAACACACCTGAACCCCTAGCGATTTGTGACCTGTAGATCTCTGACCCTCTTTACTTTGTTTTACAACTTACACCAGAAAAGATCAATAGTGTTGTCATTTATAAGTTTTCTGGATTATCGTTCTCAAGTTTCTGTCAAACCACGCTAGATTAGGCGTTCAAGCACAGCAACATGATTAAGTAATTGTGCCCGTAGAATTGAAATAAAACTAAAATAAAACAGTAAAACAAATTACGTTTCGAGTCGACGACATTGTTTTATTCCAGCCGTCGCATAATACATGGAATAGAACACTGAAACGTTTCAGAAGCACATGTAGGCGGAGTCCATATACGGAACTGCATGTCTGAAACAGCTAAAACGTTTCACGGCTGTTTTAGCATTTTTATTTTAGTGTTTTATTTCAATTGTGTGGGCGCCATAAGGGATGTTTTTCGTCTGTTGAAATGAATATCAATGATGTCCATACTTGGAGCACATGGGACACAGAAACTGTGCACACTCTCCACAGTAACTTGTTGCAAACGGTTTCTCTGGTTTGTGATCATCATCATCGTCATCATCGCCATCGTCATCACCACACACGTCACATCTGCGCTGCGTCGTCAGCTGTTTCGAGATCTTTTTCGCGTCCAGCAGATTCTCCACGAAAAAATTGTGCGGCAGCGCCTCCACCCCGTCGTCTGGAATGGTGAATATGCGACGACACACAGGACAAGAGACGTCGGCACCGGGCTCCTCATCGGCGTAATGCTGCTGCAGACAGTCAACGCAGAACGTGTGAAAGCATGGCAGACTTTTCTGCCTAGTCAGAGTGTTGTCGCATATGACGCACTGCGTCAAGTCGTCGATTCTCTTCAGCAGCAGACTGGCTTCCACGACCAAAGAGCTTGCACTCGCCTCTGCCATTCTGAACACACATCTGTCCACCTATACGTAAATGTAAAAGATACACTCAAATACGGTCTGAAAATCAGTGACGCTGGCCTTGTGAAATATTATGGCAATCAGGGTTGAGCAGGGAGGGAAGCCGGGGATTTTCTGCTCGCCTGTTTTTCTCTCTCCACTCGTTTGTTGAAAACTTCACTCAGTGATTATTCCAGGCATGTTTCCGAAGGAATCCCCCCCGGAAAATTTGAAATTTCCCCAGACATTTTGACAGTAGGCTTTTGGTCTTGTGAGATTCCATTAATGTAAAGAAGTCAAGTATGCTCAAAGTCTATACTAAGTGTGATAACCTATTAGGCCTAACATTACTGTAACAATTTCAACATAACATTGCGCGTTGTTGTTTTTATTGCCGCTCTTACTCTTTGCTTCCCGTGCTTTGGATTATCACTGGATTGTGGCCAAATACTTTCAACTTCGGGAGGGCTTTGCCCCCCAATGGGCTTGATCTCCTCCTGAGTGGCTTTGTATTGTCTATATTGGCATGTCAGATTTCAATGCTAAAATGCACCAACTTCGATTTCGGCTAGAGATCTGCCCAAGACCCGCTGGGGGAGCTTACAACGCTCCCCCAGATCCCCTAGCTGGTGGAGAGGGGGCTGCCTGCCACCTCTCCAAGAACCCTACACCGCACTCGGCCCTTCGGGCTTCGATACTCGGCAGATACTTTGTCCCCCGGCTATAACGATTCCCCCCGGATCTAGGGGTGCTAGAATAAACACTGACTTTACTGCGGGAGAAGCCTTCACCTCTTATCTCTTCGGCAATTCAGTGTGCACTTCCTCTCATACTGCATTTAACAAATAATAATTTTTTCTTGACTCGAACATTACCAGCCAAGAACTAATCAACGAGACAGCTACAGAGTGGCCCAAAAAAGTAAGCCACTACCATATGTTAAAAACTCATATTAAATCGTATTAAAGCCTGTCAATTAGATTATATTTATTCGTCGAATTAAAGTATGAATGAAACCATATAGTATTATTAGTTGGTATTAGGTATCCTACGCATGACTTACTTTCTGACTGCAATAACTATGCCTGACCCGCAAACTAGCGATTTGCGTCAGATACGATAAATGATGTCAGCGCTTCCTCTGGTATCAGCTCGCTTTAGCAAGCTGTGAATTCTATGTCTAAACGATCTTTCAGATGGAGATTTATGTAAGAATATCTGTTATTGATTTTACCCGTGTCGCAGCTTTAAACACAGCAAGTGATGACGTCACTATTTAGGTCACACATGGAATATTTAATCAGATTATCATATTCTCGTGCTCATTTTGTAGTCGAAACTGATGAAAAATCTGGCCATAATGGCGGGTTTTAATACGATTTAATAATGATTCATGACAGTGGCTCCTTTTTGGGCCACCCTGTATATGCAGTGGTGTAAATTGTTGTGTTTATGTACTGGGTTGTTAAAAAAGTAAACCCCTACCTAAGAATATCAATAAATCCTATTTAAAACCAACAAATAAAGATTTTTGGTGAAATTTGAATGTAAAATAAAGCATAAGTTGATATTAAATATTCTACGCGTGATCTCATATGTGACTTCATTAGTCACTGTGCTTTTAGCTTAGATAAAACCAGTATAAATAATGAAATCTTAATTTAAACCACGAAAAGAAAAGATGGGTACGACGAAATGTCTACACTAATTTCAATCTAAGGGGTGGTCTAGAAGTGGAGTTCAGAGAATGGTAAGGCAACTGGGAAGAAGGCAGCGCTGACATCAATTACACTTTATGACACATAACGCAGCGTTGCGGGTAATTCACAGATATTGACGTCACAAATTCGGTCATGCATACAATATTTCATACCAAGAGTGCTTTTATGACATTTTAGTTTGACGAAAAATATAATTTAATATGTTTTAAAACGATGTAATACGATTTATTTATAATTCGGTATAGGGCTTATTTTTGGACCACCCTGTATTTCGCATGACAACAACATAAGCTCAGTGGCGACTAATGGCTATTAGAGATTTCTAATGCATGCAGCATAATGCTGGTGCATGTATAGCCTACCTGCGAACGCGCGAGAAAGGATGGACGTAAAGAAATAAAAATGTAACAAAATTGCCATAAAACAGCATTAATTTTGCAATTTATGCGTTACTAAAGTTATTGAGTCAAGATTATTTAAGCAAAACCCCAAAAGTGAACAAGTAAGACACTAGTATATTGTATAGCAGGCAAATAGGTTTCACTTTCGATTTTCTCTATACCGATTGACGATCAAAATCAATTCAATGCTGCGATAAATCATGAGCCGTTGAATTCGCAAACTACGTTTGAAGCCAAATTTGCCAACTCACATAAAAAATCGACCGATATTCGCTATAACTTCATAATAATAATGTTTACCTTATTTCACCTGACGAAGTGTTAACGCATGCCCAACACATGGGAAATTCCAAGTTTATTTATAGCTTGCATATCCAACACAGTAGTGAGCGCACCGTGAGAAAATGCAAAAAATGGCACGATATCGCTTTTAAATGTTTCTTGTATGTAGCGTTTTCTTTCATCGTTTTTCTTTATAAATGTAAAAAACTTAAGAGTTAAAAACAGTGTTTAACGGCGACAAGGCCTACATCACACAACTAAAAAAGCAAAAATTAAAAAGGTGCTATTACTTTGGCAGCACGTCGCCATAATGTCAACGTGCTCCTAAGTAATACCATTTTTTTATTTTTGCTGTTTTAGTTGTGTTATGTAGGCCGTGTCGCCGTTAAACACTGTTTTAAACTGTTAAGTTTTTTACATTTATATTTGCTGTTTTATTACAATCTGCTGACAGTATTAAATTTTTAACTGGTTCAAATACCGTGTTCAG